>LKMJ01000696.1_pt1 | contig 27106 bp, 23 predicted proteins | sample 643391 | NCBI WGS metagenome assembly LKMJ01 (sample SAMN04112250, study PRJNA286221) | soda lake metagenome | biome: soda lake; feature: Kulunda Steppe; material: water; isolation source: sample PL-Br10 brine of Picturesque Lake | place: Russia: Kulunda steppe | collected 2010-07 | reverse complement strand
TGGACTCCGCAAAACACAATTACATCTGCATCCGCATCAGCGGCCCGGTGCGACAACCCCAGAGAATCACCTACATAATCTGCGATGTCCTGTATTTCGGGAATTTGATAATTATGAGCTAATATAACGGCATTACGCTCAGCTTTTAATGTTTCTATCTCAGTTATTAAAGTTTGATTCTGCATTTTTAGTGATATAGATTACTTTTTTATCGTATTTCCTGTACACTTTGACTGATATCAAACGCCTGCACAGAGTGTGTTAATGCACCCATTGAAATAAAATCGACTCCCGTTCCTGCTACTTCAGTAATATTTTTTTGGGTGATATTTCCAGAGGCTTCTGTCTGGGCACGTTTCCCAATTCGTTTCACCGCTTCTTTCATCATTTTGATAGTCATATTATCCAGCATAATGATGTCGGCTTGCGCTTCTAAAGCCTGATCAACCTGCGATAAATTTGTGGTTTCAACCTCTATTTTTATTCCGGGGTTATTTTTCCTTACCTGCTCTACTGCCCGCCTTATACTGCCAGCGGCAATAATGTGATTATCTTTGATCATAGCCATATCATAAAGGCCCATTCGGTGGTTCTTGCCGCCGCCCGTTGCAACCGCATATTTATCCAGCACCCTCAATCCCGGAACGGTTTTCCTTGTATCCAGAATTTGCGCGGATAGTCCTTCCAGTCTTTTTACTATTTGATTTGTTTCAGAGGCAATACCAGACATTCTCTGTACAAAATTAAGAGCAATTCGTTCCCCTGTCAGCAGAGCACGGCAAGAACCTTGAAACGTTACAAGAATATCTCCTTTAGAAATTAAATCACCATCTCTGAAAGCCGGTTTCCATTCCAAATTTTCATCTAATCGTCGAAAAACCTTTTCAGCTACTCCCAAACCCGCTAAAACTCCATCATTTTTTGCCGTCCATACCGCTTTTGCTTTCGCAATTTCGCTAACTACAGCCAGAGTGGTGATATCTCCATGATCGATATCCTCCTTAAAAGCCAGGTCAATAAGTTTGTTAGATTGTAGAAAATCGTTTTCCATCAACATTAAATCTGATCGGTATTTCAAACTACCTGTTTCATCGGTTTTTTTATGGCTTCACGCTGAAACCTTATCGGCCCATTGCCTCCTCCATGTTCAACCACAGAATCTGTACGGGTATGCACGCCCAGGCTTTCCGACCTGACAGAGGCAGATTTCGCAATGAGTCCGGCAACGATAAGTGCACCTTTCAACCTTGTCGAATAATATTCACCGGTTTCAAATAGCCGGTTTTCATTTCTGTATTCTTCAATCGTTTTTTGGGCGTAGTCAAGGTCAGTTTTATTCCGTTCAATCCCCACCTTAAGGTTCAAAAGTGCTACAATTTCTGAGTTTATTTTATTAAACAGATGTTTTTTATCCGGATTAATTTTCAACGCGTCAAACGGAATTACCCTCTTTTTAACAGGCGATAATTTTTTCGCATTCTTCACAGCTCTCCGGCTAAACACAAGGCATTCCAGCAACGAGTTACTGGCCAGGCGATTTGCCCCGTGTACTCCCGTGGCAGCAAGCTCACCCACGGCAAAAAGTCTTTTAAAAGCCGTTCTTCCATCCATATCAGTTTCTATTCCACCAATACAGTAATGAGCCGCAGGAGAAACTGGGATTCCTTCTTTTTCAACATTTACCCCGTGCTCTTCAATCTTTGAAATAAGGCCCGGAAATTTCATTTTTAATTCTTCAACATTCAGATGATCTACATGCAGATAAACAAAATCTTCTTTCTGGTTTTTAATCTGTCTGTATATCTCTCTGGAAACCACATCACGCGGTGCGAGTTCTTTCTGATCGTATTTCAGCATGAACCGCTCCCCATTCTGATTATATAATCTGGCCCCTTCACCGCGCAGTGCTTCGCTGATAAGAAAGGATTTTCCCTCTGAACAATGAAATGCGGTAGGGTGAAACTGCACAAATTCGAGATCTTTTAATACTGCCCCCTGCCGATAGGCAAGCCACAAACCATCCCCTGTTGATGTATGCGGGTTTGTAGTACGGCTGTACAAGCCTGAATACCCACCCGTTGCAAGAATTGTAGCGTCACTTAAAATCTGAATTGTTTCCTTGATGTTATATGAAAAACATTTTGCGCCAATGCACTCTCCGGAATCATCATCTCTGATTAAATCATACACAAAGGTGTTTTCAATGATTCTGATATTGTCATGATCTGATGCCAGCTTGTATAAAAAATCGACCAGTGCTTTGCCTGTGGCAGCTCCGCTTGCGTGAAGGATTCTCCTGTTGGAATGGCCGCCTTCCAGCCCAAGGTCAAATTCAGAACCAGATCGGTCGAATTGCATGCCCAGGGATATTATCTCTTTTACTTTTTCTGAACCCTCCCGGACCAATAGCTCAACAGCATGTTTGTTTCCATAATAGCGTCCGGCGTGCAGAGTGTCTTCTATATGGCTTTGTAGAGAATCAGGACTTTTCAATACTGCAGCAACACCACCCTGCGCCCAGTAACTGCTGCTCTCTTTCCTGTTTGATTTATTCAATAAAATAACGGTATTTGTCTCGGCTGCTTCTAATGCCGCACTCAACCCAGCTACTCCACTTCCTGCAATCAAAAAATCGGATTCTAAATATACTTTATCCACAAAATTGCTTTTAAATTTCCCCGAAATATAGGCTTTATATATCATGCAAAAAAAAGAAGCCCTCCATCTTCTTGCGAAGTGAAGGGCTTCTTAAAACTAAACGATATTTATATCAATACTTTAGCTTTTTTTCTCTTCATCATCTTCATCTACTACTTCGTAATCGGCATCAACGGCATCATCTTCTTCTGATGAGCTTTCGGTTTCACCGGCACCGTTTTGAGCGGCACCTTCTGGTCCGCCTGCCTTTTGCTCAGCTTCTGCTGCCTGGTAAATCTCTTGAGAAGCAGCAGCCCAAACCTGATTCAGTTCTTCGATGGCAGGCTCAATTTCGTCCACTTTTTCTGCCTTATGGAGTTCTTCGAGCTTATTCAGCGCATCGTTGATTTTTGTTTTATTCTCTTCCGAGATTTTTTCTGAATGTTCATCAAGTTGTTTCCGGGTTGAGAAAATCAATGAATCCGCCTTGTTCAATGTTTCTACACGCTCGCGGATTTTCTTGTCTTCATCGGCATGCTCTTTAGCCGCTGATTTCATTTTTTCCACTTCTTCTTCAGAAAGACCGGAGCTCTGCTCAATACGGATGCTCTGCTCTTTTCCGGTTCCTTTGTCCTTAGCACTTACGCTCAATACTCCGTTAGCATCTATATCGAATGTTACTTCAATTTGAGGCACTCCGCGTGGTGCCGGTGGTATTCCGTCTAAGTGAAACCGTCCAAGCGTTCTATTATCCTGCGCTTGGGCACGCTCGCCCTGCAGAATATGAATTTCCACACTGCTTTGGTTATCAGCAGCTGTTGAGAAGGTTTCATTTTTGCTTGTCGGAATTGTTGTGTTAGACTCAATAAGCTTGGTCATCACTCCACCGAGAGTTTCAATACCAAGAGTTAGTGGTGTAACATCAAGGAGAACAACGTCGTCAACATCACCAGACATAACTCCACCCTGAATTGCTGCACCAACTGCTACAACTTCATCCGGGTTTACACCTTTGCTTGGCTCTTTTCCAAAGAACTTCTCTACAGTTTCCTGAATTTTTGGAATTCGTGTAGAACCACCAACCAGGATTACCTGATCGATTTCATTTTTGGAAATACCCGCTTCCTTAATAGCTTTTTCACATGGCTTTACAGTTCTCTGGACAAGATCATCAACCAGCTGCTCAAATTTAGAGCGCGTAATATCAATGTTAAGGTGTTTTGGGCCTGCATCAGTGGCAGTAACAAACGGGAGGTTTACATTTGTTTTTTGAGAGCTTGAAAGCTCAACCTTCGCTTTTTCTGCTGCATCTTTCAATCTTTGAAGTGCCATCGGATCCTTCTTCAGGTCAATGCCTTCATCTTTTTTGAATTCAGCAGCCAGGTAGTCTATCAGGCGCTGGTCAAAATCATCACCACCGAGGTGAGTATCACCGCTTGATGATTTTACTTCAAAAACTCCGTCACCGAGTTCGAGCACAGATACATCAAAAGTACCTCCACCCAAGTCATATACAATTATAGTCTGATCGGTGTCTTTTTTATCGAGCCCATAAGCTAATGATGCTGCTGTTGGCTCGTTAATAATCCGTTTTACATCAAGACCTGCAATTTTACCGGCTTCCTGTGTCGCTTTTCTCTGCGCATCATTAAAATATGCAGGTACTGTTACAACAGCTTCTGTAACTTTTTCACCGAGGTATTCTTCGGCAGTCTGCTTCATTTTTTGCAGAATCATTGCCGAAATTTCCTGCGGCGCATACATTCTGTCGTCAATTTTTACTCTTGCTGTGCCGTCATCAGCCTTGTTTACATTATATGAAACCTGGCTTGTTTCTTCTTTAACCTCATCAAACCGGCGACCCATAAATCTCTTAATAGAGGATACGGTTTTATCCGGGTTTGTAATTGCCTGGCGTTTTGCCGGGGCTCCTACAAGCCGCTCGCCATCTTTCGTAAATGCAACAACAGAGGGCGTAGTTCGTCCGCCTTCTGAATTCTGGATAACAACCGGTTCGTTGCCTTCCATTACTGCTACGCAAGAATTTGTTGTACCTAAGTCGATACCTATAATTTTACCCATAGTAAATAACCTTTTGCTTTATGTTTTGTTTTTAAAATTCATTAATCAATTGGAATAGACTGAGACTCACTTTCTTCTTCATTTCCTTTTTTCTTAACCTTTACCTGAAGCACTCCATCGCTGAAGGATGCTGAAATTGATTTTTCATCTGCATTTTCGGGTAGTGCAAATGAACGCACAAAAGATCCTTGTTTGCGTTCACTTTTTTTCAGGCTTTCATCATCATCAAGGTATAACTCCCGATGCCCGCTGATTGATATTACACCGGACTTAAATGATATTTTTACCTGATCTTTATTCATTCCGGGTAAATCCATCATAATACTATACTGACTGTTACTCTCAGCTACATCGCACGTGGGATGGAAGTCGCCTTCATTTTGCGATACGTGCGTAACGTTTTCTACAAAATGCTGGATATCTTTTCCCAGCTTTGAAAGTTGTTTTTCTATATCAATTGTAAAGTTGCTCATATCTATAACTGTTTTGTTTAGATTATTGCAACCTCAATGCCAATTCTAAAGGGAAGCTGACTTCACTGACGTATTGACATAGATAAATTTTGAAATGCAGGCTCTTGCCAATTTGGCTCTTTTAAGAGCCCAGTTTGTGTAGATGTGTCCAGAAATCCGGATAAGAAATGGCAGTACATTCAGAGTCCGAAATTTGGGAAGCACCGGCTGCTTTTGTTGCCAGTACAGCGGCTGCCATAGCCATTCGATGATCGTGATATGGATTGTAACTGGCGGGTTCCGGCTTGAATGCCGGATTTCCGTGAATAATCATCCCATCTCTTTTTTCTTCTATTTCCGCTCCTGATAATTCCAGTATTTCTTTCATCGCCATCAGCCGGTCGGTCTCTTTATGGCGCAACTCTTCGGCACCTGATATCACAGATGTGCCATCTGCAAAGCACATTGCAATCATTAAAATGGGTATCTCATCTATACAATTCGGCACGAGTGCGGGGTCAAGCTCTATTGCCTGCAATTCTGATGATGATACAATGAGATCTGAAACAGGCTCTTTACCTTCCATTCTATTGTCAGAGCGTTTAATCTTTGCTCCCATTTGGTCCAGAACTTTAAGTGCTGCAATCCGGCTCGGGTTCAAACCAACACCGGGTAGTTTGATCTCTGAATCCGGCTGAATGGATCCGGCAACAAGCCAGAAAGAGGCGGCTGAAAAATCTCCGGGAACTCGATAACTCTGGGAAGGGATCACATCACTCAAACTGCTTCTAATAATTTTCCCGGAACCATAAGGTTCGCTCTTCAAATCGAGCAGACGTTCTGTATGGTCACGGCTCAAAACACTTTCTACTACTTCCGTTGGCTCTTCTCCAAACAATCCGGCAAGCAGCACAGCAGATTTGAGCTGTGCACTGGCAATCGGTAATGGGTAACGCATCCCTTTAATGCCGTTATGGGGAGAAACTTCTAAGGGAGCATATTCCCCGTTTTTACCTTTAATATTGCACCCCATTTGTTTGAGAGGTTCAATAATCCGTTTCATAGTTCTTGCGGAAAGGGATTCATCACCAATAAGTGTACACCTTATGCCTGCACCGGCAACAATACCGGACAGTAATCTCATTGTAGTTCCTGAGTTTCCGCAATCAAGCGGGAGTTTTGGGATCGAAAATCCCGTTCGCCCAACACCATTTACAGTAACCTGATTACCGTTTTTTTCGATTTTAACTCCCAGCCGTTTCAAACAGTCGAGGGTACTCTGGGGATCGGCTGCTTCTGAGTAGTTTTGAATTACACTTTTTTCTTTTGATATGGCTGCAAAAAGTGCCGATCGGTGAGATATTGATTTGTCAGGTGGTAGTTGAAGGCTTCCCCGCAGTGATGATACCGGCTTTATTGATTCGGTCATTTTAATTGTTTCTTAATAATCTTGACGCTTTTTGAGCACCATCAGTACCCGGATAATTTTCAATAATTGAGTTTAATAAGGAAATTGCATCGCCGCGCCGGCCTTCTCTGATATAGATTTCAGCAATTCTGTATTGTGCTTCAGCCACCCAGCTGTCATACGCCTGAAATAATGTTCTTACTCTTGAAAATTCTTCAATAGCAACCTCTCTGTTACCTTCGTCAGCAAATGATTTTCCAATTAAAAACTGTGCTTCCGCACCCACCTGTGTTGAATTATTATCGGCAACAAGATTAAAAAACCTTCTTGCTTCTTCTACTCTTCCATCCCTTAATAAAACTTTACCAAGGCCAACTCTTGCCGCATCATTTCCTTCATTCACGGAGAGAACTGTTTCAAAATTTTGTCTTGCTTCATTAATATTACCCTGTTCAAGATTGGCATTTCCAATTCCAAGCTGTGCTTCCTGCTCGTAACGCGAATCTTTTTCAGCAAGCTGTTCATACCGGGACTTAGACTCACCATAATTACCAAGTTCAAAATAAATCCGTCCAAGCTCGGCGAGGGCCGGTGCTGCTCTTTCCGAATCGGGGAATTCATTTACCAGGGTTTCGTATGTTTCGGCAGCCTCTTCCAGATTATCAGTTCTCATGTAGGCGTCAGCCATATTAAAGTAGGCATCTGGCATCAAAGATCTGTTGTTGGTAATCCGGAGATATTGCCTGAATTCTCTTACGGCTGCCTCGTAATCACCTGACTGCAGTACATTTTCTGCCTGTCGAAACCGAAGTCGGTCAGCTGTGGAAGAAGTTGGGTTATCGGCAATAAAATCTTCGAGTACATTTGTACTTGTATCATCATCTCCTGCCGAAAGCTGAGCAAACTGAATTCCGTCTATGGCTTCAATGATATAATCACTTCGCGGATATTCATCGAGCACTCTTCTGTATTCTTCTATTGCCCTTTCATAGTTGCCGGCATTGTAAAAAGAGTCGCCAATATTATACTGAGAGCGTGCAGCCCATTCCGTATTTGGATACCGATTAATTACTGATCGGAACTCTTCAACAGCCTGATCATAATTCCCGGTATTCAGGTAAATATAAGCTACATTATACTGTGCCTGTTCTCGTAAACGGCTGTAAGGATAAATCCTGAGCATACGTCTGAATTCGGTAACAGCCTCAAAATTCCTGTTCATCCGGTAGTGGCTATTTGCCACCTGGAACATCGCATAATCACCACCGGGTTCTGCACCAATGGCTCTGTTATAATAGTCTAAAGCCTCACGATATTTTCCCTGCGCGTAGTACGCATCTCCAATTCGGAGTTGAGTGTCTGTATCGTAAGGATAGAGTGCAATAGATGGCGGTTCGTAATTATTCAGAAAATCTATGAGCGGTCCGGTTGCATTTTCGAAATCCTGCATCATAAAATAGGACCAGCCCAGGCTGTATTTAGCTGCACCAATCAACTTATGATCGGGATAATTATTGATAAATCTTCTGTACTGTTCAGATGCTGCATCAAAGTTTCGAATATTGTAATTCGAATCAGCGCTCCAGAAAAGTGCTTCTTTTCCGAGGTCAGAATTTGGTGCTTCATTATACACTCGCATAAAATCGGGCTGTGCCTGCTCGTATGCCTGGTTGCTGTACAGGACCCAGGCTCTCTGAAAACGCGCCTGACGGATTAATGCCGGATCTACATCATCGAGTTGCTCTGCGAGCTCAAATGTTTCAATAGCTCTGGTATATTCATTATTTGCATAATAGGCTTCCCCGAGAAAAGTGAGTATCTGTCCCGGATTATTGAGCTCTTCATATCGGCGAGCCAGCGGCAGCAAAACTTCTATCGACTCACTGTAAAATCCAATTTCAAAAGCGGTTACCGACCATTCGTAATAAGCTTCTTCTACAAAAACTCCTTCCTGAAATCTTTCACCAAATTCTCTGAATGTCTGAATAGCCTGATCGTACCGGCCGGCCAGCTTCTGGTTTGCAGCTTTATAGTAGAGTGCTTTTCTGGCAATTTCATCATCACCAATTGCAGCTTCACCAAAAGCACGGGCTGCCCAGTGAAAAATATCTTGTTTATGATATACCCATCCCAATCCATAATGGGCAATTCTTGCCTCACTGCCATTCTCAGAACGGTTAATATATTGCCGATAGTAGCGAGTAGCCGCCTCATATTGATTTAATGCGTTATAGCTTTCAGCCATTAGATATACCGCTTTAGACCTGTTTTCCGAATCGAGATGTATCAGGGCATCATTAAAGGCTTCGATGGCTTCTTCGTAACGGCGCTGCTGAAAATAAGACTCACCAAGAGCAGTTCCGATTCTTCGTGTCATTTCATGAGTAGGATGTCGTTCCCTAAGCAGTTCAAACGCTTCCGCAGATTCGTTGTATTTTTCTTCTTCGAGATAAAGCCGGCCGCGGGCATACAGTGCATTGGGAGAGCGCTCGCTGCGGGGCTGCTCATCAGAAAGCTGTAAAAAATACGCTCTGGCAAGCTCAAAATCTCCATGTTCGGCAGATGTTTCACCAAGTATGTATAAAAGTTCTGCTCTGTTTCTGTTCGACTGGGGATACTTCAGCGCCTCATCCATTCTGCTGATTGCAGTTTCAAGATCGCCCCGCTCCTTGTGATCTTCCGCTAATTCCCTCAACAGTATTGCTGATCGATTACTGCCCGGAAAATTCCTCAAAAACCGATCAGTATATAAATCTGTAGCCGAGGAGTCCAGCCTCGACATGGCCCTTACCTTATAATACCCGGCGGTTTCTTGTATCAGAGATGTGCTTTCAGATTGTGCCGCTTCTTCAAAATATGATACCGACTCGGCGTACAATCCTCTTTCAAACAAGTTCAGCCCGGTTTGAAATGATTCCTGGTATGATTCCTGCTGATGCTGGCCAATAACTATTCCCGGCAAAAAAAACAGAACCAATAAAGTTCTAAAATTCAAAAATGTTTTACTCATGAAAATCTAAAAATTGATACAATAGCTGGGGTATCCGGTACTTCAATATACCAACTCATTGAATTTTGTTCCCAATCAGGTTTGATAACCGGCACGAATTACACATCAAGATATCTGATAAGTTCATCAGCCCTGGATGAAAGATCCATTTGCGTGATGTCATTACGGTTTTCTGTTGAAGCTGTGTAGCCATGTCTGCGCAGCGATGATGTAACTGCTGATGTATCTTCGTGGCTCAATTTAATAGATACGTGAAAGATGGATTCATCAGTTTCGGGTTGTTCAACGGTCAAACCAAGTATTCTGGCGCCTTCTACTTCTATCAGGTGAACCAGTTCAGCCAGTGCAAATTCCTGCTTCGATAATTCAATAGTTATTACCGATCCCGTTGTTGTGATGTTGAGCATAGTGGAAAAAGCTTCGAGAACTGCTTTTTTTTCAATCACTCCAAGATAGGTTTCAGTGTGGTCAACCACCGGAAGCAAACGCACTTCATGCTGCAGCATTTTCCGGGCAATTTCAAACACATGCTGATTTTCGAAAGTATAAGCAGGATTGCTGATTTCAACATCCGATATCAATGTCGATTCATCAGATATATTCGCAATATCCTGAAATAAAACATGACCAATAATTTTTTTAGTGGCCGGTTCAATAACCGGAATACTCGACGAACCCCAGGCATCCATCTTTGCCAGGGCAGCAGAAATTGTGCTGGACGGATACAGAGGCGTAAAATCGGTATTTAATAGTTTTTTAGCTAACACAGTGATTAACTTACAGGTTCAATGTCAGAAAGCATAGACTCAAATCGGTCTCGTTCTGCTTTAGAACTGCTTCCTTTTATAGTAACGTGATTTCCTTCAAAATGTTCATTATCTACAACGGCTACTTCATGCAAATATGCAACGGCTTTGTAATGAGACATTGGCACGTTGTATGTGAATGATACGTAATCTTCTTCAATTAAATATTCGAGTTTATCCCGCAGTTTTCCAAGTCCGATTCCGCGCGATGCGGAAACAAATAATGCCCCGGGAAATTCTTTTTGGAGATTTATTAATTTTGACGGTTCAATAGCGTCAATTTTATTGAATACCAATACTGATTTTTTACCCTTTATATCAAGTTCTTTCAGTGTACTTTTTACCACGTCAATATAATCTTCAATCAGCCTGCTGGATGCATCCACAACATGCAGAAGAACATCCGCTTCCCGAACTTCATCCAAAGTAGATTTAAAACTTTCAATAAGATTATGAGGAAGCTTCCGGATAAAACCTACTGTATCAGATAATAAAACTTCATGATTTTCTAAATGAAGACGTCGCACCGTTGAATCCAGGGTAGCGAACAACCTGTCTTCTGCCAGCACATTCGTCTCAGTCAAAGTATTCATCAGTGTGGATTTTCCGGCATTGGTATAGCCAACCAGCGATACTCTTACATTCTCTTCTCTTCCCTTTCGTTGAGTTGTTCGCTGTTTATCGAGTTTTTCGAGTTTATCTTTTAGCGTTGAAATTCTTTTGCCTATTAACCGGCGATCTGTTTCAATTTGTGTTTCACCGGGCCCTTTTGTTCCAATACCACCTTTCTGGCGCGACAAGTGAGTCCAGAACCTTGTCAATCTTGGAAGCAAATACTGAAGCTGAGCCAGTTCCACCTGGGTTTTTGCTGCAGCGGTTTTGGCGCGTGAGGCAAAAATATCAAGTATCAGCCCGCTTCTGTCTAATACTTTAACCTTGGTAGTTTTTTCAATATTTCTGATTTGTGTAGCACTGAGTTCATCATCAAAAATCAGTACGTCGGCATTTTTTTCTGATACAAGCTGTTTAAGATGGTTTAATTTCCCGGTTCCAACGTACGTTCCCGGATCGGGATGAGGACGATTTTGGAGGATTTTTTCAGCCGTTTCTGCACCGGCAGTATCTGCTAAAAGTTCAAGTTCTGAAAGATATTCTTCTGCCAGCCACCTTGGTATATCCGGGCCAAAAAGGCCGACTAATAAGGCACGTTCTTTTTCAAGCGAGGGTTTTCGAATGTCTTCTAACAAATTATTCTGATAAAAGTTAACTGATTATTACTCAAACGTTTTGAAATTGAACGTACTGTCGGCCACAGGTGTCATAGTTTTGCCGATTTTGAGTGATACTATTTTATTGAATTTTTCAATTTTTCTGTCGGGTACAAATAACTCAAGACGAATTAGCCGGCTGTCCAGAATTTCATCAACAGGAAAACTCTGATATATGAAAACAAACTCTGACCCCCGAGACGCCGGTTTTTCTACATAATCGGTGATTTGATGCCAGGCAATTGTCTGAGACGGATCATTAATATTCTTTACAATTCCGTGATCGGTTATATAAGACTTGGATGTAAAGTAACTCGATAAAAACCAAGTGACACCCATCCACGTATAGCAACCCATTATTGCGAAATAATGTTCAAGCTGCATGTAAAATACCATAGCCGCAATAACCGCTGATGAACATAAAAACAACGTTGAAAAAAGAGGGTAACCGTAGAGCCTGCCGGACTTCCAGCTCGTTCGGACATTTCTGAGCCGTATTACATTTGCAAATGTATAACTGGCTAAAATTGTAGCCCCCAACGTAAATAAGGCTAACAACAATACGAATAAGCTGTGAATATCTGACGTAATGTTCATTTAAATTGATTCTGCTTTATATAAACGTGACACAGTAGACTCCAATAGTAATAAAATGATTGAGATTATGATAAACCAATGCCAAATTTCTTTTCCAAATGATGCCGCTTCTAACTCTGCAAGCATTTCAGCTTTATCTGACGCAATTTTGCTGTGCTGAACATTAGCAAAATGATTGTTCAGAACCTGTATCATATCTGATTCATCTAACGAATTCAACTCTGATTCCATTGCATGCTGGTTTACAGAATATAAGATGTTTTGCTCACTCGTCTCAAGGTACATCCACCCGGGAGTCCATTCTGTTCCACTGTATGATATTTCACTTCCATCAAAAGTTTGACGAACCTCCGGAATAATCGATTCTCCATCTTTTTGAATAACTACAGACTCCAGATTCTGGCTGGTGAACGTACTGAATGGTTCACCCAGATAATGAACATTTAATTCTGCAGATTCTCCCCGAACCAGGTGATCAATGGTTCTGAAAAACAGGGGAGCAAAAAATGGTTTTACGGGGAAATTAGACCACCCCGGATCACTGCCGATTGCTGAGTATACAATTCTTCCGCTCCCTGCTCGAGCCTCATTTAGTAAAGGGCGGCCCGTGCGCGTACTAAGTATGGTAAAACCGGATTCCGTACCGGAACTTTCTATGCCGTAGTAATAAAAAATCTCCGGAACATTCAGCCGGATCTCCTCATCTTCAGAAACATCAAAAATGGTATCCAGTATGGGATGGCCCCGCACCGGTTCCTGCATTCTGTCTATGGTTTGAAACGAGCCGTAACTTCCATGCACATCAACATAATTTCCGGCCCCGCTAAAGGAAAGTAACCTGTTGTAACTTTGCAAATTTCCATCGGCAGCCGGCATTAAAAGCAGGCCTGCTCCATCCTGTACGTGATCCAGAAGTGCCTGCGAAAGATAGTCCGGAATATCGCTTATGCCATCTAATACAATTGCATTATACCTGAAAAGATCAGATACCTGGAAATCCTGAGCGCGCTCAAACTCGATATGAAGTCTTTCATTTTCTTCGCCTGCCACTTCAAGCATCGGATTTAGGTATGAATTAAAACTCCCACCGCTGTCCTGCTCTTCCAGTACCAGTATCCTTCGCTCTTCCGGCAGCTGTATGGCCGCAAAAAATCGATTATCAAAAGATAGTTCATCGCCTTCGAGCAGCAATTCTACCGGTATAAACCTTTCTTCAGAAACAGGAATATCAAAAAAGAACTCGTCACTCTGCCTTCCATCCAATTGATAAGGTTTTTGCGTGATCAACTCATCATCGATATACAAATTAATGAACTGGTTCCGCGCGGTTTGATCTGAATAGTTTCTGACATCAGCACGCAGCCTGATATTCCCATCCTGCCCCGCATTCCCCGACATCAGTTCAACATTTTCAAACCCCATATTCATAGTTTCTGAATTACCAAGCTGCAGCACCTGAATGTTCAGCTCTGATATCAAATCTGGTTCAGATTCTAACAGCTCACTAAACTGGGTTCGTTGTCCGTCTGTAATAAGGTAGATTATTTTATTAGGTTCACGAGCATCTTCAAGCCTGTCTCTCATTGAATAGAGCCTATTTTTTAAAAAATTACCGGCATTGATAGTTTCAATATCACCCGTGCGGGTTAAGGCACCACGTTTTGGCAATACGGGGGTATTCAAAGAAGACCCATTGGTAACATCAAGCACAATTCTGTCATCTGATTCAGCCATCTCAATCAGATCTCCGGCAATGGTTCTGGCCTGTTCAATATAGGGCCCCTCGCTGTCCACACGATCCATTGTGGGGCTGTTATCAACAAGAATTCCTATAACTTTTGGCTCATTTTCTCCGGTCCAGCCGAAACCCGGTGGCATAAAAGGCCTTGATGCTGCAATAACAAGTGCTGCAATTGCCAGGCACCGAATGGCAAGAAGCAACCACCTTTTAATTCGAATGCGTTTTAACGCAGTTGATTTCAGGGAATCAAAAAATGCAAGTGTAGAAAATCGTATCTTTTTCGGTTTACGGACGTTTAGCAGATATATTAACAGGGGTATTCCCACCGTTAATAAGACAAATAAAAAAAGAGGATTTAGAAAACTCATTTACACTAAAAGTTTTTTACATTAATGAGCTGTCGGATACAGGAACAAATCTCCTGAAGAGCCATTAAGCTATGGTAATAACCAATCCCTAACAAACATATTATCTCAGTATCGGTGCTATCCAAAAGAATTTCGATTAAAAAATTATTCATTGTATTTATTGTAAGTCTGGTAGTGTACGGGTGCGGAAAACCCGGGGCAAATCACTGGTCTGAATTTGTGCCTGACTCAACACCTTTTATTGTTGTTCCGGATGAAGGAACCACAATTACAGATGCTTTAAATGCCCCTTATATTCCTTTATTTGATGATATCAGCCCCTCTGCCATACAGCTGATCAGCAATATTTCCGAGTCTGAAGAATCTGCTTCATCCCTCAATCTTGAAGCCATACTTTTATACGCTGATACATCCAACGACTGGCAGCCTTTATGGGTGGTGCGGTCCCGCGATGGTCTTATTGATTATCTGACAGCCAACTATCAGCGTGAATTTGAACAGAATCGCTATACTTTCAGATCATTCACTGTTGAAAAGCTCTTTTTCTCAGATCGTGTTATTTTTATCACAGAAATTGGAGATTATACTCTTTTCTCTGAGTCGAGCCTTGCCATAGAAAATGCCCTCCGCACTGTCTCCGGTTCATACGGCTCTATTCGTCTCAATCCAGAAGAATTAATTCCCGGTTCGTTTGTAGTTAATACAAATAACCTTCAAAAATGGGTGCATCAACTTGCACAGGTATCATACCGGCCGTCACTTTTAGATATTTTTGATGGAAGCAGCCCGGTTGTATTTCGCCACAACAATACTAATGCAGATGAATACGACTGGCAACTTCGGGGAGAGATGGAATTGACCGGCAGCCCTTCAAAATTAATTCAAAGCATCAGCTCATCTGCTCAGCCATTTGTACTTGACAGATTTGTGCCTGCAAACGCCGCTTCATTCAGCATATCGAGGCTGCCTGTGGTTCCCGATATTTCTGATAATACAAACGACTATACTTTTAACCTGGATCGGCATATTCAGGAAAACCGCAATATTGCCCACTCCATAAGCGAAACAATATCAGATGAGTTTGCATTTGCCTCCTTTGCTGAGTCCGGTGCTGCAAGTAGCAGTGAGTTCGTTTTCCTGCGATCTGTTTCAAATCCTTCGGCTCTCAAAACTCAGCTTGATACCCTCGCTTCGGAGGATCTTGTTATCAAAGATGACAACACCTATTCTGTGCAAAGCCAAATTCTTGGAAAAATACTCGGCTCAGATCTTAACCCGATGACCGATTTTTATGTAACCGTTTATGACCAGATTGTGGCACTTGCACTCAGAAAAGGCCTTGCTGAAAGTATAGGTGGTGATGCCGATCGAAGACGTGTAATGTATTATGATGATGACTACACAAACATCCGTAATTCTCTGCCACAAAATTTAAGCTCTATTCATTATCTCGATGCTCCGCGCTTTGGCAGTTTTATTCAGCCCTGGCTCTATCCGCAAAATTATATGAATGCACTGCTTTCCAATCTTGATCAGTTTGTGATTACCACTTCTGCGAATGAACAGCAAACTGCCCTTGATGTGGCATTAACATCTTTTCAAAGGGATGCGGTAGAACAGCCCTACAGAGAGCAATGGGTTTTTCCGCTCAACGATGTTGATCTAAGCGGCAAACCTATTTTAGCAGATATTACCGGCAGTGCACGCGATGAAATTATCTTCTCAACACAAAATGGATATGTATATGCGCTGGCAACCGACGGTACAGTTGTTTTACAAATGCCCACCAATGATGATGAACCCATTGGCTCTCCGGTTGCGTACGACTGGTATGGAAATAATCAGAATGTAATAATGCAGGCTGCCGGCGACAAAATTTATGCCTGGAATAACAGTGGTGAGCTTCTGCCAAATTTCCCGGTAATTCTTGATGAATCCATAACCACGCCGCTGACAGTTATGGATATAACGCGCAATGGTATCGCTGAGATGATATTGAGCACAGCAGATCGAAACACCCATATTTTAAATTCGCGGGGTGAATCAATTAACGGATGGCCGCAAACCACTAATGCCACCGTAAATTCAAGACCGTTAATAGCAGAAATTGAAGACCAGCGTTCATTATTTGTATTTTCTGAAAACGCCCTGCATAGCTGGAATATTAACGGTCGATCGAGAGATGGATTTCCTGTTTTTATGGACTCTCAAATATATGGATCACCTATAGCCTATAATGGTCATGTTTTAGGAGCAGGTCGTGACGGAAATCTATACTCAGTTGGAACAGAACGGCTTTTCAGTGATAGCCATTCAAATATCAACTCTGCCGACTCATTAATTGTACAATCAATATCCGTATCAAATAGCAGCCTGAACTCAACACCTGCTGTTTATGATATTCTGCAAAGAAATGAAGAAGGGTTTTTCAGAGAAAACCTGATCTTAACTCAATCAAGTAACGGGTCGATCTTTTTGCATAATTCAGAAGGAGAGCTTCGATTTACAGAATCACTGGGTCAGCCGGCATCTGATGATTTTACACCGATCATCATGGATCTCGGAAACACTCAGAGAGACGATTTGATTGCATTGGCAGACTTCGGACGAATTTATGCCTGGGATTTACTAAGTGGTGACAGGCTTTATGACCTCCCGACAGCCGGTTTAAAGCACGTAATTATCAAGGATTTTCTTAGAAACGGGCAACATGAAATCATCGGCCAGACGAGAGACGGACTGCAGAGCTGGACAATTTATAATACACGCCGCGGCAGCCCCTGATTGAGAAAAATTTAATCTGCTGAATCATCGATCAGAGAATATCGGAAAGTGCTTCCTCAAGATCTTCAAACTCAAACTGAAAGTCATTTATCTGGAGCACTTTAGGCTGAGCGCGGACACTGCTCACAATAGGAACGGATGCCTCTCCCAGAATTCCTTTGATTATCGGTTCAGGAACTTTAAAAAATGAGGGGCGATTCATCACTCTGCCAAATGCTTTTGCGAGTGTACCCATCGTTTCCGGCTCCGGAGAACAGACGTTGTAGGGTCCGCTTATCTCAGAATGGTCCATCGGAAATATCACTGCCCTGCATAAATCTCTCATATGCACCCAGGGCACATACTGTTTTCCACTGCCAACAGGTCCGCCTACAAAAAGATTAAAGGGTATTTTCATGATTTCCACCATACCCCCGTCTTCTTCCAATACAATTCCAAAGCGCGGAATGGCAACCCTGACATTATAATCTGATGCCTTTTGAGCTTCTTTTTCCCAGTCTTGACAAACCTTGGCAAGAAAGTCATCGCTGTATGAGCTCGATTCATCAAGTACTTTATCCCCGGAATCTCCATAAATACTAATTCCTGATGCCGAAACCAGAAGTCCGGGTTTGCTATCTGCCATTCTGATTGCATCCACAATTTTTCGGGTTGATTCAATCCGGCTATTGTAAATTTTGTTCTTAACCTTTTCTGTCCACCGCTTACCAAATATATTTTCACCTACCAGGTTTATAACCACATCGATCCGGTTCATGGTATCATTTACTTCATCCCAACCGATGTATTCCTGGTTCGTTGCCTGTTCTTCGGTGTATTTTTCGGGTGAGCGCGTTACTATCGTAACGTAGTGGCCTTGTTTCATCAGTTCTTCTGAAAGATACTGGCCAATAAATCCTGTGCCGCCGGTTATAAGAATTTTTTGTGTTTCCATATGCTAATAGTAACGTTTTTACTGCAACAAACAGTTCAGTAGTTACATCAGGTAATAAAAATAGAAAAATATTAGCGGAGCTGATAAGATGAGTGAATCAAAACGGTCGAACATTCCGCCATGCCCGGGCAAAATTCCGGATGAATCTTTAACACCAGCTTTTCTTTTCAGACTGCTTTCAAGAATATCACCCATCGGGCCAAATGTGCTTACAATCAGCACTCCCGGAATAATGGCCCAGAATGGCAGTGGGTAGTTTCCTGCTATAAAAAAGACAATCGTAAAACCGACTGCGGACCCTGCAAACCCAAACCAGAATCCTTCCCAGGTTTTATTCGGACTTATAACAGGAGCCAGTTTTCTCTTCCCAAAGTTTTTACCTCCGAAATAGGCAAAAACATCATTCCCCCAAATCATTAAAAAGAGCGTAAGGGCAAGCCAGAATCCTTCTATTTCAGTGCCAAGCTCCCTAATGTGAACCAGCATGATAAAGCCCACGGAAATATAGACTCCGGAAAAAAGTGAGCTCAGCCATTTTGATGAAAAAACCGTTTTTTTGTCTAAAATTGCCCAAATTGTTACCAGTAATAATATAGCGGCCACGGATGACATGATCACGGCAGGTATTAATACTGAAAACCAGACAAAGCACCCAATAACTAATGATAATAACAGAATTCCGGGCCTGCCTGCCTTTTGCAAGATCTTGTTGACTTCCCAGATTGTTATGATAGCCATTAATCCAATTAGAAGCTCAAAAGGCCATCCGCCAATCCAGGTAATGCCGAGCAGTAGTGCTGCGGCCGGTACTGCAAAAAGTATGCGTGTGGTTAGTTCATTCAAATTTCAGTGTCCTTATCTTCTTCATTCTGGTCTGAATCAATCTCACTTTCATCAAGTTCTCTGAGAGCTTTACGGGCTTTTTTTTCAAACTCTTTGGGCACGTAAAGATAAACCATAGACATTTCTCCAATATTCAGGCTGTAGGAAGAATCACGCTTGGATAAAACGTTTGAGGGAATTTTAAGACTAGACAAATAATTCTTTGCAAGCTGAACCTCGTACTCTGTACCCCTTTCGAGAATGCAAACCCAGTTATCAAATTTGTTTGGTTTTGAACCTTTAAACATAACAGCTCTATTTCTGATGGGATGAGTTTTTATACATGTAGTGTATAATACCGGCTGTAAATAAAATACTCAAAAATAAAACCCAGAAAGGGGGCAGTTCGTCAAATGTAGTTTCTGCAAACATCAGCTCAGGATAGCTTGTGCCTATCAGTACAGCTGCTCCATTATTTATAAAATGCGCTACTATAGCAGGCCATAAACTTCCGCTCAGCCAGGTCATTAGCGCCAAAACCATGCCCAGGGTGGCAAGTGGAAGCAGGTTTGCAATTTGAATGTGGAATAACCCAAAAATCACCCCTGAAACTACGATAGCCGTAATAATGCCCCAGCTTTTTTCAAATGCCCGAAGCACGTATCCGCGAAAGAGGATCTCTTCGCAAAAAGCAGGAATCAGGGCAATATGAAACAGGCCAAACCAAATAATCCCATCAGATGTCAAAAAGTCTTCAATCATCTGGTATTGCGACACCTGCATATCCGTGAGTGAATCAGGCAAGGGCACAAGTGAATTAAGATAGCCAAGATAGATTACCAGCGGCTGCACCACCAGTACGAGGAATGCCCCCAGCAGTATATATACGATGGTATTATCATCCCATTTAAACCGAATAAAAGTACTTGTTGATTCGGTGGTTAAATGTAGCCTTACTATTAAGAATGTGGCAAGCCCGATAAACAAAACCTGGCCTACTGAGTTGCCAATAAATAACAGATCCAGCCTTGAGCTCATCACATTAGCAATATCATTTGCCGAAGTTAATTCGCCCGTGGCAAACATCAAACTGACAAACACCAGCCCCGCCGTCAGCTGAAAAAGCACAAGCGCAGCGATGAGCCACAATACGGCAATAGCCCAGTGGGCAAACCCATTTCGCTCAGCCCATGATCTGATAATATTTATTGACGACGATTCGTCCGGAAAATTACTGCTCATACATTAAAATTGTTCTTCTTTTTCAGCAAATAATTTTACTCCAATCAATGCTGTAACCAAATTGATAAGTCCTGTAACAGGGATACTTAGAAATAATTGTCTCCATACTGATTGTTCTCCGCCGATCGAATCGGCCATGGCGTCAATCATGTCATCTCTTGCGTCAGCCGGTAAATCCATCTGATCGATATTTGCAATGGTAGCTTCAAGTACTTTTTCTGTGTATTCAGGATCAATAAGCAACCATAGCTCGTTTAACACAACGCTGAATATAACGATTACAGCACCGGTCAAAAATCCGATTAATGCACCCTCTCCCATTTTTAAAACAGGATCCACTTCCCGCGTATAGTGCCAGACAGCCAGGATTCCCGCAAAAGCAGATACCAAACAAATAACTATACTGCTGATTAATATCGGGGAAAGGAGCGATCCCGCAGGTTCAGAGTTTATTTCCTGATAGCCGAAAAATAATCCAATTACAAAACTGATAATGCTGAATATAGCCCCCACCAATACAATTGATGGCCAGCCCAGAATTAAAAAATTTTGCGTATTTTCTGTACCCCGTTCTTCATTCATAATTACTTTTATTTTTTTTTGGTTTAAACTGATCTGAAATTGATAAAGAAGTAACAATTCCTAAAAACATACCAAGATAAAATCTCGATATATTCGTGTTTTCCCACACCTGAAACAGATTCCCTGAATAATCGATGATTTGAACTATCACTGCAAATAAAAGAACCCAAAGTGACCAATTATTTTTGATATTTCTGAAAACAAACACCGGAATTAAGATCCATCCGGCAAGCAGACCGGCAAAAATACCGAAACAACGGGTATTTACGGCCATATAAGCCCCTTTTACATAAAAAGAACGTTCCGGATTTTGATGACAAACACCCCTGAACATCTCACCCGTCCAGTGGGTTAATGTAACCGATTCTACCCAGATACCTCCGCCCAGCGACAATATCACCAAAAATATCAATGAGAAAAACATACCGATATAAAACCATGGATGCTTCATCCGTTTATGATTTCTCAAAAAAATCTATGAATTCATCCGGTGCACGGCACGGTTTTCTGCTTTCTGAATCCGTGAAACAGAGATCTACGCGGCCTATAATATGAGGTGTTTTGTTTCGGGGAGTAAATACTTTATAAAATGTTTCCAGCCGGACGACGGGTTTCTTGTAAATTAATACATCAATAGTCATCTCTTCATCATAAAACACCGGCATTTTGTAAGCTGCCTGAGAATAGATGACCGGCAGCATGACGCCCTCCTCTTCCAGCCTGGTATATGGATACCCGGCAGCACGTATCATTTCTGTTCGGGCAACTTCAAAATAATCGAGATATCTGCCGTAATAAACATAGCCCATCTTGTCTGTCTCCCCGAAGCGGCTGCGAAGTTTGTGGGAATAGGTCATAAGCGGAACTGTATCGGGCAGTTTAATCATGCAGAACCGTTATTGTTACGCTTTGGTGGTAACTCCCATAGAAGAGTACTTATCTATGCGCTGATCGATCAGTTTGGCAGCTTTCATTTTCTTTAACTTCTTCAGGCTTTTTAAAATCTGATCCTTAACTGCATCTGCCGATTTTTTATAATCTCTGTGAGCACCACCGAGCGGTTCTTTTATTACACCATCAATAATATCGAGTTCTACAAGATCTTTTGCGGTAAGTTTTAGTGCAGATGCTGCCTGTTCTTTAAACTCCCAGGTTTTCCATAAAATAGATGAGCATGATTCCGGAGAAATAACCGAATACCAGGTATTTTCCATCATGTAAACTTCATTGCCCATACCAATACCAATTGCGCCTCCGCTGGCCCCTTCGCCAATTACTATACTGATGATCGGCACTTCGAGTACGGCCATCATTTTCAGATTCCGAGCAATTGCTTCAGCCTGCCCTCTCTCTTCTGCTTCGAGTCCCGGAAAAGCTCCGGGCGTATCGATCAGAGTTACAACGGGTATATCAAATTTTTCGGCCAGTTTCATTAAGCGGTAAGCTTTACGGTATCCTTCCGGATTTGCCATTCCAAAGTTTCGATACTGCCGCGCTTTTGTATCCCGGCCTTTTTGCTGGCCGATTATCATAACGGATTCACCGCCGATCGTAGCCAGCCCGCCAACCATGGCTTTATCATCAGCATGAAACCGGTCGCCGTGCAGTTCAATAAAATCATCAGCCATTAAATCAATATAATCGAGTGTATATGGCCTCTCTGGATGTCTTGCCAGCTGAACACGCTGCCATCTTGTTAGATTTGTAAAGATGGATTCTCTCAGCTGATCTGCTTTTTTCCGGAGCCTGTCAATTTCCGGTTTCAGCACCTCATCACCCACTGAAAGTTCGTTTAGTTCTTCAATTTTATTTTCTAAATCGGCTATTGGTTGTTCAAAATCTAAATATTGCATGGTGCAAAGGTTAATTAGTCAGAATTTTAAATATAAATGATCAATGGCTGAGATTGAAAAAGTGGCTCAGGATTCTACAATTTCCATCTTTTCAGCAAAATACTCACAAAAATCCCGCATATCACCACTAATTCGCGGATCATTAATAGATTTTTCAAGCGTATCAGCCATAGTTACCAGTGTCTGATGAAAAAATATTTTCATTTCATCTACGGTCATGTCTTTCGTCCAGAGATCCAGACGAAGTGTATCTTTATTTTTGTGATCCCACATAGCCAGGATCATTGCCCTGCAAGAAGCCTCGTCGTATCCCTGCAGATCTGTGGCCGACCACTTAATGTCTTCCGGTACATTTTTGTCATCGAGCTCAACGTCAATATTAATTTTTTTACTATTCTCCATAATGCTTTGGTTTACAATTATTCCGAAGTTTATCTAAAACTTTCTGAAAATCTTCGGGTAATTCGGAATTAAATTCTACGTATTCTTCTGTTGTAGGGTGGATAAATCCCAGCGTTTTTGCGTGAAGTGCCTGACGTTTTAATGTGGCAAACATATTTTTAAACATCGCTTTTCTGGAACCTGTATTCGGTCCGTAACGAACAGAGTCGCCGCCATAGGTGGTATCTCCAAAAACATAAAAACCGCTGTGCTTCATATGAACACGAATTTGATGTGTTCGTCCGGTTTCAAGCTCAATTTCGAGCAGGGCCAGATGGTCGAAACGCTCCAGTACTTTAAAATGAGTAACGGCATTTTTTCCTTCACCCTCTTTGAGAACCGTCATTATTTTCCGGTCACGTGGAGATCGGCCCAGGTTTCCATCAATTGTGCCGCTGTCGGGCGGGTTTCCCCAAACGATTGCCCAGTAGGTTCGATCTGCTGATTTTTCAGCAAACTGTTTTGAAAGTTTTTGATGAGTTACATCATTTTTGGCAACCACAAGTAATCCGCTTGTATCTTTATCAAGCCTGTGTACAATTCCTGGCCTCAGTGTTTCATCATCGGCTTTCGATAGATTTTGCTGTGTGTGATACAATAGCCCGTTAACCAGCGTGCCGCTCCAGTTTGCAAAAGCGGGGTGCACTACCATATCATCCGGTTTGTTCACAATAAGCAGATCTTCATCTTCATAAACGATATCCAGATCCATTTTTTCGGGGACAGCCTTTTTTGGCGGTGACTTTGGCAGTGTAATTTCAATTTTATCCCCCGCCTGCATAATGTATGATGGTTTTTCATACTTGCCGTTTACCAGTACGTGCCCTTCTTTAATCGCTTTTTGGACCTTAGTGCGCGTGGCATTCTGTATAAAGGATGTGATATACTTATCCAGCCTGATATCCTCATGTTGTCCATCGGGGACTTCAAGCAGATATTCCGTTTTTTTGGTGTTTTCTTTTTCAATTAGCATAGCTTTCTATGATAAGAAAAATATGATTCCTTTACGTTGAATAAGAAAATTGAATTTTTTTAAACTTTTACTGTAAGGAATTCACTTTTCGCGGTTCATACTAGTGACTATTGATTAAGAAAGTAGCTATTACTTCTAATCAACTTGAGCAAAGATATCAGGAGTGCTGAAAAACCGCAGGTAATTATTAATATTGCTTGTGGTTTTTTTGGTTACTGACATTACTCGCCTTTTGCATCTTCGGCCTTTACTTTCTGGCGAAGCATCATTTCAGCTCTGTATAAATGATTGTCTCTGAGCAACTCTACCTGCATACTATCTCCTTTATCATAATCTCGCAGAAGTGCCCATGCATGCATTTCACTCACCACTCTTTCATCACCGATACGAACAATAACATCTCCGGGCATAATGCCGCTTTCAAAAGCAGGACCATCTTTATTTACACTCGTAACAAGCAAGCCCTGTATATAAGGTAGTCTGTGCCTGTAAACCAGCTGTTCAGTCATAGAAGTAAATTCCATTCCGGGATCATAATCGAGCACCACAGAACCGGTGGTGAGCAGCTGGCTGATAATTCGGTCTATGCGATTACTTGGAATGGCAAAACTCAGCCCAACAAACCCCTCGCTGGTTCCCCCGGTATAAATAAATGTATTAATACCGATTACCTCGCCCCGGCTGTTCAGAAGCGGTCCGCCTGAATTCCCCCTGTTAATGGCCGCATCGGTCTGCAGCATATCTATATAAACCCGTGGATTGTTCGGGTCAGGTCTGAAATCCCGGTTTTTTGCGCTGATAACCCCTACAGTTACGGTCGGTTTTCCATCTTCAAAAAGGCCAAAAGGATTCCCGAGGGCAATGGCCCACTCTCCTACAATCACTTCGTCAGAATCACTTAGTTCCACAAAGGGAAATACTTTATCGGAATTCACTTTCAGAAGGGCAAGATCAGTCAGTTCGTCACTGCCAATCAGTTTTGCTTCGTACGTGTGTCCATAAATTGTTGAAATCATTATCTCAGACGGATCGGTTCCAACCACATGCTGGTTGGTTACAATCAAGCCATCTTCACTGATAATAAACCCTGACCCCATGCTTGTATTTTCACGCGGATTTTCATCACCGAAAAAATACCTGAAAAACTCATCTCTGGGTGATTGAAAACGCTTAACAGGCTGAGTGGACATAATGCTTACAACTGATGGGCTGGCGCTTTCAACGGCATTTGTGATGGCATTTACCCGGCTGTTTTGAACCTCATCCTGCTCATTACCCCGGGATCCCTGTATAAGGGAATGATCTTCAGAATTGCTGTCATTTTCTACAAAAAGAGCTGAAAACGGTACATCACCACCCTGAACCTGTGACTGATCTGCAGAATCATCGCACCCCGCAAGAATCATCAGTATAAGAAGCAATATGCTATGACAGAGTAGTCGTTTCAATCTTTTTCAGCTGTTTAGATCCAATTTTAACCGTATCGGTAATTGCTTTATCCAGGGGGCCTTTATGCCAGGCACCTGCTGCTTTTTTATGGCCACCACCACCCAGCTCGCGAGCCCATTTATTGACATCAATATCACTTTTTGACCTGAGACTCATCTTTATACCGTCGTCATTCAAATCTTTAATCAAAATTGCCGCTTTTACCCCCGAAATACTCAGAGGGTAGTCAACAAAACCTTCACAATCGGCATTTGTTGTGCCGGTGTCATCCAGCATCTTCTGAGTTACACTCATAACGCAAATTTGTCCGTCTTCATACAATCTGATATTATCTAAAGCCTGGCTCAGCAGCCTCATTTGCGGTAACGTTTTATTATAAAAAAGTTTTTCAACTACTTCATTGGGAGTAAACTTTCCCCGTCTGAGTAAATCTGCAACCACTTCAACCGTTTCCGGTTTCACGCTGTCAAACTTCAGTCCGCCTGTATCTGTAATAATACCTGTATAAAGTGCTTTTGAAGATTTTTCATCCAGTAAGTTTAAATCCGTTTCTTCGTACAGTCTGTAAATAAGTTCACAGGTAGAAGAAGCGTTATCTACGGATATTGCAACATCAAAAATATTTTCAGGATTTGGATGATGATCAACCATCATCAGCGGTACCGGATTTTCCTCATGCCACTCTTTAAAAGACCCAAACCGGTGAAGTGCATTTCCATCCAAAAGGACAAATAAGTCGCACTTTTCAAGCAGTTCCGGATCAGGTTTTTCAACAGGGAAAAAATCGAGCATCCACTGCATATTATCCGGTATTTGATCATCATTAAAACCATAAACCTCATAACCTTTTTTCTGCAGCCAGCGGCAGAGCGCAACCTGTGAACCTATACAGTCTCCATCGGGCCTGACGTGTGATAAAACACCAATAGTTTGATGATTTTCGATCTTTTTGATGAACTCTTTAAACATATGTTTATTTTTAAATCTGTAAACTAATTCCCCTATTACTAACTTCCTGATGATTATACCGCACAAAAATAATTATCTGTCGGCTCAAAAAGCCAAGCTGTTAAAATCAGGCTTCTTGCATAACATAGCAAGCATTTTTAAATAAGTAATTATTAACGGCAACAATCCCGTAAACGTCTAATTTCAATTATGAATGCTGTTATTCTCTGCGATGGTGAAGTTCCTGAAAGTTCCGTTCTGCGTAATGAAATTGCTAAATGTGATTTTTTTATTACTGCCGATGGCGGTGCCAACACTGCGTTGAAGATGAATCTAAACCCCGATATTATTATCGGAGACATGGACAGCTACAGTCCCACGGGTGACGAACGTGCAGAAATCATCCATGACAAAAACCAGGAAACTAACGATCTTGAAAAAGCACTTAATTATGCTAAAAAAAAGGAGGCTACTGATATCATTGTTTTCGGAGCCACCGGAAAAAGACTCGACCACACTTTGAAAAACCTATCCGTTCTCAAGCAGTTTCATACTGCATTTAATACCTTGATTTTTAAAGACAAATACTCAGTCATCTTTTTGATCAAATCCCCATTCACAAAGAAATTTCCAATCGGCACTTCTCTATCGTTATTTCCACTTTCGGGGCGGGTTGATGGAATTACAACTAAAGGACTGCAATATCCGC
>LKMJ01000695.1_pt1 | contig 27114 bp, 39 predicted proteins | sample 643391 | NCBI WGS metagenome assembly LKMJ01 (sample SAMN04112250, study PRJNA286221) | soda lake metagenome | biome: soda lake; feature: Kulunda Steppe; material: water; isolation source: sample PL-Br10 brine of Picturesque Lake | place: Russia: Kulunda steppe | collected 2010-07 | reverse complement strand
TGCACCCCAGTGGTTTGTCTCAAGCATATGCTCTGCTTTGCACCCCAGTGGTTTGTCTCAAGCATATGCTCTGCTTTGCACCCCAGTGGTTTGTCTCAAGCATATGCTCTGCTTTGCACCCCAGTGGCCCTTTACGCGCTGAGGATGCTGTCAGCCCTCACGACAAGCATGTGCCTTTGCATGCGCACACAGAGGCTGCAGCAGGGCCCCATGCGTGCTTACACCTGCCCTGGCGCCACTTTCCTACCACCTTGCAGAGGACCCGGCGCGCGCGTACTACTTCCACCAACAGCCGGAGGGCGCTGATGGCTCCGCAGCCCTGGACCCCTTCATCACTTTCTTGAGGTGGGCACCATGCCATCCCCAGCATTGCGGCCTGCGCTGAACGCTTGCCTTGAGCTGCACGCAGTGAGTGGTGCAGGCAAAAGGCGACTGGGCTGCGCTTCCAGGCATCCTGGAAAATTCCTCTGAGCAGGACGCTGCCGTGCAGCTGCAACTGCCTCGATCCGCGGTCTTTTCCCAGCAGCTGCAGGGGTGTGTGTCTGTTCCCACCCTCAGAAGCTCCCACCTGCCTCCCTTTCCCTGATGCGTATGGCAGGGCGTGCACCAAAAGGCAGCAGCATCCCATCGAAACCATCCATGCGTCCCTGCAAGCGGCCGGCCCTACACCGGCTGCACACCCCTCCCCCCTGCGCCCACCCACCTGCAGGCTCTTGCAGCGCCAGGACTGGTTCACCCAGGAGAAGGCAGCCAAGCTGCTGCTGGCAGCAATCGATTGCCGCGCCAACAGGGCCGCCTTTAGCAACGGCATTCTATCCTCTGAGTGCTCCACGTCCGCGTGCGCGGCGTATGGCGGCCCCGACCCAGCAGAGCAGGTGGGGAGGGGGGGGAGCGGAACGGTTGGGCAAAGTACATGCGCCCTGGGGGTGGAGCTTGCTGGCCCTTGCGGCTCCTAGTAGCTGTGAGGCGCACAGTTGCCAGCCTGTGATAGCTGTGACGCGTGCAGCTTGCCAGCCTGTGCTAGCTGCGAGGCGTATAGCTTGCCAGCCTGTGGTAGCTGTGACGCGTGCAGCTTGCCAGCCTGTGGTAGCTGCGAGGCGTACAGCTTGCCAGCCTGTGGTAGCTGTGAGGCGTACAGCTTGCCAGCCTGTGGCAGTTGCGAGGCGTACAGCTTGCCAGCCTGTGGTAGCTGCGAGGCGTGCAGCTTGCCAGCCTGTGCAGCTCCTGGCAGCGAATGATGTCTGGGATGTGTGGTGAATTCCAGACTGCGAGCCAGCGAGGCAGGTGTAGTTTTGAATTGTGACACGTGGCAGCGGGGTAGGTGCAGCTTAATGTGTGATTCGAGGCAGCCAGGCATGTGCGGCTTAATGTGTGGTATGAGGCAGCCAGGCATGTGCGGCTTAATGTGTGGTATGAGGCAGCCAGCAGGTGTGCAGCAAGAAGGGGATGGCGGCCACCTGCGTGATGTGGGGCGGTGAGCGGCCACAAAAAGTGACCAGAGGCAGGCAGGAAGGTGTGCAGTGGGAAGGGGATGGCCGGGTGCTGCAGTGCCCAGGGGCATGGTTTGTGTGCGAGTCCTGCAAAGGTGCGGCCTCTGCGCGTGCGCATGACTGTGGAAACCCTGCGTGGATGCACCTCTTCGGCAAGCCTGCAGGTGCTTAGGGAAGGGAAGGTAGCGATGAGCGCAATCAAGCCGCACTCCACTCTGGGCGGAGGTGGGGGATCCTTCTTAGCACTGACACGCTGAGTGCAAGGATTGATGTGGCTACTTATGCATGAGCTTGCTAGGGGGTGGCTGTCTGTGCGCGGGTGTGCTGGGGGGTGGCAGCCATGTGCAGGAGCAGAGTGGGCTGTGCACGAGAGGGGTGGGTGGCTACTTGTGCACGAGCGTGCTGAGCGGGAGTCTGAGGGTAGCTACAGGGCCTTTGCAGGCTTCAAGCCTTGGGCAGCAAGCAAGCATGCAGCAAAAAGTATGCACCCAGCACATGGGCGCCTGGAGGGAGCTGGCAGGCGCCAAAATTTTGTGGCTGTGAGGCATACAGGGCGTGCGTGCCACATCATGGGCTTAGCATTCGCGCAAGGCCTCCATAGGGTCTGGCGGGCAGCAAAGGATTGCTACAGAGCTGTGCTGCTTACCTGGGCTTGCGCAGGGTCACGTTGCAAGCCTGCGCTCTGGCTGCAGCACACCTCAAGCTTTGTGAGCTGGTGCACGGCCGCGTTGCGAGCCTGCGCTCTGGCTGCAGCATAGGTTGAAGCTGTACACGCTGTGGTGCAGGGCCACGTTGCACACCCCTTACTTTTTTGGCTGCAGCACATCTCAAGCTTTGTAGAGTGGCTCATTGGACAGCTGCGCCGCCCGTCACATCCCAGCAAGAGTGTGCCCACAGTCACGGGCGTTTTGTCGGTGCTGCTCAAAGAACGGTGGGTGGCCAGGCCCTGCTGCGTGCCTGCTTATGTGCTTGTGCGTGGATGTGCTTGCAATGCATGCTCTTTGAGCACAATGTTACAAGTTGGAGGGCGGGTCAGTCACTTGCATGCACTGATAGGTGTTTCAGCTGATACAGGCCTAGACGCAGTGGGTGTGTTCCTCGGCCCCAGCCTGCAAACCCACACAAACACCGGCTGCGTCACTCCCTCGGACATGACATGCCATGCAATTCATGCCTACTCTTCCACCAAGGGAGCATCAGCAAGGCGGGACACAGCGCTCATGATTGGTCTCTTTGTTGCATGCAGGGGTTCCCGGATTCTCTTCCTAAGGTCGGGAGGCATTGGGGTATTACCGCCTCTGCTCCGTGCTTTGAACCAAAGCCCCAACAACTCGCAGCTGTTGTACGAGCTTGTGCTGTGCATATGGCAGCTTTCCTTCTTGAAGGAGGCAGCCTTGGCCTTGGGTGGCGCAGGTATGGACCTGTGCATGTTGTGCATGTGATGTGTGTGCATGTCCATAATGTCTGCTCTTGAAACAACCCTATGACAGCGGGCTGGACAAAAACGGATCCTGGATTCTAGCCTGCCCCTTTGTTACTGAACTGTTTGGTTCAGCTAGAAGGCAAGCCAGACTAGGTTAGGCCTGGCATGAGAGGAACCAGTGAGCAGAAGAGTGATGTATGCCTTGCACGATTGTTTGTTTGCATCACGCCGAGCGCAACAAACGGCACTCCTGCGCGCACGCAGGCATCGTGCGGCCGCTTGTTGATGTGGCCCGCATAGCCCAAAAGGAGAAGGTGTTCAGAGTAGCCTTGAGCAGCTTGAGGAATCTCTTAGAGGACGAGGACCTGCACAACAACCTGGCTTCAGAGATGATTGACGCAGGCCTGCAGAAGATTGTTGCCACGCGGCAGCTGCAGGTGAGCTTGCCTGCAGAAGATTGTTGCCACGCGGCAGCTGCAGGTGACGCAGGCCTGCAGGTGACGCAGGCCTGCAGAAGATTGTTGCCACGCGGCAGCTGCAGGTGAGCTTGCTGGATGATCATGGGGGCTCAAAATTGAGTGTGTGTCCCAAAGGGTGCTTGGCTCAGGCACTTGGCTTGGTGCGGCAGCTGCAGGTGAGCTTGCTGGATGATCATGGGGGCTCAAAATTGAGTGTGTGTCCCGAAGGGTGTTTGGCTCAGGCACTTGGCTTGGTGCGGCAGCCGTTTCCTTTGCGCCATGACCATGCCAGGGATTCTGTGTGGTGCTGCTGATTGTGGGCCACAAATATGCTTTGAAAGGCGTGTCTGCCTTCAGCAGCTGGCCCTTTGTGGTGACCATGCATGCATGATGCCTGCCTCAGAGCATAAAATGACCATGCCAGGGATTCTGTGTGATGCTGCAGCTGTACCCTTGGCCTGAGTGTGCATCGAAAGCGCATGCGCCTGACTGGACCTTGATGCCGGCACGGGGGCGCATGGTGCAAATGTGCAAGCCATGCACATGCTTTGTACCAATGCCTTGTTTCTGTACTGATGCAAATGTGTAAGCCATGCACATGCTTTGTACCAATGCCTTGTTTCTGTACTGATGCAAATGTAAGCCATGCACATGCTTAGTACCAATGCCTTGTTTTTGTACTGATGCCTTGTTAGGAGCCTGGTGCCCTGTTGTTGATACCTTGTCTGCACTTTGTCAGCACCGAATGGGTGAGAGGGAGGCACAGGTGGAGACAGGGGGAGAGGCAGAGGATAAAAGGCAGACGGCGAGAGGCAGAGGGGGAGGCAGCAAGGCGGGTGTTTTGCACCCGGGGTCAAAAAAAATGAGTCATGCGCACGCCGGAAGAAGGGGGAGGGAGGAGGGAAAGTGGCGTGCCACCCCTCTGAGTTGCAAGCACGGCGCAATGCCAGACGCAGGTCCGCGTGCTTGCAGACGCGCACAGCCCCTTGACAACGCCTTCACCCACCTGCGCTGTTGCCCTGCCCGCTCCCCCGCACACCATTGCTGTTTGGGATGCCTGTCGCACGCAATGCGGGGCATGTGGTGCAACCGCAAGGGGCACGCAATGCGGGGCATGTGGTGCAACCGCAAGGGGCACGCACAGGCCTGAAAGGTGTACATGTACTTTGTGCAAGCACGCGTGGGAACACCACGCTTGCCTCCTCTCGCCCCCTCCTGTGCCCACTTTGGCCACCATAACACGACAGCGGACAAGTTTGGCACCTAAGTCCACGTGCCGGGCGTGGGAGGGGGTGCCGGCAGGGACCTGAAATCTGCACGCAGGTGCAGTGCACTATTCGGCAAGCCGCGACCGCCGGCCAAACGCGCGAAAACTGCTCTGTTCAGCCCACATTCCCTTATGACACACTACTATGCTTCAACAGTAATACCACCATTCCAGAAACGGCCCGACCCAATTATTTGTACCAATCGGCCAATCGGCTCTTACAAGGCGTCAGTACAAAACGCATGCTTCCACATAGCCACAGATCATGACACACGACTCACGTTGCAGGACCCTGCAATGCTGAGCACGAGCCCTGATGCTGCTGCTGCGTCTAGTAAGATATGCGCATACGTGCACTGAAAGCATGCGCCAGTGGACTGCCAATGTGTGTGTGTGTGTTAGTCTTGTGGGCTTCAGTGTGCACCTCAAGGTACACCCTTAGGATGTGTGCCAGGTGCTGCGCAGCGCCTACAACTGGCAGGCAAGCATGCTGCGCTGCTGAACTGTGTGTGTGTGTGTGTGTGTGCGCGCGTGCGTGCAGCCCTGGGGCGATGCAGACGTGCCGGAGCTGCTGACGAGCATGGAGGACAAACTGCGGCACGGTGTGCAGCTGCTGTCTAGCTTTGACAAGTACCGCAAGGAGCTGCTGAGCGGGCACCTGGACTGGGGCCCCACCCACACGAGCGAGTCGTTCTGGCGCAAAAATGTGGACAAGTTCGAGGAGCGTGACTTCTTTGTGCTGCGCACGCTGCTGAAGCTGATTGAGACGTCGCAGGAGGTGAGGCTGGTGGGGGTGAGGGGTCGGTGGGCTGCAAATGCGGAGGCGGATGCGGTGCATGCTGGGAAAGCCCATGAATGCTGCGTATGCTTTGTGGTGGTGCCCTCGTCCCTCTGTGGAAAGCATGGAAGCCTGGGGGTCTCGTTGTGCTTGTGGTGCACCTGTAAGGGGACGAAGATATCATACGGGTATGAAGGCCTGTGCGGCTTGCAATGTCGCGGTGCACCTGCGTAGGGGGGGCACATGTGCGCTGCGTTGTCCATGCTTGGTTGGTGAAGATGGGTGCACTTGAATGAGCGACAGGAGATGGGCCTGATGGCTGGCATGGCTGGTGGGTCTGGGCGCGGGAGTGCATGAATGTAAAGCTCTCAAAGGCGCCTGCCTGTCCACAGACACATGGGGAACTGAACACGCCTGCCTGTCCACAGAGACATGGGGAACTGAGCGGCCATGGACCCTTGGAGAGTTCTGTCAAGGCCCCTGTTCGTAGAACATCGGGGAACTGAGCGCAGAGGCCAGGCTGAGCATGCAGCAAGACACGAGCTCAACAGGAGGGGGGGAAGGGGGAATGTCAGCGGCTCTTAATGGTTATCTGTCTCAATGCCTAGCCAAATGCTTTGCGCATGCTCATGTGATGACCACCCGCACCAGCACCACCCTCACATACCCCATGCACATACAGTTGCTGACGCAGCCCCCCCCACCCCTACCCCTTGTGCCTGGCCCTCTGCGCCGCAGCCAAAGACGCTGGCTGTGGGCTGTCACGACCTGGGCCAGTTCATCCAATTCCACCCCCAGGGCCGCTACATCGTGTCGGGCATGCGTGGCAAGGAGCTGGTCATGCACCTGATGGCCCACCCAGACCCGGATGTGCAGAAGCAGGCCCTCCTGTGCGTGCAGCGCATCATGCTGTCCAAGCACAACCTGGACTTCCTGAGATAGCGCAGCATGCTGCCCAGCTGCTGACTGGGCCCCTGAGACAGCGCAGCATGCTGCCTGTGCACGATGTGGGCTCCATAGATAATGCTTAGGTGATGGCACGCCATGCTGCCCACTGGCTGCTACTAGCATAGGTGCCAGCAGTGCAATGGGGATGCAGGGGGACTAAAGTGGGACCTTTTTCCGAACTATAACAGAATGTAAGAAACTTTCTAAGTTAGAAGAAAAGAAAAACTACGCATGAGTAAACTCCCTGCATCAAATAAGCAAAAGGAGACAGATTGGCCCGAAGAGCCGTGAGTCTCCTCCATCAGGGGACAAAGAAGAACTAGTGAGGATCTGGAGAGTGACAAGACCCCCGCTGCTCCAGATCAAGGCCTTGGGAACAACCTAATTCCATGAGCACGCCTGGGAGTACTACTAGTAGACATGAAGAGCTCTGAGGTTGCTTTGTTTTCTGGTGACAAGCCGATGCAAGAAAATTTTGCAGCTTTGAGGTGCTGTCGCAGTCAAAGCTTTGGGTCCTCTCTTCAGCAAGGCTACCTACCAAAACCTTTTTATCCAAGAACTTTAAGGAAACTCCTTGAAGGATGCTTTTCGTCATAGATGATCCAACAGCTGCCAAACAGTTCCAACTTTTCTGGTGAACATTTCTCCCCTTATGCAGGTGAATGGAACTTGGCGAGTGGCCTTTTGTGGCTGCTTGTCACAGAGATGCAGTTTTCACTGCCTACATTCTTTATATCCGAGTCTGCTCACATGGTGCACTGTGTGACAGATTGCCCTTTACTGAATTGTGGCAGGCATTCTGTTCCCCTCTGTCCGACCTCCATGGTATATCCTCAAGCTTACATCATGCTTCATTGTAAGGATAGGATTACACTTCGACTGCTAGTAGTATTTAGAGTGGTTCTAGAGTTTGGAAACGCCATGCGACATGCATGCGGTGTGGAGTACATTGCCAGAAGTGTGCGTGACATGCTAGTATTATTCCCAACATTGATTGGATGTACAAACCTCCCTGGACTAAAACGCCATTCGCCTCTGAAGAGAGAAATGGAACAGTTGGAAAATGGATCACTAATACATGCTATGCAGCTCAGTGGAAAAATAAAAAAGGATCCGCCAGGTTCGAACGATTGGCGAGCAGCTACCCACAATCAATGCAGAGGGGAGCCATCAATTTCAAGGTTGCTACAGGGCATCTGCGGCCATCAGCCTCGCATACTCCCGAGCACCAATCTGTCCCACCTGCAGACCATGTCAAGTATGAATATTGAGAATCCAAGCAAGCATTGGAGCTCATGATAAAATCTTGAAACTATGTCCAATCTCTCTGACAGCTGACCAGGCGCAGCAGGTCAAGAGCTCATCAAGCCAGCTGGTACGTTGCACAGGGAGCAAGTGGTAGTACGGTAGCCTTCAAGCGCAGATCGGCGAGTGCAAGGGACAGGCTTTGTCCTCCGTGACCACTGCCCAGCTCACGTGTGGATTATGTTGCTGCATCAGCTAAACAAGGGCAGCTCGGTAACCTGAGGCCTGCAACCCAACAACATACTTACCTTGTCATTGGTAATCACTGCCAAAGGCATGCTCTCCAACAGCTCTTTGAAGGGGGAGCGCACAGATCGGCACATGAAACCCTCCAGCAGAGCGCCCCCCTTAGTGGGAGAGGACTGTAGGTGAGGCAGCAAGCGGGGCGTGATGCCGCCCGCAATGTACACACCCCCTGCAGGCAGGCATTTCCATAAGCTGAGTGCGCAACAAACCACATGCAGAGCAGCATTGGCATCTATAGCTGTGTCGTGCCTGTGCGCCATGCCTGTGCGTCCCCTAGGTGCAATCTTCCAATTGAGGCCTTGTAGGGACTAGGCAGGCGCTTGCCATACACATGCTGCCCCCATTCAGAGTCAATCAATTTGCTTGGCATGTTATCAGTAGCTGAGTTTTGGATTGTGGCGGCACATGCAAGTGGAGTTTCAGGTTGTTGAGCTGCAATGTTATAGGAGCCCAAATGAAGCATGCTTGGCCCGTGCAGAAAAATACCAAGGAAGAATACTGCGCATCTACCAGTACCAGCTTGCCTATCCACATTTGCCCACCTTTAGCTAGGCAGCGCAGGGACATGGCGCCTGCCTCTGCTCCCACGATGCTCATGAACATGTCCACAGCCTCCACAGCAATTGGGTCGCTGCCGTCCAGCGCAGCATCTGTTATTTGTTTGGGCTCCTGTGCACTCATAGTAGCAAAGCATGCCAACATCCTGTGAGTGCTGAGTGTGCAGATTATAAATGCTGTGTGCAGCACGCCTCGCTTTCTAGTGCCACAACAGCACATTGGGCTGGGATCCCTGATCTGAGTTAGGTGACCCTGTCTGCGTGTGGGGCAAAGCTACCTTCCTCAGGTTTGGGATCTTATTGGCACAGCCACAGACTGCAAACATGGTGCACTTCAATCACATGGCATGATTTGTCCAAAACTTGGTCATCTGCCAAGTGTGCTCCTTATGAGATGAATGCACAAAATATTCCTCGATCAGGTTGATGAGCAAGCAGCAGTCCACAGCACAAATGGGCACCAATTTTCACCAGCATGATCTGAGTCACTGTGCACAAATTTTAGGTCAAAGCCAAGGCAGACAATGGTCACATTGTTTTCATGCTGCTGGGTCTAAGCATTCTTGGGCCCAAGCTAGGAAGACCTTTCAAATAATTGCCATTAAGGTGCTTGCAACAAAAGCCCATTGTGCCTGATACCATGCCACATCTGCCGGAGTCAAACACCTCTGCAGCAGAGTTCGGGTGGTCCAAAAGGCACTTAGACAGGTCGTCCCGACCCAGCCTGTAAGGTGATTTGCATGGAGGGTCTCTTGGATGGCAGCCTGCAAAAAACTGAAAACAGTGCCCACACCTTGGGCTTCATTGATCGCAGTCCAGGCTTGTTGCTGTCCTCATCAGAGAGCAGGAACTCGTAGATCAGCGCCAATCCAGACCCACAAGCTACCTGCAAGGGGGCACAATAGAGTGCATGAAGCACAGGAGCTCACACATCCTTGCCTGGTCCTTTGCTTCCCCAGGCACAAGCAGGGCGCATCTGCGCCAGCATATCTGTCCCTGCAGCGAAAAGGCTAAGTGCACCTGCCCCTGCGCCAATGGCTGCAATATGCCCCACACCATGTTGACGGACAACCACTTAACAGACATGCTCTGCGCCCTCTTGACAGGCAATCGTTAAACAAGCATGCCTTAAAAGCCCTGTTGACAGGTAACCCTTAACAGGACCCAGCTCATAGACAGCATAGGAGGACTTCATTTGCCACAGCGCATGGGCGCCAAAGCCACAGGGGAACCATCAGTGTAAAAAGCCCATGTCTTCTTTCGGACCAGCAGAGAAGTCTTGGGTGCTGGAGCAGAGCACGCCCCTTGGACCTGCACTCCAGGACGCGCACTGCCATGCCCCAACCCCCCACACGGCCCCCCACTGTTCCACGGCTTCCCACAGAACACCTTTCACAGCGCACTCACGTGCTCGATCTCTACGTGGCCGCCCATCTTCCCCTCAACAAAGCCGGACAGTGCTCTCTGCTTCCAGCCGCGAGGGGCAAAGGTGGCATGCGCGCCCTCCCCTGCACCCACCACATCCAAACGCGCAGGACCCGCGCGTACCATTCGGTGAGGCAGCGCAAGCACAAAAGTACGTTGAGTCAGCGTTTGGGTAGGGGTGGGCACTGTGAACTGTGGAATCAGCCCTCGGTAGTGAGGTGCTGACTCTGCAAGGCTCAAACCACCTGGTCCAGAGGCAGAAAGACAGAAAAGACAACGCCAACAGGGATATCCTAGATGGCGTGATTTAAGGAAGAAATTTACATCCGGTGCAAGCACCAGGCAGACCCCACCAAAGGTGTTGGGCCAGAGGCAGAGAAAGCACATACAAGCTTGACCTCCTCGGCTAACCCAATACACAGCCAACACCACACACAGCATCGCAAAAATGCACAGGAAGCAGCAAGCACCGCTCTCGCCCACTTGCACGCTGCGCCTAGCCGGGCAGGAAGCATTGAACACCAGCCTCTCCCACTCACACGCAGCCGTGCGCGCGCACCTGGCCACACTCTGTACGACTGCAGGCCGTCGTCCCACATGAGCTGGGCGGCGCCCAAGCCCGTGCCTGGCCCCATGACCACCTTGGGCGCCTGTTGGCATACGTTGTGCACGGTAGCGAGCTGGGCGCAGCAAGTGCTTGCGCGTGTGCGTGTGTGCGCATGTTCGTGCATGCGCACACATGCTTGCACCACCTCCCTCCCACCATGCCACCTTCCCCCGCAATCGCAGCAGCATGCAACCCGCATCGTGCGCGCTCTGAGATAGATGGATGGGCCGGCATGGACCACGGATGTGTTGTACAACCCACACCCTGCCCTTTCTGAGATGGATGGGCCGGCACGGACAGCAAGGCAGCAGCGCCAGGTTGCCCCACAGACGATCTGGCCAGGGCTGCCTGTTTGCACTCATATTTGAACGAGAGCCTCACTGCGCAAAATCTTGGATGCATTCCTCCACTCACAACCCTTCATTTGCCATTGGATGCAGGGCCACCCTCCAAATTGTGAGCGGCTCATCTGTCGGGCTGGCTGGGCTGCAGACCCAAGGCAGGGCCGGCATGCAGCAAATCGTACCTACATTTAATCACACTACATCTTACATCCTACATTTGCGTGACTGCGGATTGCTCAAGATTTCTGACAGGGCAGGCCTGTAGACCCGAGGCAGGGCTGGCTGGCAGGCAGTCAAACATACACACCCATGCCCATCCTAGCACACACGCGTCAGAGGCTTCTCACCTTGGGTATCAACTCCCCCTGGTTGATGGTCACAATGTCGCTGCTATCCAGGGCAGGGATACCGTACCCCACTGCCTGGAAATCGTTCAACAGGGCAGTCCTGCATGGGGGCAGCAACGCACCAGGGAGGGGTGCTGACACGCGCTGCAGTGACTGTGGCACTACACAGACATGTTATAATTCAGCCTCGTGGCAGCAAGATTACAGGCTGCAACTGCTGCGTTGTGGCAGCCTGCTTTTTTAATTTGAGCACGTGCCGGTGACGATGCGTGCGGGGCCTTGCTTGTCTGACATCCTAGGGCAGCCTGGCGTGTGTGGCACATGACAAGAGACAGTGGAAGCAGCCTAAAGCATTCCCCAGGAGCTGCCCCACCTGAAGCCAAACTGCTGCTCCAGACCAGGCCCATCAATGACCCACGGGCAGTTGGTCATGTCGCACACATTGTTGACCACAGCTCCAGCGATGGCCAGGGAGGCTGTCTCCGGCTTACTGCCGCCCACCTGGGGCTCTCTCAGAAAGGACTCCACGACCGCGGCAAAGGTGGGGCTGCTGTCGGTGGGGTAGGTCTGCAGGCGCGCACGGCCAGAGGCCCACTCACTGTCCCGAGCTCAGCAAGCACGCTCAGCGCACTCAGAGCTGCATATTGGGCAGTGCAGCCGCTGCTGCAAATGCGCACAAGCCTGGAGACGTGGCATCTCCATGAATGCCCCAGCGACCCACCTTGGCATGGACCTCCGTGGCGTCCCTGCTGCCCTTGGTCTCCCATATGGATAAGCGCGCATTCGTGCCCCCTATGTCACCCACCATCACAAGAGCAGCCTGGCAGGGCAGATTAGAGAGGATTTGAAAGGCAGTGGTCGGTATGGAGGTAGTCTAGCTGAGTAAAAATCAGGCTGATCAAACTGGTGCAGAAGGATCCACTCGGCCTGAGCGTCATGTCATACTCAAAGGCAAGACCTTCACACCTTTACAGAGACCACGTTACGCCTGGAGATGCCTGCACGCCTGGTAGGGAGCCAAGTAGCCCTGGCAGCTGATGCATGAACCTTCACACCTGAGTTCATTTTCATCGAATCTGGCCTCAACATCATGGCCATCTTTTAAAAATAATGTTTATTTGTTTATTTATGCGCTTCTTGTTGTTTCGTAATGCACATGGATCAAATATTTGTGTCAAACGTAGGAGCCTAAATAGACCTGTTACTCAGGTTGCAGTTCAATGATATGATCAAGATGCACAGACAGAAAGCCTGATAGCCTGGTCTAGCATGGGGCTGAAACGTGCAAGCACGCCCGAGCTGTTGCTCTATTTGGGAGTGAGTTTGCAACCAGCTCCTTCCAAATTAGTTTTTCCTTCAGCCTGCACCTGTGTTATAGATGTAACACACGAGCGTGCACACACACACACACACACACACACACACATGCGTGCGCATGCACACATGCACATTTGCACACACAACACGCACATGCATGCATGTTAACGAACATGAAGGCGCTTGATTGTCTGTCTATTCTTCAGCCTTATTGCAGTTAGACTGCCCTATACAACCTGCAGGTGGTGGTCTTCCTCCAGTTGCTCGTCCTCAGAGATGGCATGCAGCTGTCAGCAGATGCAGCAGCAGCCATCGCCTCCCCAAAAGCCCGCTTGCTCTTGCCAACTAGGCTAACCGCCATACTCAGCGTGCCCCCAGACTACCATGCCGACCAGGATAGCCTTCGCCCATTATACTGGCGCCTGCTGCACCAGCCTGTATCCTGGCTACTCAGCCGGCCAAGGGATGTGTCAGACATCCAATGGCGGGAGTTCAGAGGTGCCTTGGGGAGCTTGGCAGCAGCCATGGCAGGCTTTGTAGCCTTGTCCCAACTGGTGCGGATGCATGTACATGATTTTGCCATCACATGTACAAACACATGTACACCTACGCATACCAAGTACTCACTCATGTGCACATATACGGGTGCCCGCACACCCACGTACGTACATCCATACACGCGCATGCACACACAACGCACGCAGGCACGCACACACTTATGCTCTGAAGCGAGTGCGCACATTTGCGCATACGCAACCTGTACTGACACGACAAGCTCACACATCCATTCCAGCACGGCACTCGCTCATTCTGCCTCCAAACGCTCTATGCTCGCTGCATACGCATCACCCTCGCTTGAAACTGCAACGGGAACCTTGTGTGCCGAGCATTCCAAGCTGGTACTACCTGCTCGATGAGCAGCACAGAGGCTGCGTGACGAATCCTGACAGATGTTGGGAAAGCTGGGGTCTGGCTTGCAGCTAAACCGTCCAGGTACTTGTGCCAAGACGCTTGCACAACCAGCATATGCATGCAGTGCATCCGATCACCCTTTTGCAAGAAAGTAGGACCAGCCAGCCGCTTCATACTTGCAGGCTAGGCTGCGGAGCACCAGGACCCGGCTGATGAACAATGTGTTGGCCTCACTCGCATTCATAGGTGGGGCAGAGGCACCAAGTCATTCATGGGTGGGGCAGGTGGTTGTATTCATAGGTGGGGCACCAAGTCATTCAAAGGTGGCATTCATGGGTGGGGCAGAGGCATCAAGTGGCTCCTGTTGCAAATGCGTGGAGGGCAGAGGCACCAAGTGGTTCCCTATTGCAAATGCGTGGAGGGGGTGTCCCGTGCTTTGGGAGGTGTGTGCATTCACAGGTGCCCGTCGTGGTACCAAAGTGGCCATGCCTTCAGAAAGCTCGTCTGCCCCACGGGGTGCTCACCTCTTTCCCGTGCTCGCGCGCATGAGAAGTGCACATGCCCAGGGGGCGTGCCCGGCTCTTGCGCAGGAGTGCTCCTGAGTCACATGCTGAGTCACATGCTCATGAGGGGCCATGTGCCAAAGCACGATGCGCAAGCAACTGAAGTGCCGGGTCTGTGCCCTGCTTCCCCATGCTGAAGCTCAACAGGGGCGGTGCAACTTGCAACGTCTAGCCTCATTGCCGTGCCTCGACTTCCACGGCCACAGGGCCCCACCAGCAGGCACCGAATTGGCGTCACTGCACTCCCTTCACTGTAATTTGTTCGTGCTCTTTGTTGCACAGTTTCTACTCTTGGGCCGTGTGTATCCTCTGTCCAGCACGTTCCCCTGCCTGTGTGCTCAACCTCAAAGGGAGAAAGTTATTGGTGCAAGGAGGCCCTGCCCCACAGGCAGAAATGCATGCATGCCGTGTGCGGCTGTCCTCCCAAGTGGCGCCAAAATAGAGGACCCTCCCTCTCCGGCTCAAAAGCGCCCCTGCCCAACACACGAGGAGAGGCGCGTGCATTGCATGTTTTCTGTGCAGGCGTCACGCACGGGCCCACAGGCACCACGTGGGTGTTCCTGCTGGCCAGCACCAGCTACCTGCTCAGCAAGGCCGTGGCGGGCACTCGCGTTGGGTGAGGGCCGGGGTGCGGGCTGCACAGTGTTTGGTGAGGGTGCGGGCTGCAACACATTGGGTGAGGGTGAGGGGTGCACAGTGTTTGGTGAGGATGCGGGCTGCAACACATTGGGTGAGGGTGAGGGGTGCACAGTGTTTGGTGAGGATGCGGGCTGCAAAGTGTTTGGTGAGGGTGAGGGGTGCACAGTGTTTGGTGAGGGTGAGGGTGCATAGTGATGGGTGAGGGAGCGGGCTACGTTGCTCAGAGTGAGGGTCAGGGTCCGGGCTGCATAGCAGTGCCATGTGCCTGCCAAGGCAGTGCCAAGTGCCTGCAGGATACAGCTGCCCAGCCTGCAGCTTGGCTGGGGCCTGCAGAGCCTGTGTCGGGCGACAGGTGTGCACGGGTTTTGCATGCGCGCGCGGGCAGAGCCTCTGTCAAGGAAGAGCACGGCCGCAGCCGGTCTCATCCCACAGCTGGTCTTACGGCCACAGCTGGCCTCATGCCACACAGCAGGTCTCATGGCACAGCTGAGCTCATGCCACACAGCTTGTCTCATCCCACAGCCGGTGGCACTGTGCCGGGCGGTGTGCTGTGTTGCAGCAGCTTTGCTCGGACTTGGACTCCCTTGGGGCGTCTGTCCCTGGGCCGCACGCACGCAATGCCTGCCGCATTTCTGGAGGCCTACCCCGGCCCCCCTGTGGGCTCTGGCGCTGGGTATCCGCATCCAATTTGCGCGTCAACCAAAGCGCCCTGCATGCTCTGTCCACAGGCCCCCCCTCATCTGGGCTTGGCACTGCGCCTCATTCCTGTTCATCCGCTGGAATGACGGGCTGAAGTTCGGGAGCTTGAGGTGCGTGCTTGGCAGGGCTGCCTGGCAGCTTTGGAACTGAGGACCCCCTCACTGCCCAAACGCTCGAGCCCAATTTTAGTCACAAGTCTGTTGGAACGTGCGCACTGCATGTGCCCAGTACAAGTCACAGGCGTGTTGGAATGTGCGTGCACCTGCATGTGCATGCCCCTCGCCTGCCACTGCGATTGCATCCATGCAAAGCCCCATCGTATGTGCCCCAAATGGTTCCCACAAGGCACCAGTGCAAAACGTGTGCATGCCTCACTTTGGGCCTGCACACTGCCGTGCACAGACCTGGCGTGTGCATGATGACGCGCCACACCCATGCATGCCACTCCACTTCACGCATGACCATGTGTGCCATGCCTGTGTACCCCTCTTCCTCCTTCAAGTCCCACCTGCACAGCCCCAGCCTCCTCCTTCTGCTCCTCTCCGCTGCCTCACCGCACCTGCGCAACCCTGCCTCCTCCCACAGCTCCTCCTCCTCCTCTTCCTGCTCTCTTCTGCTCACCGCACTGGCACAGCTGCTCCCCCTCTTCCTTCTCCTCCCACTTGCGCAGCCCCAGCCTCCGGTTCTTGGACGGCCACTCAAGCATGCTGCGGTGGCATATCCACTACAACTTCCTCCTCCTGCGCCTGCTGTCCTTTGCCATGGACCTGCACTGGGCTCGCAAGCAAGAGCAGCAGCAGCAGCAGCAGAAGCTGGGAAGGCAGGATGGTGCGGGCCCAGAGCAGCTGCAGCTGCTGACCTGGATGAACAGCATTAGAAGCAACAGCCCAAAGGTGAGCTCTGCTGCTATTAATGCTTTGGCAGGCATGTGCCCACCAGTGTGCCTTTACAGCTCAAAGCCGATGGGCATCTTCTTGTGCAGAGTAAGCTGCCAGGGGGGCCTGAGGCTGGGTGCTGCACGCTGCCAAGACTGGGTGGGGATGGCATGGGTGCATCTTGCTGTGCTGTGCAGTGCTGTGCTGTGCACCCCCGAAGCACCTCTGGGCGTGCAAGCGTTGGGCGATGAGCGTGATGCGTGCGTGGCGCTGCACTCCTCTGCAAACCTCTGAGTGTGCACGAGTGGCTAGCTGCACATGTCTGCATGCGCGCAACCTCCGACACGGGGCCATGTGCACACGGTCTCATGCATTGTTGCTTGGCGTGCGTTTACCTGATACGTGCACTCCTATAGCTGTTGCGTAGTGGCTGACTTATTCTTCCTGTGTCGCTCTTCTGACTTATTCTTCTGACTTATTCTTCCTGTGTCGCAGGCACGCCTGGCTTCCCTGCCTCTGAGCTCCTACAACTTCCTGCAGCACTTTGTGTACTGCTTCTACCCTCCCCTGTACATTGCTGGGCCTATCATCACCTTCAACGATTTTGCCTCCCAGCTAGCGGTCCCTATCCGGCAGAAGGTCACAGAGGTGCGCTTGCCTGCTCCCTCTAATGTGCCAGTACGTGTTTTGCGTGCGCGCAAGGGCATGCGCGCGTGCGTGCCTAGGCCAAATTCAGTTGCACATGCCTGCATATGGCTTACAAAGGTGATGCTTTTGCATCTTGCTGCTGCCGCTGCTGCTGCTGCAGCTGCCATGTGGCCCAGATGCGTATGATCCCATCTCGGCATGCCAAGGGCACTGCCGCTCTGCTCCCGCCAGTGCCCGGATCAGGTGCTGGTGTACACGCACAGGCAGTAATGGGCTTGTGAACATCATCCGGGGTGCACGCCGCCTGCCGTCGCGCACTGGGCGCGTGCAGGTGCTGGTGTACGCGGCGCGCTGGCTGGGCGCGGCGTTGCTGCTGGAGCTGATGAGCCGCACGCTGTACTTCAATGCCATCGCCAAGCATGGCCTGCTGACGCACGGGGTGCTGGCCAGGATGGGGCTGGAGGTCAGGCCCTACCACTTTGCCCTCACTGGCTTCTGGGTGCTCATCTACATGTGGCTGAAGGTGCGGGGAGGCGGGGGCAGCACTGGTGCGGGCGCGCTTGAGCGCCCTGCTTGCTGCTTCTGCTGCTGGTGCCGCCGCTGCTGCTGCTGCCGCCGCTGCTGGCGATGATGGTGGTGATGGTGGTGGTGGTGGTGGTGGTGATGGTGATGCTGTTTTCAAGTGCCAAGAAGCCAGAGGCCTGCAACAGCTGGTGCTGCCAGGCCCTGTTTGCTCAGCGCAGCGCTTGGTGCGCCTGCATCTGCTCCTGCATGCAGCTCACCTGTGCACGTATGACCCAGGCATGCGCGAGAGAGTCTGGATGCGCCAGGCAGACCTGCATGGTTTGCACGCCTTTGCAGTTCCTGGTCATATGGCGATTCTTCCGGACAGCCGCGTTGGCGGATGGTGTTGTGCCCCCGGAGAACATGGGCCGCTGTGTGTGCAACAACTACGACATTGAGGTCCGTGCCTGTGTGAACAACGACATAGGGGGCTGTGCACAAGCGGGGCCCATCTGTGGCCTTGCTTGCTTACATGCTGTAGTGGGTGTGCGTGCACGTACGAGTGTGTGTGTGTGTGTGTGTGCGCACGTGCGTGTGCGTGTGCAACTTGCACCTGTCTGCGTTGATGGCACCTTTGATAAGTGCAACCTCAAGTCCTTGGGACTGCTCCCTTGTTCCCTTGTTCAGTGCTGTGAGCGTGCGCAGCCAGCCAGCGTCTGCAAGCAAAACTTTGGTGCCCCCCCCCAGGACAGCTAGCTGAAAACATTACCAAGCATGGATGAGGCTCGAGGGCATGGTATGACCCGTGACATACACCATACATACACCATACATACACCATACATACACCATACATACACCATACATACACCATACATCATGACATACACGCCGGCGCGCCAGAGCCCCACACCCGGGGCTGCACACCACGCGCTGCAGGGATTCTGGCGCAGCTGGCACGCCTCCTACAACCGCTGGCTCGTGCGCTACGTGTACGTGCCTCTCGGCGGAAACAGGTGAGGCCCTGCCCAGCCCGGCTACTTGGCTTCTGCGCATTGCGGCGCAGCTTTGCTGGACGCAGCTACTTGGCCTGCGCTTTCTGGCGCAGCTTTGAGGGACGCGGCTACGTGGCTTGTGCGTTGCGGCGCAGCTTCAAGGGGCGCAGCTACTTGGCCTGCGCTTTGCATCGCAGCTTTGAGGGACGCAGCTACTTGGCTCTAGTGTTGCAGCGCAGCTTTTCTGGACACAGCTACTTGGCCCGAGCATTGGGACACAGCATTGAGGGACGCAGCTTCTTGGCCTGCACATAGGGACGCAGCATCATGGGACGTAACTCTTTGGCCTGCGCTTTGCAGCGCAGCTATTGGGGGCAAGGCTTCCTGGCCTACACGTGGCAATACAGCCCTTTTAGATAAGGCTTTATGGCCTACACACTGCACACGGCTTTGGGGGAGCATGGCTATTTGCCTTCCCTGGAGGCTGCTCCAGCTCGGCTTTGGGGAGCATGGCTTTTTGGCCATCCCCGGTGACTGCTCCAACACGGCTTTGGGGAGCATGGCTATTTGGCCTTCCCTGGTGGCTGCTCCAACACTGTCTCGGCTGGTGGCCACATGCGCTGACCTGGTCCTTCCCAAGCATGCACAGCACTTTTGCCGCGCAAATGTTGCATTGAAATGCAGGCTCCGCTGCTGCCCCTGCTCAATATCTGGAGCACTCACGACACAGACACAAAGGAGCATGAGCTGCTCCTTGCAAACTGTGTGCACACAAGGAGTGTGTGTGGCAACTGCACACCAGCTAGCTTGCCGCCTGCACCTGCTGCCACACATGCGCACAGCTTCCTTGGAGCCGGTTACCTGAAGCTGCAGGTGCAGATGAAGGTGGGCTGGCGTCCCTGATGGTGGCTGCCTCTGTGCGCAGGCTGCGAGTGCTGAACATCTGGCTAGTGTTCCTGTTCGTGGCGGCCTGGCATGACCTGGAGCCCCGCCTCATGCACTGGGGCCTCATTATGCCCGCGGCCTTGGTGCCGGAAATGGTAGGTGGTGCCAATTGGGCGGACCAGCTGTGCAGCCTGCGTGCTAAGTGTGGCCGGCGTGCAGATGTGGATGGCGTAGAAAGAGTGGCTGGCATGGAAAGAGTGGCCGACATGCAGGGTGTGGATGGCGTAGAAAGAGTGGCCGGCATGGAAAGAGTGGTCGGCGTTGCCAGGAACCGGAGGCTGCATGGCCTTGGTCCTTGAAATGGAGGGCGGTGCTAGGAGGTGCGGGCTGCGCAGCCTGGGTGCCATGAGTGCCATGAGTGCCATGGGTGCCATGGGTGCCATGAGTGCCATGGGTGCCATGAGTGGCTGGGTGCCATGAGTGGCTGGCGTTGCGGCTGCTCCCGCTCTCCCTTTGGGCCTGTGCCGCCAATTCCTTCTGTATGCCAAGTCTGTTTGGAGAGTAGCTGTGAATGCGCAGTGCTCCATAAGCCTGGCGCGTTTGCACCCGTGGCACGCTGCTGCTGTTCCATAAGCCCGTGGCGCATTGCTGCTGTTCCATGAGCACGTGGCGCGTTGCTGTTGTTCAATAAGCCTGGCACGCTTGCACCCGTGGCGCTTTGCTGCTGCCGTCCCTGCTGGTGCCATCACCGCCGTTGATGCTGCCGCTTCTGCTACCGCTGGTGTCACCGTTTCCGGGAGCCAGGGCAGGATGCCCTGTCCCGTGCAGCGCTGTGCCATGCAGCAGTGCAAGCTTCCACATGACATTGCAACGGCCCTTGGAATTAAGATGACATTGAGCTTAATTTGTACGACCTAGATTGGCCGCAAGCTGCGGTCATCCTTATCCGTCATATGATATGACTCATATCTGTACGCATGTTTCCTAGGTGGCCAGCCCATTCTTTTTTGTGCAAGGTACAACACAAGCAATGCATGTTTTTTGTAACTAACAAGATCCTGCCAGACGCATCTGAATATCTCTGGTTTAGTACGCCTGGCTTGCTTTTGCCCTGCCTTGTACACACCAGTATCTGCTTTCATTGGCACAGACAGGCTCATCACGGGAAACAGCAAACATAATATGGCTGAGTTGTTGAGCAATGGGTGCTCACTGCTCAGCTCTGATTGCTGAGCAATGGGTGCTTACTGCTTACCTGTGATTGCGTCCTTGTTTGTCCACAGGCAGTGAAGGCCCTTGGGCGGGCGCCGTGGGCGCTTTGCTTTGCGCACAGCAGTGCTTTCCGACACCTGGCAGCTGTGGCTGCTACCCTCAACATCATTGCTCTGATGTGCGTCAACTTGGTGGGGTTCGTTGTAGGCCTGGAGGGCCTGCCCCCCCTGCTGTTTGAAGTCTTTGGCCAGGCCCAGACAGCTCTTCCAGTGCTCATTGCCTTGTTCTGTGCTGTCCAGCTCATGTTTGCTCAGCGGTCCTTTGCCCAGACAAAGGCTGAAGCAGCGGTGCTGGAGACCAAGCATGACCGGGCCATGTGATTGGGTGACCTGCCTGCAATGCGCCCCTTGTCACATGTGTGCTAGGGCATGCGCTCGCGCTGAAACCGCGCACTCCGCACAGGGATGTTCCTGCTGTGGCATGTGTTTTTAGAGTATTACTTACTCTGCCATACCATGACTATTTTTTTTTCTGGTTGAAATACCGAACGATGGCTGTTAAGGTGAAGCCTATCAGGCCTGCAACCTGGACCTAAATCTTGAAAGGCAATTTGTACAGGTAAGTTAGCATCTTCAAGGTTGCAAGGTAAGGTAAGGGTAACATAGCTGTACCTGCCAAACGAGGGCAGCTTAGCTGAAACCTATCAGACCTGCAACTGAAACGAGCATTGAAAGTTGAAACTTAACGAGGGATAAAGAAGCAAGATTGTGGTCTAAAACCTCAGGCACAGCAATCCAAGCACCCACACACAGCTACTCATTTGGTGTCTGATTGGTTGTTCGTTTTCACTGGAACACCCCATTTGTTGATAGCGATTCTCTTGAGTCTTCACCGACTTGTAAAAATGGAGATTGTGAGAACGTATCCTCACGGTATTTCACTGATTTTTTTGAAGAAACTTGCTTTCCACTAAACAGAAATCATAGGGTTCAACCCTATGATATGAACATAAAGTTTATGTTCACTAGATTGTCTTTTTTCTTCAATTGAGCATTTCATATCTTATCTTCACTTGATTATTTTTATTGCCAAAATATTCTTACTGCTATGACACTACAACTTCACCATATCTTAACAGAATCTTCACCCCATTTTCACAATGCTTTCACCACAATTTCGTAACCATTACAATTATTCGCCATAATTTCACTATATATTCACCACAATCTCTCTGTATTTCACTATATCTTCTTGGTAAGTGCACAATACTTTCACAATAGGATGAGATCTGGTATTATTAGCATTCATTTCATCCGATGAAATCCAATGAAATGAAAAAAGAGTCTTCTTCTTCATCAAAAAGGAAAACACTTATTGAGATGGTTTCATTTTCCGCCTAATATATATATACATGTATCATATATGTATGATACATATATATGATCAATTCGCAACCAAATACATGATAAATTTGACAACATTGTAAATTGTTTTTCAAAACCATGATAAAAAAGGAAGGTCAGTATCCTATGGGCCGTCCCCACCACTGGACCCCCCCAAACATGGCCAATTAGCACTTCCGCCCACTTGCTGGCCCCATTTCCAGACCCAACCATGCACAACATGTACATATGTCATAAGAAGTCAGGCTGTGTAAGAAAATGTGAGGTGGGGGCGCGGCATGTGCGCCTTTGGCCATTCTGGCAGCATTTTTGCCATTTTGCACCCTTTTGGCAGGCAAATGGTGTATCCCCAAACTTGCTCCAATCCTGCCGCTTTCCAGAACTTTAGCTGCTCTTGCATGATGATTCCAAAGTTGGATTAGGGGGAGACAGTCAGGAAGGTGTGTTCCGTGGGTGACCCTGTCGCGACCGGATAAGGGTTCAAACAAAGGAAATGCGATATCTCTGCAACACATGCATGCTTTCAAGCCAGACCAAGTCTGAGGGTTGCAGGCAATCAAATCAAATCTAGGAAATTGAAAATGGAGCCAATGGAGGGCGTGGGTGGGAAGCGGCGGGCCAAAACGTTGCATCACATTTGCCTCTTTTGAGTGCACAGCTCAACGGGAGAGCTTCCCACGCCAAAATCCACACAGGATGTGCGGGCCAATTTTACACATCTGTAGTCATCTCAAGCTCGGAGTTTGGGGCTGGGAGTGGGAAACAGCACGCACTCTTCCAACATCACATACATTTTTTCCAAGATTGCCTTCCACTCACCGCACCAATTTCGACCCCAAGAGCACCTTCAAAACCATAAAAATATAAGCTATCCAATGGTGTGCTCAGGTAAGGAAACGGTGCGGTGGATACAAAGTTATGCCTTGAGAGGCCTTTTTGTCCACGTTTGCCTAAGAAAGGGGTGACCCAGTGATGGGGACGACCTATGATTTGTACCCATAACATACCATTATAGTCATAATATTTTGATAAACAAGAGTAATTCTGTCAAAACGTTGTAAAAATTTCAAGTGCCATCACTGTAATATATTAAATGTGTCTTGTTTTGCCAAAATAATATTATATGAGAATATAATAACAAGTGAATAAAAAACATGTAAAACATAGCATCCAAATACACATTCTTTTATTCCTTTATCACGCTGTTATGGGTAATTCTCGATGATTTGTAACCATTACATATCACATCAGTTGTGAATTGTGAATTAAGCAGAAAGATAAATCTTGTCTATGATTGTGGTAAGAGTGTTCATTTGTTCGTATGCAATGAGCTGCTGCAAGCTTAGCTGGTGGAGGGGTCATACAGTGCATTGACCTTAGGTGCCCCCTTAATTGATGTAGGAACTCCTCGGAGTGTACTACCTGCCTAAGTAATTGTTTTCTTTTTTCCTCGAACTTACAACAGGATAAAAAACTCCACCAACTGACTCAACCAACCTCTGGGTCACAATGCAGCATAAATCTGGTACTGCACTTATCTAGTCTGACAAAGGTTCAATCCATACCTCCAAGCTTTAAGTCAGACACTAAGCATCACCTTAAAGAGGTTGGCCTTGATTCACACAGGATCCGCTAGACTGTCCTTAGATTGCATGCTCACCGTTGGAAAATTGTGGTTCAAACAATCCCTTTTGGGATTTCTTATGATTCATGCTTGAACCGACCATTTGAGTCCATTTCATGAAGCTTACGAGGTCTTCCTTTTAGTTTCCTGCATTGACCGCAGTGCACAACTTGTTGAACATGGATGAATGCAGTGCCTCTCCACAATATTGGTATATGGGTGCACTCCATGCTCCTGTTACTGCTGCACCATTCCCAGGCTACTTCAGTGAAGCTGAACAAATGTTGAATGATTGTTAGGTGGCGACTCTTCTTCATGGAAGTGGGCATTCAAGAGCGAGGAGGGTGTGGCAAGGGATGTGCATGTGCTCTTTTGCGTAACCTTTGCAAATTCATTCTTGCAGCACTCAAATTACACATTTTTCAAAAAGGGTAGATTTTGTATTGCTGGCAATGAGACATTGCCCACAAACAAGCATTTCTTTCTGTCAAATCTAAGCCAATGCAAGGATGGGAAAGCAGCACTAATGGCTGCCAGGCATCTTGGGTAACACCCTGCAATTCAGTGGACCGTCCTGCAGTAGTCACGTAAGGGGTGTAGGTAAACCTGCAAGAAAAGAGGCGTGGTGCGGTAAAGACAGGCAATAGACCCCTTCGACCAAAATGCGGCGCTGGGTTAAAAGTGAATGTTTTGCAGAACCTCTTCTTACATGGAATCTTACATTAGGCCGTGAAGCACAAATTTTCCAGCTTGGGTATGCAAGCTTGCAAAGCAAACAGCATTTGATCAATCCTGCCTGCCAGATGTATTATTGGAAGGTTTCCGAAGACAGCACCATGCTATGCAGGCCAAAACCTCAACTTTAATCCAATCCATTGTCTTGGTCATACCCTGAATTCATTTCCTTCACTTGAAAATTCTCCAGGAAAACATCCATTCCAAGGCCAAATCAAGCCTCAGTCCAGGCCAACGTGTGCACTCATTCCACTGAAATATTTCAAGCCATGCTCCCACTTCACCAATGTAAAAAGTGCAATAGTTTGCGAAGATGTCTGGGATAGGGCTGCCCTCAAGGCTGCATGTCATGATTTCCAGATCTCGCAAGCAAATGAGAGGCAGACAAATTTTCACAAAAAGACTACGGAAGGTGCTATTAGCAAGCCTCAGCACACTACTTACATCCTTTCCATCCTCAATATCTAGTAGGCGGGGAAACAAGGTACAGAGCACAAAGCATGAGATGCCACTGCAGCCCTGAAGCCCCTGCAATCACTAAGGAAATTTCAGGACACAGCACCAGGGGGGCAGCAGCTAAGCCAAAAGTCAGGTGCTTTCTCTTTGAATACAGCATCCCCAACACTACTACGCACTTGAAAAGTTTAAATTAAAAATTATGGCCCTTTGGGCTTGGGTGGGTGTGCAGCCTTCATCTTTGGCCTAGTTTGCAAGTAAAAGAAGCTGGGCCTTTGCCATGCCGTGAGCCACCATGACAATTGTTCAAAATCTGCCTCAAAAGCACAACCAGTATGCTTCCATAAGGGTGCTTCCTTCTTACTTCAGAGCGTTCTCCCTTGACCACAAGTTTGTGCTCCATCAGGATTCCTGAGGATTGTTGTTAATGCACATTCCTGGTGCTTATGTTAAATGTTGCTGAGGACAGTCTATTTGTGCAGTACATACATGTGCAAATTCATTAGATTGTCACGCCGAGAGACTGCTGCATCCAAACTAGACTCGTGGCATGGCCATTACGTATCTGAGCAAATGCGGTGTGTGGACTGGCTGCTGACAGCGACAGTGAACACCAAGCAGACAACAGGTTGCCCGCGATGAGACTGAGGAGCCTCTGATACCCTTATCCTTCCCTACACTCCTTCTCTCTCTCTCGTTTCAGCCTGCAAATAGGCAAAGTCTGCGCTGCATGCAGCTGCTGTTGGATGCACTCACACTGGACGGTGGACTGAACTGGACTGGACTGGACTGGGCGCTGCCACGCCTGTGTGCCCCCCAAGGGCTAGAGTGGTCTACTCCCTGGCGTACATGTTACAAGGTTGCTAGGAGCAAACAAGGTATTTCTGCAAGTTTGTCTTTGACGTGCTCAAATACAGCTATAGCTGAACTGACCACGGGATCAAATACTCCTCCAACTGACTCAACCAACCTCTGGGTCACAATGCAGCATAAATCTGGCACTGCATAAATCTGGCGTGCCAAGATGTTCCACATGTTAGAAAATAGACAAGGTATATCTGTGACATTCAGCAACCCTATTCATGTTTAATTTGGCCCTCTTAGAAGGTTCGCCAGTGTTTGCAGCCTCTCTTTCATACTATTGCCACAATGTTATGTAATCCTGTTCAAATTTGTGCCAGTACTTGTAAGTTGATTTGGTGTCTTGGACGAATCTTATATTTTCTTGATATATTTTCTTGATAACAGTTTTGATTCAACTTCCTAGTTGTTTGTGATTTGGAATGAAACATCGAATACTAACGCCCCTTCTTACATATGTATGGTGCATCTTACCTGAATTCTAATATCCTGCATTAATGCAATATATTTTCTCCAGGGGCATACCATCAGATCTGACATATGTATGGTTCTAGAAGATCTTACATAAGTATGGTGCAACTTACCTGAATTCTAATATCCCTGCTAATATCCTGCATTAATGCAAAATATTTTCTCCAGGGGCATGCCCGGATGATGGGCCATCAGATCTGCGCAGATCGTGTGTTCACTTGCACAGCCGCTTGAATTCCCTGTTGCAGTCCACAAAGTAGAATTCTAACAGGATTCTTTCTTGCTATCAAAATTTTTCATGGTCATAGGCCTCACGTCTTCCTTTTTGACCTCTAACTCAAGAGTTGTGATGCGTGCAATGATAGCCTTGGTTCCACGACACAAAATTGAAGGATATTGATGAGTCAGACAGCTAGCATTTGCCGTAGTTAGGGCGCATGCAGTGGGCTGAGTTGAATTAGGCCGAGTGCATGAAAGCAGTATCAATACTTGTTGTAAAATATATATTCTATATATATGTATCAACTGCAGGTCATCATCACCTATGAGTGTTCTGCCAGTACGGGGGAACGCTTTCCTGTAAGCAGACATCCTGAGTTAATCATTTTTGCGGCTAATTACCTAAACATTCGCACGTAGAAGGGAAAAGCTTTTTGGTGGATAAGATCCACGGGGCAAGGAGGGGATCGGGCAGGTTAGGTAGACTTTGAGTTGATTGAATAGTTTACGTAAATTCAGGGCTCCGTTGCTATGCAAAGCTGCAACTGCTCTTGTCCTGGATTTGAGAAATTTGAAGTATATTGAAGTACTGTATTGAATAGCCACGCATATTGACCAGGTCTCTTGATAGAAGATGTCTAATTTTGCAGAGAAGCACATCGTCAATGCAAGGCAGCTTGCCCTTTACACGGTTAGAAGTATTACATGCACATTTTTGTTAGGGGAAGTCAGTGGGCCAGTTGCTTTGATGATGTGCTGTTTTGAGAGCACGCATGCATTTGATCATGTAATCATGGGCAGTCGCGTATGCATGCATTCATGCGTGCGCATGCACACACACACACACACACACACACACACACACACACACACACACACACACACACACACACACACACAC
>LKMJ01000694.1_pt1 | contig 27123 bp, 28 predicted proteins | sample 643391 | NCBI WGS metagenome assembly LKMJ01 (sample SAMN04112250, study PRJNA286221) | soda lake metagenome | biome: soda lake; feature: Kulunda Steppe; material: water; isolation source: sample PL-Br10 brine of Picturesque Lake | place: Russia: Kulunda steppe | collected 2010-07 | reverse complement strand
GACAGCCTCGATTTCGTACGACGGTGCACCGCTTGCTTGCCCCGGAGGCTCTTGTACTTCCTTGTCGTTACTCTCCACGAACCTGTTCGTTTCCCCATCGTTGGGGCCATCATGTGACCACTCGATTGTGACACACACGTCTTCGTCGCTTTCGTTGAATATCGTTGCTTCAGTGCCGTCCGTCGTGATGACGATGTTATCGAGAACATCGACGATCTCGTCTTCGGAGTGGATGACGACGGCAGTCGCTTCGTCACTCGAATCCGAACTGAACGCGTGGCCGGACGCATCCACCACTGTCGTCCGAAGTGTGAACAGAAATTCGAACGACTCCGCCTCCTCTTTTTCGACTGTGAACGTCCCGGACTCGAAGACCGAAACGAGGTTCACACTCGGCAATTGGCACTCGGCGACACCTTCGTACTCGTCACCGGACAGCTCTGCCTGATAGGTGGAGGCTTCGTTGACGGTTTCGCCTTCGTACGAGACATCGAGAGACGCTTTAAGGACGTCAGCGGGCGCGTCGAAGCCACTCCATGTGGCCTCCGCGTGAAGTTGCGTCATCCACAGCTCCTCGAGTTCGCTGTCATCGGTCTCGAAGTGGGCATCACTCACCGTAAAATCGGCCGCCGAAGACTGTGCTGCTTTCGTACCGACGTTTATACCACCGACTACGATACCACCACCTATCCCTGCACTGTAGAGCAGTTGTCTTCGTCTCATGGGTCGAGCGATCCACTATCCGCTGTCATACTCGTCACCGGACTCGTCTTCGTCACTGAGTTCGCCGGAGCCACCGGTCGAGACGTCAGCACCGAGATTGGTGATCCCGAGGTCGGTGGCTCCGGAAACCGATTCCTCGAGATAGTCCCCCTGTACGTCGGTTACGACCACAGTCAGGGTGAATACGAGGTCGAAATTTTCCGTGACGTCTTCCCCGTCGTAGAGCCCGTCCGATTCGACCTCGAACGCATCCTGTCCGAACTCATCCACGAGATCGACGTCGTCCATCTTCGCCGTGACGCCGGATTCGTTCGAGTAAGCCGGTTCGAGTTCATCGATCGACGCCGTGCCGATTTCTTTCGCATCGCCGTCATCGAGAGCGACTTCGAGCGTCCAGTCAACTGATTCGACCGGACGGTCAAAGTTATACCACTTGGTGATGACGCCGATGTTCCCGACTGTGAGACTGCTGAGACGTCCGGACTGGGAGTCGATATCGTACGTTTCCTCGATCCCGAAAAGCCCTGTTTCTATTTCGGCGGCTGCCGTACTTGTTGCAAATGCAGCGGCACCGATACCTGCTGCGGCGATTCCTCCCGTTCCGATCAGAATTTGGCGGCGTTTCATGTTTTTGACACCGCCCCACCGGAACTCACACACTGTTCTTTGGCATGATCCCGGCGTCTGGGCGATACTAAAGAGCAGACCCGATAGCGGATTTGTAAATGAGACTGTAGAGCACTACAGGCGCCTATTTCTCGAGCTTTAGTTCGATACTACCCTCCGTCATGAGAACCGGGTTCGACCCCCTCGGAATCACAGAGCGCAATGCCGTCCCGGATCACAAAGAGGTCCTGTCGATAGATACGTCGACTCTGTATTTTTTCGACACCGCAAGCTGTGATTACTTTTAACAGTTGTGGACGCCGTTTCCCGGTCCTCAAGAAGCGAGCGAGTAGCGGGGGAGTACACGTTGATATCGGTCTGTTCGGTCGTCGTTATCGGCTTGATGGAGACCGGTTTCGAGACTCGACGGACAGTCCATCGAACTTCGCGGGGGTACGTCAGTTCATGCCTCGATACAGTGGGAATCTATTTGTATCAGTCGATCACGAATCTCATGGAAGAGGTTTGTATGGAGGAGACCACCAAACGACGCCGATTCATTACGCTCGCCGGAGCTGCCGGTATCGCCACCCTAGCTGGCTGTTTCGGCGACGACGAGCAACCACCGGTCGAGAGCGGAACCGATGGGGGCGGAGACGGTGGCGGAAGCGACGATGACGGAGGTGATGAGGAGGACGAGGGGAGCGAAGAACCGGAAGAGTCCGAGCCATTCGACTTCCCACCCGGTGCCGACGAGAGCGGGCTGGTAAAGTCGACGGTTCTGAGCGGTTTCGGTCAGTTCATCGAGGAGACGGGACGGTACCGGATCGAACAACAGCAGGAGTTCGAATACTCCGACGCGCCGAGGGACAAACTCGAGGTCACGTACGATGTCGACGGGCGGACGGTTTACGAGCGACTGACGAGAGACGACGCGGCGTTCGACCGGTGGGTAACCCCCGATCGAACGGTCTCCCGGTCGACCGACGACGAGACGGGCAGGGGTGGCCGATGGCGGTCGGAAACGGTCGATGGGGCGAACGGATCGAACGGGAGGTTCGGGTATCCGCTGGCTGAGACCACGGTACCGGCGCTCATCGAGAGCGCGTCCTTCGATTTTGACGGGATCGTCACCGAGGAAGAACAGCCGTATGCGCGTTACACGGGTGAACTGGAGGATTCGGATCGGTTCGAACTCCGACAGCGACGGAGCGCCCGTATCGAGTATCGTCCGGAGTCGGTATCGGCGGGCCGCGTCTCGTTTCTCCTCGCCGAGAGCGGTGCCGTTCGGACGGTCGAATACGAGTTCACCGCCGAAGCGGGCCGGGTTACACACGAGGGACACGAACGGATCGAGATCGGCGCGGACGGCCACGTCCAGTTCGAGTACGACGGTCTCGAGGATCAAACGACTCCGGAGTGGGCCGAGACGGCCGATTCGGACGACGTCCGTTCGTTCGGGCTCACGGATTCGAGCCTCGGGCGGACGTACAGACTGGTCTCCGGACCGACGTTGCCCGGCACGCTCGATCTCGAGTATTCGGAGTTCTACCTCACGGCGACGTTCGGTGACGACAGATACCACGCCAGATACACCCCCCGGAGGGAGTTCGATGACCGATCCGGCGTCGTCGCCTATCTCGTCGACGGCGAACTCGAGATGGACTGGTCGTCGTTCTCCGGAACGGACGCGCTCGAGGAGGCCGACCGGGTCGAGCTGAGCGTGTATCTCCGGACCCCCGAGGTGGGGCGAACGATGGTGTTCCACGAAGAGCGGGTCCCCTGATCGCGAGGGTGTGTCGAGCGTTTATTGGTATCTGACCGATCGGGGCCGTGAAGCGTTCAAAAGGGACAGGACTCAGAGATCCGACTCGTCGGCGTGCGAGCGAACCCACAGTTCGCCGATCCGCGAAAGGCGCGTCCGGTAGGACTTCCCGTGTTCGTCCTGCTCGATGTACCCCTTGCCGCCGGGGCCGAGCCGGTCGACGTTGTAGATGACCTTCGAGCGGAACGAGTCGGTGTACTCCTCGCCGAGTTCGCGGGCGAGCGTCTGTGCCAGCTCGGAGACCGACTCGAACACCTCGTGTTCGCCCAGCGTGAAGAGGATGAGCTCCTCGAAGGGTTTGACGTTCGAAAAGGAGGCGACCGGGAGCTCGATGATGTGGCTATCACCGAACTGTTTCGCGCCGATCGTCGTGCCACGCTCGTCGAACTCCGAGAGCAGGTCCCGTCCGACCGACAGACGGTCTTCGATCCGATCGTCCTCGACGTCGCCCTCGAGCAGTTCCTCGAGGAGGCCACACTGTGCGCGGAGCTCCTCGGCCAGTTCGGTCTCGAGGTACTTCTCCGGGACCGTGTAGTATGTGTGGATCCGGTCGCGGTCGCCCTCCCGCTCGACCATGATCGAGTGGGCGGCCGTCGCAAAGGCGAACGAGACGGTCCGGGGCATCGCCGAAACGTTGACCCACACCTCGCTGCCCGTATCGAGTTCGCCGTTGATGAGATCGTACGCCTGCTCGAAGGCGGCGTCGTAATCGTAGACGTCCTCGACGACGTACTCCTCGGTTTCGGCGCCCAACAGGTTCGTGAAATCCTTCTGGAGCTTCGCGGCGAGGTTTCTCGAGTACTCGACGTTGGCCTCGCTTCCCACGGCCCCCTCGAGTAACACGACGCGGTCGACGTCGAGTTGGTCCCGGACCAGCGGCGCGATCAGCCGGTCGTAATCGAAGCCGACCGGGACGATGTGGGTCTGCATACCCAACAGTACGTCGGGATCGTTAAATATCCAGTTAAACCAAAGACAACGACGGCCTGTCCTCGCCGTTATCGGGCATCGTCTTCATGCTTGGGTTCGCTTTCGTCGCCCTGTTCCGCAAGCACGTACCGATCCCACTGGCTCAGTAGTTCGACGAACGCGCGTTCGTCGTTGGGAAGTAAGATGGGTCCAAGCGGGCAGATGCGCCGAAACCAACCGAAAGAGACGGATACGCACCGACGACAGTCGAAAGGGTGTCAATCGGCCCGAAGCCCGAAGTGACCGTCGACGTTCGCCTCCGGATTCGGCCTCGTCAGCGCCGAAACGGCGACCGTCGTGAAGAGCCCGAGCGCCATACAGTAGATCGAGATCCCCCAGCCGAAGTAGGTGTCGGAGAACAGAACGGTCGACCCGACTGCGAATTCGGGGAGGAAGTTGAAGGCGAGATAGACCGCCTGCGGGAGGAGTATTCCGGTAGCGATCCCCGTTCCGGTGGTTCGCCGCCAGTACAGTGCGACGATGACGGGAAGCGCTAGCTGTGCGAATCCGCCGAAAGCGAGATCACCGATCTCGACGAGGACCGATCCGACGGTGGCCGCACCGAAAGCCTCGGCCTCGGCCCAGATGCTCGCCGCCAGCGCACCGAGCGCGAAGACGGCGACACCGATCCGGCCGAGACGGTCTTCCCGTCGTTCCGAGACATCGTCGTCGATCAGGTTCCGGTAGACGTCGCGGGTGAAATACGACGACCCCGAAAGGAGCATCGAGTCCGAGGAGGACATCATCGCGGCGATCGCACCGGCGACGACGAGGGCGGCGAACCACACCGGCGTGAACTCCGAGAGGACGACCGGGAGGATGCTTTCGCCGGCACCGATGTTCGCCTCCAGTCCCAGTCCGCGTGCGAAGGTGCCGAGGAGAAACGCGGGGACGAAAAGCAGGAGGACGAGCACGGGCCAGAGCGTAAAGGAGCGTTTCAACACGCCCTCCGAGGCGGCCGTGAAAAAGCGCTGGTTGACCTGCGGGAACATCGCGACGCCGAAGGCGATCGAGACGGCGAACGTGAGCATCGTCCCGGGCGTGTAGAACTCACTCCCCAGTGCGAGGAACTCGGGGTTCGTCGCCTCGAGACCGGCGTTGATCGTCCCGATCCCGCCGTCGACTGCGAGGAGAACCCACAGCAGGGCCGCCCAGACCATGAGTAGCATGAACGCGCCCTGCAGCGTATCCGTCCAGGCGATGCCGCGCATGCCCGCGAGCACCACGTAGACGATCATGAAGACCGTGATGAGAGTCGCCCCGGCGGCGAACGGGACGGCGCCGTCGGTGAGCGCCGAAAGCGCCCCGCCGGCGCCGATCTGCTGGAGCATGACGTACGGAAAGAGCCAGAACAGCGAAACGACGGCGACGAGCGCACGGATCAGACTGGATCCGAACCGATCGCCGAGCAACTCACCCAGTGTGACGTAGCCGTATCGCTGCCCGAGAAGCCACTGTTTGTACCCGAGGACGTACCACAGGACGGCGAAGATGATCCCGTCCATGAGCCCCATTACGAGGATCCATTCGGGGCCGAACGCGTATGCGGTGTCCGGTCCGCCGAAGAACGTAAACGCCGACAGAAGCGTCGCAAAGACCGTAAAGAGCAACACGACGGTGCCGAAGGTGCGGCTCGCCAGATAGAAGTCCTCCGCGGCACGTTCGGTGACCCGGTAGGCGGCGAGACCCACGCCGAGCGCGACGAGCAGATAACCGACGACGATACCCATCTGGAGGGCCGTACTCATGCTGCCTCACCGTCGGTATCGACGATCCAGAGCCCCCACGCCCGTCGCGTGAAAAGCCAGAAGACGAACGCGGTGACGATCATCCAGCCGATATGCCACCACAGCCAAAGCGGCAGTCCGAGGGCGGTTCGGCTGTCGCCCCACAGGAACCACGGGATCGCGAGGGCGATCAAGAGACCCATCAATGCGGCCCATCCATAACGCTTCACCGTCGAAGCCATGTCTTGAAGAGTATCACTCGTTCGAGCAACTAAACAATGTTGTTTTGCTACCGAACGGAAGAATTGAAAAGATATTATCTTCAACACGTCGTGGGTAGCGAGATCCGTCGTCGACTCATCCCGATCGTGGCCGACGATCGACCCGACGCGGAGCTCGCCCGACACGGACCGGACGGCTGCCAGCGAGGTCGGGACACGTACGCAAATATAAAGTACGAGAGCTCAGTCGGTATACGTCATGAGCGCACCAGACACGAGCGACGACGCGGAGATGGGACGACGGATACTGATAATCACGGTACTATTTTTGCTGGCCGTCGTCGCCGCAGGCATACTGTTGATACTGTTGAGCGATCCCATCCTCTCGTTGACGACCTGATATCGGCTATCGTTTCAGGACCGACGGTGCCGATCGCCCGACGCCCCCGCCCCGGCTGAAAGCAAACGTGGAGAAATACCGGTCAGAAATGACGACTGACGGGTTTTCATCCCGCCCGTTCGAACGGACCGGTAGCTGTCCCGTATCATTTATACGTCCGAACGACGGTATTTAAATCACCATGGGACCGCTCATGGAACGATCATCATCAGTATCATCGCCCGGTTACGGGCAGTTCATCAATGCAGGACACAGCCAAATATCTCGTTCACGCGGACATCACGGCGAACGGAATCGTCGAGCGGTCGGACGTCGTCGGGGCCGTCTTCGGTCAGACCGAGGGCCTCCTCGGCGACGAACTCGACCTCCGTGAGCTACAGGACGCATCGAAGGTCGGGCGGATCGACGTCGAAATCGACTCCCAGAACGGCCAATCGTTCGGGCGGATCACGATCGCGACGAGCCTCGATCGGGTCGAAACGGCGATCCTCGGGGCCTCTCTCGAGACGATCGACCGCGTCGGCCCGTGTCGGGCGACGATCGAAATCAGGGAGATAGAGGACGTCCGGGCGGCGAAACGCCGGGAGGTCGTCGAACGAGCGAAGACGCTTCTGAACGATGGGTTCGCCGACTCGATGCGCTCCAGCCGGGATCTCGTCGAGGAGGTCCGCGAATCGGTCCGGGTCGAGGACATCACCGACTACGAGGGGTTTCCGGCGGGTCCACACGTCGTCGAATCCGACGCCATCATCGTCGTCGAGGGGCGAGCCGACGTCCTCACGCTGTTGCAGTACGGGATCAAGAACGCGGTCGCAGTCGAGGGGACGGACGTCCCCGATGCGGTGGCCGAGCTGACCGAATCCCGGACCGTGACGGCCTTCCTTGACGGGGATCGCGGCGGGGAGCTCATCCGCCGAGAGCTCGCACAGGTCGGTGATATAGATTACGTCGCACTCGCACCCGAGGGACGATCGGTCGAGGATCTCTCACGTCACGAGGTGATGAACGCACTCCGAGAGAAGGTTCCACACGAACAGCTCGGGGAGATCGACGACGCCGAACCCGTCGACCCCACCGAGAGTGAGGGCGAAAAGAGCCGAGATAACGGGGAGACCGAAGGGTCACCAGCGGACGGACCGGCGTCCCAGTCAGGCGACGACATGGAGACGGGGTCCGGAGATCGAACCGAAAACACTGCCGACACCGCCGAGATCGAACTCGGAGGGGCGGCGGACGGAGCGAGCTCGGTCGATGGGGCGGACACCGAGGCCGATTCGGAACCCGAGCCCGGAGACGACGAACCCACGGACGAACCGGAGACGCTCCGCGGTCACACACGGGGAGTCATCGGTGAGGAGACGGGGCTCGTCCGACTGCTCGACGCCGCGTTCGGAACGATCGCCGAGGGCGACGCTGCGGACGCGTTCGGGATCGTTACCGAAAGCGAAACGGTCCCGAACGCGATCGTCATCGACGGCGAACTCGACCAGCGGCTGCTCGATGTCGCCGCCCAGCGGGGGATCGACCACGTCATCGCCGCGTCGACGGGGGAGTTCGTCAAACAGCCGACGAGCGTCCGTATCCGGACCGCCGATCAGCTACTCGCGCCGACGGAGGCGTAGGGCGTCCGTCCCGTCGTCGTAGAACCCCCGAATCCGGGTTTCGGGTTCGAATCCCAGAGCCGCGTAGAACCGTCTCGCCGCTCTGTTCTCGACCGGTGTCGTCAGCTCGAGCGTGTCGGCGTCGACGGTCGCACCCACCCTTTCGACGAGCGCTCGCCCGTATCCCTGGCGTCGATGGGCCGGCTCGACGACGAGTTCCGAGAGCGTGGCTGGCGTGCCGGGAAAGAAGATCACGTACCCGATCGGCGGGTTTTCGCCCGCAACGTGACCGCCGAACGGACCCCGAACGGCGGCATCGACTAGGTCCGGATCGGCGTACGGGAGGTGGTGCTGAAGCGACCGGACCCCCGGAACGTCAGCCGAGGTCATGGGACGGATCATAGCGCGAACGCGACGGCGGCAGCCGCGAGCCCGGCCAGAAGGGTCGCGAGCAGATTGACGCTCTGGTTTCCGAGCCGGTCGCCCTCGATCGTCGCCCCGAGAACGCTGTCGGCGACCATGCCGAAAAAGCCCGCGGCGAGGACTGTCACGGTCCCGATTCCGCCGTACCCGAAAAAGAGCGCCCCGAGCGAGGCGATGATTCCGGAGCCGACCGCTCCGGCGATGGCCCCCTGCCAGGTGACGCCACCATCGGTTCCCGGAGAAACGGGTTCGAGCGTCGTTATCAGCCGTGGCGAGTCGAAGAGCCCACCGAACTCGCTGGAGAACGTATCGGCCAGCGCCGCGGCGACTGCGCCGCCGAACGCGAACTGAAACACGAGCGAGTCGACGCCGATCGGATCGGACGCCGCGTAGGCGACGACAGCGAAGAGCGCGACGGCGGAGTTGGCGAACACGTTGCCGCCGCCGCGGGCGCCCTCGTTTTCCTGTGCGATGCCGCGATCGAGCTTCTCGTCGTAGCGGTATTTCGACGCGAGACCGCCGAGACCGAAGAAGGTCACGAGCAGCACGAACCAGCCGTACCCGCCCAGAACGACCGCGAAAAGCGCGAGCAGGACGCCGGTAAGGACACCGGTAACGGAAGCCGTCCCGAGGGCGTAGGCGACGTAGCCGAGCGCGACGGTGACGGCGATCCCGACCGCGACTCGGCCGGCCGTCGGTTCGATACCGAGGCCGAGCAGGAACCAGACTACGAGCGCCGTCGAAAGCAACACGAGCGAGTCGTCGCGTCGGGTCAGCGTCGATCGGATGAGCGCGCTCAAAACGGCGCCGCTCGCGGTGACGAAGACGACGAGCGAGAGTTGGGGGAGTGCCGCACCGATCGCTCCCGCAAGGAGTATCGCCGCGACGGCACCGACGGTTCCCGAAGCGACGAAGACGGCCGAGCCGACGACCGGCGTCCGTATCCGGGGGCCGGCAAGCGTCCGGCCGAGCGTGCCGACCGTCAGCACGAAAACGGCGGTGATGAAAGCTACAATCGGGAAGTCGAAGGCGACGAAAAGCACCGCGAGCGCCGTCACGGCGAAGGCGAACGACGCGAGACTGTAGAGACGTCCGTCTTCGCGGTCGCTTCTCCTCGCGAAGAGATCGAAGAACGGCCCTCCTCTCGAAGCGAGCGCGGCGATGGCGACGAGCGCGACCGGGGCGACCGTTCCGACGGCCGCCGTCGAGTCGCCGACTCGGCCGTCGAGAAGCGGCGCAACGAGCGCCAGGCTCCCCACGAGCAAGTAACCGACGGCCCGCTCCGTATCCCGCCTCACGAGGCGAGATATCCCCGTTGTCCACTTAACCTTCCCGAAGGGCGGACCGACACGTTGACACGGACGGGGACGTACCTCAACCCGTGGGCCTGTACGATCGGTATCTCGCCGCTCGTGTCCGTCGGAGTGCCTCGGCTGCCCCCGAACGCATCGCACTCGTAATAACCGAACACGACCTGCTCGAGAAGGGCGCCTACGGGACGCTCTCATCGTTCCTCGAGTGGGCGTTCGACGTCGGCGCGAGCGAGGTGACGATCTACGTGAGCGTGCTCGATCCGGCCGCGATCCCGACGCTGCGAAACGCGTTATCGGAACTCGACAGCCCCCGTCCGGTCGCCGTCCGGGGCCCGGACGCGGACTCGGCCGCCGAATCCCCCGTCCGGATTAGTATCGGTCTCGGGGGGCGACAGGAGTTCGCGGCCGCCGTCAGAGGCATCGCCGAGGACGCCGCCGCGGGAGATCTCGAGCCGTCCGAGATCGACGAGCGGGAGATCGAACGGCGACTCGTCTTCCGGTCGCCGCCGGATCTCGTGATCAAGACCGGCGCCGAGCGGCTCTCGGATTTCCTCATCTGGCAGTCAGTCTATTCGGAACTGTACTTTACGGACGTCAACTGGCGTGATTTCCGACGTCGGGATTTCCTGCGGGCGGTCAGGGAGTTCCAGGAAAGACAGCGGCGGTTCGGTCGGTAGAGCGAACCACGAGCGGCGACGATGGGAGTCGGTCGGCAGTTCGGTCGGTAGAGCGAACCGCGACTCCTTATAAAAGTCGGTTACCCGACCGGAGAGCGGCCGTCGTCGGACCCGTCCGCCTCGTCGGGCTCCGGCTCGGGGACTGACCCCCGGAACTGACCGATAACGCGGCGAGCCTCGTCGAGTTCGACGTCGCTGACGGCGCCCACGAGTGCGGCCGCCCGCTGGGCTCGGGTCCGGCGCCACGATTCCTGTCTCGATTCGTAGGTCCGGATCGCCCGGAGGAGATCGATCCGCGAGAACTCGGGCCAGTAAGGGGTACAGAAGTAGACGGCCGCCTCGTTCCCGTTGGCGTGCCAAGGGAGGAAATTGGAGGTCCGCTCGGCGCCGCCGGTTCGGATGATGAGATCGACCGCCTGCGTCGGCCCGACGGTCAGCCGGTTCTCGATCTCCGTGACGGTGACGTCCTCGGGTTCCAGCTCACCCGTGGCGGCGTCCTCGGCGATCGATCTGGCGACGCCGAGTAGCTCCGCGCGACCGCCGTAGGCGAGGGCCACGTTCAGGTAGAACCCGTCGTAGTCCGCGGTCCGGTCCTCGGCGTACGCGATTGCGTCGCGAACGCGGTTCGGGAGTCGGCTCGTCTCGCCGATCGCCCTGATACGGACGCGCCGATCGTGGACCTCCGGGCGGTCGGCGAACGTCCGGAGTTTCTCCGAGATGAGATCGAAGAGCGCCTGCCGCTCCGATTCCGGTCGATCGAAGTTCTCAGTCGAGAACGCGTACAGCGTCAGTTCCTCGACGCCGAGGTCGGCACACCACTCGAGTACCCGCTCGGTCGTATCGGCCCCGGCGCGGTGGCCAGCGGTCGCCTCGTTCCCCTCCTTTTCGGCGTACCGACGGTTCCCGTCCTGTATCACCGCGACGTGTGCCGGTGCCCCGGATATCTCTCGCTCCAGAAGTCGCTCGTAGAGTTCCTGTCCACCCTCCCGAAGGTATCCGAGCATCTACCCGGATAAGGGACGGTGGCCACATGAGTGTTGCTTTCGATGGACAAAAACCGCGCTGACGCAGGCCACAGGCTTATTACCGACAACGTCATCAACCCGGTTGTATCGAATGTCTTTGAGCGAACTCATCGCAGGGGTGGAAAACCACGAAAAGACGTTGACGGTGTTCAACGCCGAGAAGGGGACGGTTTCGACCCTGCGCGAACAGTTCCACGACCGGAACATCTCCGTCTCGACCGAACGGACCTCGAGCGGCAAACCGAAGTCGTTCGCCGTGCTTTCGGATGACGGCGAGTTCGTCACCGCCGCGGGTATCGAAACGATCATCGATCCCGACGACGGGAAGACGAACCCCGGTTTCGAGGGCGATCCCTACCAGCCGATCCTCGATCACCTCGACGAGACGATGTTTACCTCCTACGACATCGGGCAGATGGTCGCGGCCTCGCGCGAGATCGAGGACCGCGCCTGGCGGGTCGGGAAGGGATCTCTGTATTCGGGCTTTCAGCGGCTTTCGATCCTCCGAGAACAGATGAGCATCTACGAGCAACTCGCCGAGAAGGGTTCCCTCGAGGTACACGCCTACGCCGTCCCGGACGCCGACGTCCCGGAACACGAGACGGACCTGACGATCCACGTCGAGCGAAGCGACGAGATCGAGCGGTCGTGGTTCGTCGCCTACGACGGCGCCGGCGTCGACGTCAACAAGTGTGCCCTGCTGGCGGAAGAACGGGAGCCGAGGTCGTTCTACGGCTTTTGGACCTACGATCCGGCGACCGTCGATTGGATCATCGACCACCTCGAATCCACGTACGGGATCCTCGAATCGCACTGAACGACGCCGGCGGGACGCGCACTGCTCTGTAGCACGTTACCGGGTCCGTACCCGACGCGGAAATTTTCAGGAACGTGTCAGTTGAGCGCCAGAAGCTACTTACACCAGCACTAAGCACGTACATCGTATGCGACCGGCGCTCGCGATCGAGGTGGTAGACGTCGGTGAGCGGGCTCTCGAGGTCCTCACACAGCGACCAGAGGTTCTCGTTGTAGCGGCTGTGGCACTGCTTTTCGCCGGGGCGATATGGTGGTATCTCCGCCCCAGTGTCGGCGATCGGTTCGTCGACACCCTCTCCGATCACGACCGGGTCGCGGTGCTCATGCACCCGAACCCCGACCCGGACGCGATGGCCTCGGCGCTGGGCGTCAGCGCGCTCGCGAGCGCGATCGAAACGGACACCGTGGTCCAGTATCCGGGCCAGATACGCCACCCCGAGAACCGTGCCTTCGAGACGGTACTGGACTGTGAGTTCGGCCGGATCAAAAGAGCCGACGACATCGGGGCGGACGCGGTCGTGCTCGTCGATCACAACGAGCCTCGGGGGTTCGACGGGGCTGAGACGATCGAACCAGTCGCGGTCGTCGATCACCATCCCGGGAACGGCGAGGGATCGATTTTCACCGACGTCCGGACCGAGCGCGGCTCCTGTGCGAGTATCGTGACCGACTACATCCGCGAACGCGGCTGGTCGAACAGGGTGAACGCCGACGGGCGATCACTGACACCGGCGCTTTCGACGGCGCTTCTGTACGGGATCCAGTCGGACACGACGTCGTTCACCCGGAGCTGTACACAGGCCGAGTTCGACGCCGCGGCGTACCTGTTCCCGGCGACGGACCCGGACTTCCTCGACCGAATCGCCAACCCGCAGGTCGACAGCGAGACGCTGGAGGTGAAAGCCCGGGCGATCACCGACCGGACGGTCGATGGATCGTTCCTCGTCAGCCACGTCGGTGCCGTCTCGAACCTCGACTCGTTGCCGGTCGCTGCCGAGGAACTCGTCCGTCTGGAGGGGATCACGGCCGCCATAATCATCGGCGAATGCGACGGTCACATACACGTCTCCGGTCGATCCCGGGACGATCGAGTCCATATGGGCAAGGCCGTCTCGAGGGCACTCGACGTGATCCCGGACGCGAACGCCGGCGGCCACGCCCGAATGGGCGGTGGACAGGCGATGTTGCCGGTCTGGGTGCCGAACTGCAACGGACAGACGGAGCTTCAGGGACGGCTCTTCGAGGCGATGAACGGCGAGCTGTGACGTGAGCTGTCACGGGGCCCCGACTACCACTGCGCTTGCTTGTATATGAGGTTGCGCTGGATCTCGTTTGCGCCCTCATAGATGACCGGCACCCTGACATCGCGGTAGACGCGGGCGATCCGGTTTTCCGTGAGTACCGACCGGCCGCCGTGAAGCTGCATCCCGCGTTCGGCGCAGGCGGTGGCGGTTTCGGTCGATTTCACCTTCGCCATCGCGGCCCAGTGACCCGCAGCGTCGTTTTCGGCGACGCGGTCGGCCGCCTGCCAGTTGAGCGTTCGGGCGGCGTGGAACTCGGTGACCATGTCCGCGAGGATATGCTGGACGGCCTGGAACTCGCTGACGTTGCGGCCGAACGCGCGCCGACCGTGGACGAACTCGGCGGCCTCCTCGATGGCCGCCGCGGCGAGGCCGATTCCGTGTCCACCGACGACGATCCGGCCGTAGTTGAAAAACTCCGCCAGCATGTAGAATCCGGCCCCCTCGGTACCGATGAGGTGTTCCTCGGGAACTCGGGCGTCGTTCAGCTCGATGTGGGCCTGTTTCGAGGCTCGAAACCCCATCTTCTCGGGGACGTGTTCGGCGTCATACCCCTCGGTGTCGGTCGGGACGATAAACATCGAGAAGTTGCCGTATCGGTTGGTCTCGTCGTCGCCGGTTTTAGCATAGAGGGTGACCCAGTCGGCCTCGACGCCGTTGCCGACCCAGTACTTCTCGCCGTTCAGGACCCATTCGTCGCCGTTCTTTTCGGCCGTCGTCTCCATCCCGGCGAGATCGGAGCCGGTCTCGGGCTCGGAGACGGCGAGCCCGGAGATCTGATCGTTCTCGGCGACCGGTCGGAGATACGTCTCCTTCTGTGTCTCGTCGCCGTACTCCTCGACGATGGCCGTCCCGAAGCTCGCGAGCTGGAGCGTCAACGCGATGCCGGCGTCGGCGCGATAGAACTCCTCGGCGACGGCGAGGATCTGATGGAGGTCCCACCCGCTTCCCCCGTACTCCTCGCCGATGTCCTGTGCGACGAGCCCGGCGTCCATCGCGTCCTCGAGGATCTCCCACGGATACTCCGCGGATTCGTAGAATTGGGCCGCGTTCGGCGCGATGCGCTCCTCGGCGAACGCCCGGGCCTCCGCCTTGAGTTCGTGGGCGTGGTCGGGGACGACTGCGGTGTCTAGAAGTTCCATTTTCGAACCCGTTTAGGGTTTCTCGAATAAATATCCTCGTTGCGGACTCGGAGGTCGCCACCGACGGGGTCAACGGACAGTCTCTCCGAGCGGGATCGAACGAGGGGCTTATTTCGGTGACAGACCATCTGTGAGTAATGAGCGAAAACGCCGGGTTGGATCGGATCGACCGCGCCGTCATCAACGCGTATCAGGGCGGTTTTCCGGTCGTCGAGCGACCGTTCGAACAGGCCGCGGCGGCCCTCCGGGACCGGGGGATCGAGATCACCGCCGAGGGACTGCTCGAGCGCGTCCGATCCCTCGACGAGGACGGGACGTTGACCCGGTTCGGCGCGCTTATCAACGCGGCTGAGATCGGCGGCGCCGCGACGCTCGTCGCCATGCACGCTCCGGAGGACCGTTTCGAGGAGATCGAAGCGGCGGTCAACGCCCACCGCGAAGTCGCCCACAACTACCGCCGGGAACACCCACACCTGAACATGTGGTTCGTCGTGTCGGTCGCCGATCCCGACGCCGTCGATCGTGTTCTGGAGGCGATCGAACGGGAGACCGGCCAAGAGACGTACAATTTGCCGAAGCGACGGGAGTTCCGCGTCGAGGCGAAGTTCCTTCTGGACGGTCCGATCCCCGACGGTGACGTCGACGGTTCCGATCTCGGGCCGGCCGTCGAACCGACCGACCGGGAGACGTTGACGCCACGGGAGCGGGACCTCGTCGTCGAGATCCAGGGCGGGCTCCCGATCACGGCGACGCCGTACGCCGACGTCGCGGAGACGCTCGGCGTCGACACCGGCTGGGTCGTCCGGACGATAAAACGGTTCAACGAGGAGGGGAAGGTCCGCCGTGTCGGTGTCATCCCGAACCACTACGCGCTCGGGTACACGGAAAACGGGATGACTGTCTGGAACGTCCCCGACGAACTCCTCGACACCGTCGGTCCGGCGGTCGCGTCGTTGCCCTTCGTCACACACTGTTATGAGCGCCCGCGACACGAGGGCGTCTGGCCGTACAACTTCTTCGCGATGACACACGGCCGAAGCGAGGCCGAAAGCGACAGTCGGATCCAGCAGGTGAAGGCGGTGATGGACGAGCACTGGGACGTCGATAGCGAGGACTGGGACTCGCTGTTCTCGACCGAGATACTGAAAAAGACCGGCATCAGGCTCGACGAGCGTGCCGAGGCCAACACCCGATAGCATGATCCCGCTATTCCACGATTTCACGGACGAGACGGTACTCGTCTTCGGTGGGGGTCCCGTCGGTGCCCGGAAGGCGAGACGGTTCTCCCGCGAGGCGACCGTTCTCGTCGTCAGTCCCGATTTCCCCGGCGACTACGGTACCGCCGAACGGGTCCGTGCTGCCCCGGGGCCGGAAGACGTGCCGGAGTGGTTCGATCGGGCCGACCCGGCGCTGGCCGTCGCCGCGACGAACGATACGGAGGTAAACGGAGCGATCGAAGCCACGGCACGAAGGCGTAACGTACTCGTCAACCGGGCCGACCAGTCGGGCGGACGCGACGCCGGGAGCGTCGTCGTCCCGGCCACCGTCAGGGACGGTGACGTGACCGTCGCCGTTTCGACGGGGGGTCGGAGCCCCGCGCTCTCGAAGACGCTTCGGGAACGGATCGAAACGGAGATCGAGGGCGCCGACGAGCTCGCCGAACTGACCGCGGAGCTCCGTCGATCGCTGAAGGAACGGGGGGTCGATCCCGAACCCAGACGGCGGGCGATCCGGAGCGTGGTTCGGTCCTCGGACGTTTGGAAGGATTTAGGTAGGGATGACGCAAACGCACAGCAAACAGCTGACGCCGTCGTCGAGGCGGCGCTGGGTGATCCGACGTGACAACGGGAACTGAACTCATCGCCGGCGTAAGCGTCTCACACAGCGAGGCGACGGTCGAACAGATAGAGCGGGCAGCGGCCGACTCACAGGGGGCGGCCATCGGGCGACTCCTGGACCACCCGGAGGTATCCGAGGCGTTCGTCGTCCAGACCTGCAACCGGGCGGAGGCGTATGTCGTCACCGAATCGCCCGAGGCCGGAGACGAGGCGTTGTCGACGTATCTCGGCGACGTCGATCCGGACGTCGTCCGGAAACTGGACCACGAAGAGAGCCTCCGGCACCTCATGGCCGTCGCCTGCGGCCTCGACTCGCTCGTGTTGGGCGAAGACCAGATCATCGGGCAGGTGAGAGACGCCTACGAGGAGGCGCGGGGCGTCGGTGCGATCGGACCGGTTCTCGACGACGCGATCCTCAAAGCGCTCCACGTCGGCGAGCGCGCACGCAGCGAGACGGCGATCAACGAGGGCGCGCTCTCGATCGGCTCCGCCGCGGTCCGGTTCATCGGATCGAAGCGGGAGCTCGAGGATTCAGCCGCGCTCGTCATCGGCGCCGGTGAGATGGCGACGCTGACCGCGAAAGCGCTGGACGAGGAGGTCGATCAACTCGTTATCGCGAACCGGACGCGCTCACACGCGGAACGGATCGCCTCGCGGCTCGAGACCGACGCCTCCGCCGTCGGGATGGGGGCGATTTCAGTCGCCGCAGACGAGGCCGACGTCGTGGTCTCGGCGACCGGCAGTCCGGGGTACGTCGTCGACGTGACGGAGTTCGCGGCCGCCGGTGAGACACACGTCATCGATATCGCACAGCCGCGTGATATCCCGCCGGCAGCGGACGAACTGGAGGGCGTCTCCGTGTACGATCTCGACGCGATCGAGACGCTCACAGACGAAACGAGGGCCCAACGCGAGGCGGCCGCCCGGACCGTCGAGTCGATGATCGACGAGGAGTTCGAACACCTCATCGAGCAGTACAAGCGCAAACGGGCCGATCAGGTCATCGCCGCGATGTACGAGGGAGCCGAACGGATCAAAGGGCACGAACTCCGGACCGCGATCTCGAAGCTGGAAAACGAAGGGGGCACCACGGAGGCCGAGCGGGAGATCGTCGAATCGATGGCGGACGCGATCGTCGGACAGATCCTTTCGGCACCGACACAGAGCCTCCGGGATGCGGCCGAAAACGACGACTGGTCGACGATTCGGACCGCACTCGAGCTGTTCGGCCCGGCGTTCGAACTCGACGACATCGAGCCGCCGGTCTCGCCGAACCAGCCCGAGACGATCCCCGAGGAGATGCGCGAGCGGATGCCGGCACACGTCGTCGAGCGGTTACAGAGCGAAGACAACTGAACCGTCCCGGAAGCGGCTCCGGGGTCGCTGGAGACGTCCTTTAGAACGAACAGTTCTCACGATCGGTTTCGAGACGGCTACAGGGCGATCGGTCGGGAAAAACTGTCGCCGGATCGTCGGTTACAGTTCGTTCAGCTTGCGGAGGAGCTGGCCCTCGTACTCCGCGTCGGCCCGAATCCCCTTCATTTCGAGGACGTTCCGTTCGAGCTTGTCGAGCGCGACGCGGAACGCCGTCTCGGCGCCGTACCCCTCGCCGGAGCCGGCGACCTGCCCGCGGTTCGTCCGGAGCCTGATCTGACAGTGGATCAGCGGCGTCCCGCGGAGCCGCTCTTTGTGTTCGCTGAACCGAACGTGGGCGTGGTGGACCTGCATGTCGCGGTATTTGTCGGCGACCTCCGTGATCGCGCTCTGGATCGAGTCACGGGTGATCGCCTCGAGGAGGTCGATGTTGGTGATCTGGACGTCCATGCTCTCCTCTTCGGTGTAGGTGAGCGCACGGAGCACGTCAGTTTTGGTGAGGATTCCCGCGACGGCGGTGTCGTCGTCCTCCGGCGTAACGACGAGCCCGGCGTAGTCGTGTTCGAGCATCCGTTCGACGGCCGTGGTGACGGACTCGCTGCCGGTGATCGTCTCGACCGGGCTGTTCATGAGGTCGTACACCGGCAGATCGAGCATCCGGTCGGTGTCGCCCGAGCGGTCGCCCTTCTGTTGGCGTTCCATCGTCCTGACCGCGAAGTCGGCGATGTCGTGGGTCGTCACCATGCCGGAGAGCCGCCCGTTCTCGTTGACGACCGGGAGCCGAGAGATGTCGTTCTCCCGCAGGTAGTTGATCGCCTTCCCGAGGTGGTCGTCCTCCCGAAGCAGGATGACCTCGTCGGTGTAGATCTGTTCGACGGTGAGTACGTCGAGGTTGTCGAGGACGGCCTGAAGGATCGCGTCCTCGGTGACGATCCCCCAGAGGGCGCCGTCCTCGAAGACCGGTGCGACTTTCGTCCCGCCCTCAACGAGCATCCGCGCGACCTCGCGGATCCCGTCGTCGCGTGCGACACGCGGGACGTTACTTCGGGTCAACACCCCGACCTTGGCGTTGTCCTCGATATGGGACTGGAGGAGCTGTCGTTCCGTGATGATTCCCTCGTACTCATCGTCTCCGGTAACGATGATCCCTTTCGGGTTCTCACCGTCGAAGAGGGACCGAACCTTCCCGAGCCGCTCGTCGATGTCCACCCTGATGTACTCGTCGGTGGCGATATCTGCGATATTCATCTCTGTCCCGAAACTTCGCCGCCACGGCTCTTGAAAGTACCTCACTGCCTCGCCGGGTGAGAAAGATGACTCACGACAAGGCTGACGGGCTCTCAGCGGCTCCAGTCACCGAGCGGTATCACCGCTCGGCGAGCCGCTCCCCGAGACGGTAAAACGACGGGAGCACCACGATGTTGAGCACGCTGACAGCGAGCAACAGGACGCCGAGAGCCGAATACGCCCCGCCGTCGACGATCGGCCACAGCCAGACCGCAACGGAGCCGGTGAGCAGGCCGAGCGACAGCCCGACGGCGGCGCCCTGCGTGCGTTCAAAAATAAGTGTGGCGAGTGCGAGGCCGCCGAGACCGAAAAAGAGGATCCCGTACGGCTGGGTACTGGCGAAGTCGACGAGAAGGGTCAACGCCCCCGAAAGGGCGGTCCCGTAACTCACGAGGCGGATCTGGTGCTGTGGACGGCTCGGTCCGTCGGGCTCGTCGCTCATAGCTCCCGGAGGTCATCGACGACCGACGCTCGGATCTCCGCGGCGGCCACCTCGTCGGCCCGGCGGACGATCTCCGCCTCCAGCGTCGCCGGCTCGACGGCCGTCCGATGACTATGCGAGAGGACGATATGGAGGATTTCGGCGGGAAGATCAGCGCGGGCCGCGACGGCGACACCGAAATGTGGGTGGCCGAGCAGGTCGTCGATCTCGGTTGGCTCCATCCCGTCGAACTCGTACAGTTTCGAGACGTCGTGGACGAGCGCGCCGGCGACGACGGTGTCGAGATCGACCTCGAGCGTCGAGCGCCGTTCGGCGAGCGAGTCGACGAGGCCGACGGCACACGCCGTGACGTCCCGGACGTGGCCGACGAGCGTCGCCTCGTCGGCGTCGAGACCGAGGTTCCGCTGTGCCGGCGGGAACCACGGAACCGCTTCGAGATCTCCGATCGCAACGTCGTTTTCCCCGGCCGCGTTCGTCCACGCCGAGGCGACGTTCGCTCGGAGCGTCTCGTTTTCGATAGTGCGTATCTCGGGAAAGACCGAATCGAGGGTCATGGGAACGACTCGTCGGCCACGACCTAAATGGTACGGAAGCTACGGCCTGAACAGTACGAAAGAACGATCGAACGGGGGCGCCAACCGTCAGGGGGTCAGTTCCGCCCCTCACCGAGCCGGTAGCGATACGGCTGGTCGCGGATGACCTCGACCTCGCCGATCTCGGCTTCGCGGCCGAGTACGGTCGCGACCCGGTGAGCGCTGTCGAACTCCTCGCCGTGTTCCTCGAGGAGATCGAGGATCTCGCGGGCGGTCAGCGGCTCGTCAGGGTCGGCCTCCGAGAGCACGGTTCGGATCCGTTCGAACTCACCCCGGCGTATGCGCATACGCATACACATGGCCTCCCATACCATAAGTATCCGTCAGACAAATGTCAGACGGGAGCGTCACGGAAACCGACAGACTCGATCCGATTCTCTCGTCCGACGCCGAACGAGTGTCGTGTGACAAACTATCATTGGTGGAGCCTCAAACCGGCGTGTCGAACTCCGAATCGAACTCGCGGTCGCGGCGATACTGTTCGACGAACGCTTCGACGTCGAACTCGAGCATCTGCTGTTCGAACTGCGTGGCCGTCTCGTCGTCGCCGTGGCTCGCGGCGTGTTCCATCAACTCGACGAGCAACTCGACGACGACCTCGTGGAGCCGGCGGGCGTCGAAATCACTCACCCACAGGAGGGCGTAGCCGACCCGACCGTCGTCGGAGACGTCGGCGACGGCGACCGAATCGGGGAACTCCTCTACGACCATCCCCATGACGTGGGCGAGACCGAACTCGGGGAATTCGTCGGCCGTCTCGATCGCCGCCCGAAGCACGTCGACGACCGATTCCGGGACGAACCGCGAGACCGGGTGGGCGTCGACGACGACGGCGTGGGTTTCGCCACAGTCACAGTTCAGTTCCCGGAGTCCCATGTCGAGATCAACCGGACGGACCGTCTCGCCGCAGGGAAGCTCCAGTTTCTCGTCGTCGCTTCCGGGGACGCGGGGCTCTGCCATTGGGTGTACTGGGCCGTCGATTCGCTTAAAAACAGCGTTCGACTATCGCGAGAGGTCTTCGGGGCCAAGCGCCGCGTCGTAGGGGTCTTTTTCGGCTTCAGACTCCGTTTCGATCGCTTCGGAGTCGTCGTCGATCTGGACGTACGCCCGGGTGACGACTGCGGCACCGAACGCCGTCAACAACCCGCCGACGGTGGCCGCGATGAGCACGCCGGCAGTCGTCGAAAAGATCCCGACGACGGCGGAGGTGACCTGTTCGATTCGAGATACGACGACCAGCACGAACCCGACGAGGAACACCTCGATGCGGTGGCCCTTCGTGAGCCGCCAAGAATCCGCCATCGCCTGGACGAAGTTCTTGTTTTTGATCGCGATCTCCTGTCTGAGGAAGTAAAACAGGACGGCGAGGATCAGACCGGGAAGCAAGAAGAACAGCAACCCGAGAAGGATAAGCCCCCAGACGACGATCTTGCCGACGAACCCGTTCAGCGTCGCCAGCAGGATGTTCTCCGTGGCGAGGTCGTTCGGGATCGTCCCGGTTTCGTCGCTCGCGAAGACGCGGACGGCGACGATCGACACCGCCTCCGCGACGAGCGCGAGCGTCACAAGGCCCCCAAAGGCGGCGCCCGCCGAAAGCCCGATCGCGAGCGGCGAACTCTCTTGGACGGTTTCGAACGCGGTCTGGAACTCGCCGGTCATCTCCTCGTACTCGGCCTGTGTCATCCCCAGCTCATCCGGGGAAGCGGCCTGGACGACAGAGAGGGCCGAATCGAGGAGAGCGACGGAGAGCGTCTGAAACAGTACTGTCGTGAGGAGGGCGATACTAGCAAAGAGGCCGGCCAGAATCAGGCCGTTCTTTGCGGCCGTACGGGAGGCCCCTTCGCGGAGCGCTTGACCGATATCGAGACCCATACTCGATGCGGCGTTCGCCGGCCTCTTAAGGGTAGCCGAATCCGACCGGGCGTGCGTCCCCGTTGCGATCAGCCCGCTTTACGGCCAGTCGTCCCGACGTTCGACCTCGGGTTCGTCCGGTTCGTCGGCCTCAGCGAGGGTCCACTCGGCTGCTTCGGCGGCCGTCTCCAGGGGAAGAAACTCCCAGTCGACCGATTCGGCGAGTTCCTCGTCCTCGTCGGTGAGCCCGATGAAGACGTGACGGTCGGTCTGGAACTGCGATTTGACGTTCTCGAGGCTCTCAGCGCGCCCGCGCGGCCCCGAAAAGAAGTCCTGTCTGATCCGGTTTTTGCGCGTGAAGTTCGTCACGACGTACGTCGGCTCCTCGGAGATCACGCCGACGTACTCACTCCAGGAACGGGCATCGGAGAACACGGCCTCGGGATCGGCCAGTTCTTTGAGCGCTTCCAACTCGAACGCGAGCGTCATATCTGAGGAGCCGCCGCCATCCATGCATCGAGAAGGGGGACGCCCGGAAAAAGTCCTGTCGGTTGATCGCCCGCGAAGCGTGGGGGCCGATCACTCCGCCGCCGCCGGATCCTCGAAGGCCTCGAGACCGACGCCCTCCTGTAAGAGCAGGTCCGTTCGGTCGGAGACGTCGAGCTGTTTCCGGGCGAGCTTTTTGAGCACCGACTGTGCGGAGAGATCGCCGATGAGCACGCCCCCGATGACGCGACCGTCCTTGAGCGCGACACGGCGCCAGGTCCCGTCGTCGTATTTGCGTTCGACCGAATCGTCGCCCAGGGTAGGATGACCGAACGAGAGGAAGGGGAAATCGAAGTGTGTGATCGAGTACGAGGAGACCCATCTGAACGCCTCTTCGGGGCCGTCGGCGACCATGTTTTGGCCCGCGATCGATCCCTGTTCTTTCGCGGATCCCCACGCCCCGTTCTGGGCCCGGTCGCCGAGGATCAGATCGTGGAACTGGGTGATATCGCCGGCGGCGTAGACGTCCTCGACATTCGTCCGCATGTATTCGTCGGTGACGATGCCGTTGTCCGTCTCGATGTCGGTGTCCTGAATGAACTCCGTGTTGAAGTCCAGCCCGATCGCGACGCCGGCGAAGTCGGCCTCGAACCGCTCGCCGTTCGGATCGATCGCGGCGGTGACGTGGCCCGCTTCGTCGGTCTCGAAGCGGTCGACCCCGGAGTCGAAGACCGGCGTGACGCCGATCTCCTCCAGGGCGTCGTGGATGATCTCTGCGCCGTCCTCCGAGAGGGCGTACCGCCACCACGCCTGACCGCGCATCAGGTAGTGTGCGTCGACGCCCTGTGCGCCACAGATCGCTGCGAGGTCGATCCCGAGCAGTCCCGCCCCGACGACGACGCCGTTGTCGGCCGCCTCGGCGCTCTCTTTGATGGCCCGGGCGTCCTCGAACGTCCAGAAGTGATGGATCCCCTCGGCGTCGCTGTTGTCGACCGGGAGCTGGATCGGGGTTCCGCCGGTCGCGATGAGGAGTTTGTCGTACTCGATGACGTCGCCACCGTGGATGTAGACCTCGTGGGCGTCCGTATCGACGCCGGTGACGACCGTATCGAGACGGAGCTCGATATCCCGTTCGTCGTACCACCCCGGCTCGTGGATCGAGACCGGCGCCTCCGGGAGCTTGCCCTTTGCGAACTCCTTGATGAGAATGCGGTTATACAGGGCTTCCCCCTCCTCGGTAACGACGGTGATGTCGGCATCCGGGTCGGCTTCCCGAATCGTCTCGGCCGCCGAAGCGCCGGCGATGCCGTCACCGATGATTACGTGCGACGCACACATACACGACCGTAGACCATCCGGGTTAATGTGAATTGCCATCTGAAGCGCCGGGGGGTGCGCAAAGAACTCTCACACGGAGATCGCGGTGGACGGATGGCCATCGAGGACGTGATTGAGCGGTTGTTCGTCAATCTGATAGCGGCACGGGACGGAAAAATAGAACCACCCGGTCGGCCCGAACCCGTTCCGCCAACAGGGAGTTGAAGGGGGTCCGGACCCTACGGGCTGGTATGAAGATCGTACAGAACCCGCGACACTGGGCCTCGAAGCAGGCGTTGACGACGCCGGGCGTCCGGAACGTCGCGAACTACGCGCTCGTGAAGATGCATACGAAGATCTTTCTCGGCAAGGCCGACGAGGGTCACCGGGAGCGACGTCGCGATCACCTCGACTCCTTTTTCGACGCGACGATGGACAGCTACGTCGCCGCACTCGAGTCGGGGTACACCGAAGCGGAGGCCCGGGAGATCACCCACATTCAGGCGAACTTCGATTTCTTCAACCACGGCTGGACGGAGATGATGGAGATCCCGGGCGACGAACTCGAGGACCACTACCGCCGGTACGAGCCGTTCTTCGAGCGACACGGGATCACGATCGACGACCCGCTGGGGGCGTTCACGCCGGCCGGCGGCGTCGATCCGGCTCCGAAGACGCTCGAGAAGCTCGAAACGCCGGAGTACGAAAACGCCATCGCGGGTTTCGCCGACGATGTGTACGTCGAAACGGCCGACGGGGAGACGGTCGTTGGCGGTGACACCGAAGAGCCGGAGGAGATCGATCCGCGGGAGGCGCCCGGGGTAGCGGGTGACGACATAAAAACGGAGTGAGGAACGGCCCACCGCCGAGTCGGACGGCGAGAAGCAGCGACCACCGGGTCGGACGACCACCCTGCCCCCGCTTTTCGAAGTGGTTAACAGACGGGCCCCGAACGAACGTGTATGGGACGCCCTCCGACCCACCGATTAGCGACCATCTCCCGGAGCGTTCTTCTCGCAGCGATCGTTCTCGCCAGCCCGGTCGCAGCACAGGGCCCCGAAATGGGAGTGTCACCTGTCGAGCAGGCGCTCGGTGCGATGCTCGTCATGCTCGTCGTCGGTGGGGGATTGATCGCGTTCGCGCCGACGTTCACCGACCGGACGACGCGGCTCGTTCACGAGAAGCCGGTCGAAACGCTCTTGTACGGGTTTGTTATCGTGATCGTCCTGACGATCGCTCTGTTCGTGTTGATCGTGACGTTCGTCGGGATCCTGCTGGCGATCCCGCTTGCGCTTTTGATAGTCGCGTTGAGCGGGATCGGGTATCTGGCCCCCGGCCGAGCTGTGAGCGATAACTGGGGTGTCGCACTCCTCGTCGCGATGGGGACGTCGGCGGTCGTCGGGGGGGTGCCGATCCTCGGCGCGCTGCTCGGCGTCGTCCTCAGCAGTTTCGGTCTCGGTTCGGCGTATCTATACTACAGGAGCGAGGACCGATCGCCGTCGGAGCGTCCGGGCGACGGTGAACGGAACGAAGCGGTATCCGGGAAACGGACGGAAGACGGCGCCGAAGTGCGAACGGAGCGGCGGGACTGAGCCGACGATGATCAGACACAGAGACGACGTCGACGGCTGTGGCTGTAGCCGCTATCGGGGTGTCGATCCAGACCGCATCAACGGTTGCTTCCGGAGACCTGGGCCGTCGCCAGTATTCCCACCGTACCCTTTTGAGTCGGGGTAGTGAGATAAGAGTATGAACCGCGGACAGGCGTTCCTCCTCGTCGTCATCGCGCTCGTCTCGGTGGTGACGCTTCTCATCGTCGTTCCGTTCCTCGAGTTCGTCATCGCTTCACTCATCCTCGCGTACGTCCTGTACCCGTTTCATCACCGGCTCAAACGCCGTATCGGTGAAACCGCGTCGGCGATCGGCCTCATCGTCGGAACGATCGTCGCGATCATTGTCCCGCTCGCGTACATCGTCTCGGTGTTCGTCAGTGACCTCCAGGCGATCGCGGCCGGCGAAACGGAACTGGAGACGAGTGCGATCGAAAGCCGCCTCTCGGAGACCTTCGGTGAGGAGGTGGAGATCGAACTCGCGGAGATGCTTTCGATGGCCGGCGATCAACTGATACGAGTGCTCTTCGACGGCTACACCGGCATCTTCACGTTCGCACTGCAGGCCGCGCTCGGAACCGCACTCATGCTGTTTCTCGTCTATTACCTCCTGAAGGACGGCCCGGAGTTCGTCGAGTGGGTCAAGGAGACGATCCCGTTGCCGCCGCGCGTCACGGGGGATCTGTTCGCGAAGATCGACGCGACGACGTGGGGTGTCGTCATCGGACACATCTCCGTCGCGGTGTTACAGGCGCTCATCGCCGGTGTCGGCCTGTGGGCCGTCGGGATCCCGAACGTCGTCTTCTGGACGTTCGTGATGACCGTGCTCGCGCTGTTGCCGCTCATCGGTGCCTTCCTGGTGTGGGGTCCCGCCGCCGCCTACCTCGTCGTGATCGATGAAGTGACCGCCGGGATACTACTCGCGGTCTACGGGATCATGATCGTCAGTATGGTCGACAACTACGCCCGCCCGATCCTCATCGATCAGCAGGCACGGCTGAACCCGGGCGTGATCCTCGTCGGCGTCTTCGGCGGCGTCTACTCGATCGGCTTCACCGGGCTGTTCGTCGGCCCGATCGCGATCGGCGTGCTCGCCGCGACCCTCGAAACGTTTCGGAAGGAGTACGACCGGATCTGACGTGTCCGATCCGAAGCGAGCACGGCGGGACAGGAAACCGAAGCGAAAGCGGGTACCTTTATCGGGGGGCGTCCGGATATTCCGTCCATGGTAACGGTGCGGGCTCCCGCAACGAGTGCGAACCTGGGGAGTGGATTCGACGTTTTCGGAGCGGCGCTCGGCCGGCCAGCGGACGTCGTCAGGCTCAAAAAGGCCGACAGCACCACGATACGCGTCACGGGCGTCGGGAGCCAGTACATCCCGGAGGACCCGGAGAAAAACACCGTCGGCGCGGTCGCCGAGGCGCTCGACGCGCCGGCCCACATCGAGATCGACAAAGGCGTTCGGCCGGCGTCGGGGCTCGGCTCCTCGGCCGCCAGCGCGGCCGGCGCGGCGGTCGCCCTCAACCGCCTCTACGACCGCGGGCTCTCGCGTTCGG
>LKMJ01000693.1_pt1 | contig 27131 bp, 30 predicted proteins | sample 643391 | NCBI WGS metagenome assembly LKMJ01 (sample SAMN04112250, study PRJNA286221) | soda lake metagenome | biome: soda lake; feature: Kulunda Steppe; material: water; isolation source: sample PL-Br10 brine of Picturesque Lake | place: Russia: Kulunda steppe | collected 2010-07 | reverse complement strand
GGTTGTTTGGGTTGATTCACAACGAACCGGCGCATATCATCGTTCACGGTATGATGCGTAATGATAGTTACGCAGGTGTTATCAGGCTTTCTCCTTCTCAGCCTCAACTTCGGTGGACTTATCGTTACCACGTAATTCCTCTTCCAACTCTTCCCGCGACTCTTCACGGCCTTTCTTCCATTCTTTTGTTGCTTCACCGGTCGAACGCGCGAGCTTCGGGATCTTCTTCGGTCCAAAGAACAGTAACACCAGTAGGAATAACAGGATCACTATCTCTGGACCACCCAAGAGGAATGCTGGTACAACTGCTTCAAGCATACCTGAATGTACCCGTTAGGTACTGATAAAAGTTAGTGTCAACGACGTTGGCGCTCAACTCCTGTAACAGGAGTAAGTAACTACAATACTTACCACAGAACAGATGTGACCGTGCTCTTAACGTGAGAACTCAACAACAATATGTTCTGAGGTCACTGTTACACGATCGCTATCGATTTCATCGAAATCAAATGTGAAAGTGAATTCTTCCTCTCCTTCATCACGATCGGTCGTAATTGCGGCGTGCTCATCGAAGTAATCTTCCCACGCAGCTGCGTGTGGTGAGTTAACCGTAAACTCTACCTCACCATCAGCCTCATGGAATGTCTGCACTTCTGCTGTCCCGTCCGGATCCTCTTTTCCCATATCGAACTGAACAGTCGCTGCACGTTGCGATGACGAGAACGTTGAAATCTCTTCAGGGTGATCTAACTCAGGTATTGTGAATACAGGGTTTTGTTCAGTGAGATACCCTGACCGTGCTTCTCTGACGTGTGCGTCATCCACAGTCCCACCACTTGGAGAATGCGCAGTAAACGCGCCAGTGTACACAACCTTCGAATTATCGCTCGCAGTGTACTCAATTGGAACGATACTCATCTCCATCTCTTCAACACCATCTTGCTCGATCGTGATCTCTGTTCGTTCGCCTTGTAAATACTGTCCGGCAGGGAGTTGCATTTCACGTGTCTTGTACTCAGCACCATGCTGAACGGCATTCACATCACTATCAATCTGTTTGAACATTTCTTCAGCAGCAATCGCTGACTGTTGCGATTGTTGTGTCTCAATAATTGGTCCCGAGGCAAGTGAGACGAAAATCACGGTCGCTAGAATAACAGAAAACAGGATTGCGTACCCGATTAACTCACTTACCGCACGCTCATCACTTTGCATCGCATCGAAGTGTTGTGTCATTGATTTCATGATCCCACCCCAGTGATAGTGATTGTCCCGTCGTCATTATCGACGGTAATGCTAAGATCACCAGCCGGTGACGCACCGGTTTCAACCTCATTTTCTAACTCGACAACCGCTTCACCTTCATAATTCTGCGATGTGACAGTGATTTCCGTTTCACCGTCTTCGTTTGTCTCACTAATCCCAACACTGTATGAGTGCCCAACTACGTGTGATGGAAGATCAACACGAACGGTTCCGGTACTTGCATCTTCAGCATCACTGCGTTCATCATACGCATCTAAATCTTGCCCAAGCATGTCAGCAGCCACTAACCCAGCAGCAACATCGTCGGCAATACGGTCTAATTCTTGCTCAGCAACAGCCTGTTCACGTGAGTCTTCGACGCTTGTCACACCAGCAACTAACACTGAAGACAACACGATAAGGATGAGAATCCCGAGTGCGGTGTCAACAGCAATTGACACGCCCCGTTCATCACGAACGAGTTGAATCGGCGCGTTCAGGTATTGTGTGACCCGGGTAATCATGTTCGTGCTCATTGTATTAGCCCTCATCGTAAATTGTTTCGGCATCACCGTACAGCCCTGGAGTGATACGCATCGTGGTTGTTACGTCAGCATCAGGTGACGTAACCGATGTTTCGACGGTGTATGAGTAAATAGCGTGATGCGCTTCAGGCTGGCCCGGGTTTTCTGACGGTCCATCCTGAACCGCTTGCGCATCATCGTCAGCATCGGGGAAAATCACATCGTCAGGGTCATCATCACCAACGTCAACAACCATGTTCAGCGCTGCTTCGATATTGTCCGCATTTTCGAAATCAATATCGGCCATATTTTCCGTTCCGGGTAATGCCTCACAGTGTTCACCATCAAGTTTCCCGCTTGTGAACTCGACAGTAACGTACCGGTCTTCATCAAACCCGGTATCAGTTGCGATTGGTGATGTACATGTGTGACCGTCTGGTCCTTCGACCATCACGACGTTATTCGGATCATCAGGGTCGCCACCAATACGGATGGTGTCATCCGAGAACCCACCACCATCAATTTCAACGCCGAACTCATCACCGGATCCGATTTCTTCAAGGTCCTCGCCAGTAACCGTGATTGTGAAGTCCCGGATAGCGTCACCATCATCAACAATACCTGGATCCGCTGCTAAGCCGGGCGGGTCAGGTTCACCAGCACCAGGTGGTGGGCCGGGTGGTCCGCCGCCCCCGTTCCCGTTTTCAGCTTCTTCTTGGAGTTGTAAGTCATCGTATCCTGGTTGCCAAATCCGGACACCGTTATCGTTCACATCCACGTCATCAATCGTGACGTATGCACTTTCGAGACTCAGCTGCTCAGCTAACCGGTCTTCAACACCGGCAATTTCTCCATCATCACCTGTAAGGCGTTCTTCACGGGCGTCATTATCATAATCACCAGTGTAGTCTGTGTATTCATCACCGCGTTCATGATTGGTTTGCCGAAGTGCATCTTCAAGGCCGTACTCAGTATCGGATACGTGTGAGAGTACGTCTTTCTGATGGTAGTCGACACCGTCAACGCGTTCACGCTCAGTGAATCCTGCAGCGTTCAAAATCAACGCGAACGACAGCAAGACCAGAACGATACCGACTGCTGCAACGAGAAGAATCTGTCCGCGTTTGTCATCCGACCAGTTTTGGAGCAGTTGTGGTTTCATTCGTAATTTCACCTGTGTTAGTTTTCAGCCATGATGACGAGCTCAACTTCAACCGTGTTATACACCGACCCATCGGTATCACGGTTATCAATCGGGAACTCGTCGGTATTTTCGAGTCGTTCTCCATCACCTTCGTTTTGCGCATAGGCCGACCCTGTTCGTGAATGCGCTTCTGGTGGTGATTCTAACCGTTGGTTTTCGTACAGGGTTATCGTTCCCGAGACGGTTGTGATAATATCGTCACTGTCACCGCCGTCAGAGTACAGGATTCGTTCTGAATCACCATCTTCTGGTGACGGTGTTAAGTAAATGTCTACAATCACGCCATGCCTGTCTTGTAGATCCGCAACGGAATCACCGAAGGGTCCATCGGGTTGTGTTACAAGGTTTTCATCATCGAATCCGGTTGGCCCACTTTGCCATTGTCCTTCAACGTCATTGTAGTCAAGGACCGCTGTTTGGACGTACCCGGAATCAATATGTGATTGTAACAGTTCTTCGGCATCCTGTTCAACGGCGGTTTCATTCTCAATTGTTCCGAGTTCATCAGCTCCAGGTGAAATAACGAACGCGGGAATAACGAACAGCAACACAGTTCCGATAATGACGGCCGCGATAATGGCTTCTAACGTGTACACCTGCCCGCGCTCATCCGCACCCACACTGACCCGTCTTTTTACTCGTGTCATGCTTCAAACCCCACTTCAACTTCAACGAAGACGGTTACACCGTCAAGCGTTGTTGTTCGTTCGATCGTGCTGCTGACCGAGTCTGGTTCTGTGCCTCGTTCAGCGACGTAGTCACCATCAACCTCGTCGACACTATCACGTGATGTATCGAACGCTTCTGGAGCGTTATCCGTATCTTCAACGGTTAACCGGACGATCACATCGTTCTCTTGACCAGCACTCACAACATCGTTCGGATCACCATCTTCAATGAATTCGTCTACATGTGTGTGCGAGAGTCCAGCTGCGCCGGCATCGGACAACTCGCTGTTCATTAACTCGTTAGCGATCGTGTCCGCTTTCTGCGTTTCATCTGTTGCGGCTAACGTATCCGGGAAGAATAGAAACGGCGAGGTAACAGTGAGTAGAACGGTTGCGGAGAAGAAAATTGTGACTGCGAGTAACAGGTCAATTGATGTTTGTGCACGCTCATCACTGGATAGTTGAGCGAGTTTCGACGCGGGCTGAGTATCACGCATTGTCGCGGTAGATGAGTTCAGGTTGCTTTGAGTTCATGGTTTTCCTGTCACGGTTCGAAATGAACAACGGGCAACGCCGTGGTGGTCCTGTTTTGGCCCGTTGTGAATGTCGTATCGAACGAAAAGAGACAGCGATTTAAATAGGTTTGGCCTGGTTGCTCAACACGCCGCGTGCCACGGGTTACGCGGAGAATCTGGACGCGTTAACAAAAGCAAGGGTGTTACATTCCCCACGATGATTCGCCTTGTTCATCGGGGTCTTTAATCGCTACAGTCACATCATCGTTGCCCGGTGCAAGGTCAGGATCACCAGTTTCACCGCTGGTTACGTCACTGTTCTCAGTATCTTCGTTACTGTGGTTAGTTTCGTTGTTGGAATCAGAAGCAGCACTGGTCGTTTCTGTGTCCGGCGTCGAAATATCCGGGTCTGCAGCAGGCGGTGACTCAGACGACCAACTCGTCGTCTCCCCGCGCTCACCAGGAGCAGCGCTTACTGGGTCAGTCGACACAGGCTCACCAACATCATTGGAAGTATCTTCAGAAGTCTCCCCTGAGGTTTCTGTTTCTTGTTCAACGGGTGCGTCGGCAGGGGTTCCATTTGCAAGTCGTTGTTCAGCTTCGTTCGCAATCTGGATGAGGTCTTGAAAGTCAGCATCACTTGACAGGCGATTCATGAGTGCGCCAGCCGTTGCAGGGATCGACGCGCCGTTCTCAAGTTCACGCATGGCGAACTTGATGTGTGCTTCAGTGTTTCGTGTCATGGTATTGGAAGTGTGAGTCGCGTGTTACGGTCACGGGTGTTAATGTATCGGAGACTGTGATGGTGTGTGTTACTCCGGTATGTGCAAGTAAATATGTACGCATACCGGCGTCGCGGTCCGGTGTTGGTGTAACAATAATTCCGGGCGAGGCAAATGCTTAAATGTGTTCTTTGGCTTTACTTACGTATGAACAGACGGTCCTTTATCGCTTCTGTAAGCGCTGCTTCCGCAGCGTTCGTCGCTGGGTGTCTCGGCGGTGATGATTCACCCAGTGATGAGGAGTACGAAATCGATCCGGATGCAGAGATGCACGAACTCGGTGAAGAAGTTGAGTACGGCGGGTTACGCGTTACAGTAACAGACGCAGTTGTCGCTGACCACTATGCACCGTACGATTGCAGTGGCCCAGCGTTCTGGGAAGACGATACGGCTGACGCCGTTGAATGTTCACCCCCGGCAGACCCAAGCGATCTTGAAGAACCACCGACAACTGGCGGGACATTCATGTTCTACCAAGTCACGATTCGTCACGTTGGGCAACGACGAATTGACATGCCAGCTGAAGAATCCGCTTTCAACCTTGTGAACCAAGGGTACAGTGAAGAGGTATTCTTGATTGAAGCGCCGTGGGTGTCCGCATCGTACGTGTTCCCGAGTTACTTGTTCTTTGTTGAGCAGTTCGAGATGGATGAGCAAGGTGTGTTCCCAGGCGTTGCAGTCAGCGGATACATCGCGTTTGAGGTTCCGATTGAAGCTGATCAAGACGAGTACGTTGCTGCGATCTCTTGGGAAGGGAACGAAGATGTGTCTGAAACAGTGTACTGGAACATTGAAGAATCAGATATTGATTACCTGACTGAGGACGATGCTGAAGACTTCGGTGGCGACATCTTCCATGAACCCCGTGCTGGCGGGATTGACTGGGGTGAAGACGGTCACCCAGACGACATCCCAATCGAAGATTGGATCCGATGGGATGAAGACGGAGAAGGGGAGTATGAAGTCCCCAAGGACGTGTGGGATCCAGAAGGTGATAGTGACGACGAGGAAGGTGACGGTGAAGGCGAGGGTGATGGTGACGACGACGGTTTCGACTTTGGAGACTGATACAGGACCGTTCCCGGATACCGTCTGTCATCGATTGGTTTTGAACTGAGTATTCGCGTGCTGTTGAAGACAAAAAGAAAAGACCGCGTAGTGGTCTGAACGAGTTGTTACTCGTCGCTTTGGATGCGCGGAGCGACCATATACACTGCGTTCGCGGCGTTATCAAGGAATTCGAAACTCATTCGAATCGGGAATTCATCACCGACTTCGAACGAGACGGGAACGTTGTTCGGCATGCCTTTCCGCATGTCATCGAGGTAATCAAGCGAGAACTTCGAATGAACGGATGCGGGTTCAAGCGTAACGACGGCGTGGTGGTCTTCATCGAGGACAGCCTGCCAGTCATCAGTATCACCTTCAGCCGACATGAACATCGTTTCATTATCAGCATCCTGCCCGATCGTGATGTGGTCAGAGTACTTGTCTGCAGTCTTCACTGCGTGATCGAAGTACGACGACATCAGTGTGGCAGCGCCGGGAAGTTCCATGCTCGGAAGATCGGGTTCCTGGCGGATGGAATCCGGGTCAATGAGTGCCATCTGGAATTCCATCGAGCCGGGGTCAGCCCAGATGGAGAGTCGGCGTGTTTCTTCGTCGAGATCGATGTACAACGTTTGGTCTTCGTCGCCGACGGGTTCGGACGCGATGTCTTTGATCTGGCGGGTGAACCGGGTGAGGTTCACACCGAGAACGAGTTCGTTGGTTTCAGAGTCGTCTTCAAGACCGGTTTCGAGCTGTTCGAAGGCTTCTCTTCCGATGTTGAGGTCGACCATTCCGACGTTCGCAGGGTCAACTGCGGTTGTCGAAATCCCATCATCAGTGATGTGGAGTTTCGCTTCATCCACGAGCTGTGTGACAGGGTTCAGTGCAGTCAGGAATTCGTCGGGGTCTATTGCTGCGTACATGTGTAACCCTTCAGGTGCGCTTTTCCGGGTAGGAACTGCGGCCCCGTTTTATAAGACGGTGTGTGTAGAGAGATGATCTACGGTGCAAGAACGGTGAAAGAACGTGGTTCAGTAGAAGTGATTGGTATTGTGGGTTCGAGGGGGTTACGCGGGTTGTTTTTCGATGAGCCAGGTGGTTGACCGCGTGTACGCCCATTTTTCGATGTTGATTTCATCTGACTGTTCGTCAACGTCGCTGAGTAACGTTGCGACTTTCCGGGTTTTCAGGCCGAGGTCTTCAGCGATTTCTCGGCTGTTGAAGTAGGCGTGACTGTCGGTGATGGTTTCGATTAGGTACTGTTCGATCGTATCGATGGTGGTCTGCGTATCGGTTTCATTTGGCGGGGTTTTTGTAGCGCTCATCTTAAGTGTAGCATGTGGAATATGGTTTTAAATAGATTTGCAATTCTACCTAGATGAGTACATCTTGCAGGTCTGGATGGTCAGCATCACGAGGGTCAATTTCAATCGGAGACATTCCGTTTACCCGTTCGCGTTTTTCTTGCCAGTTAGTATGGCGGCAGATGACGTTTACAGTGAAATCTATGTCTAATGCTCGGCAGAGTGCGAATCGATGTTTGCCTTCTGAGAGGTGTATTTCCCCATTTTTACCGATTGAAATGACTGGGTCAAGTCGTTTCGTGTGACGACTTTTGTCTTTTTTCGGTTGTTTTCTTGGGGGGATCTCTAATCGTGATTTGTACCCATCGTTTTTGAGTGTCTCATACAACTCATCAAGATATGTGGTCCGGCTTTCAATTGCTTCATCAATTTTGTATATTTCTCTGAATTGGCCTTCTTGTTCAAATATGTCGTATGCCCGGTCAACATAGACGGTTTCTTCCCATGGGTATCCGTATTCAAATCGTTGTTTTAACCCGTAAATAATTCGGTGGTCATCGAGTGGTGTTGTTGTTGTATACCAATGTCCGTCTTTGATTTCTCCGAGTCCAACTTCGTATGTTTTGAAGTGTAGACCTAAGGCATCGACATCATCAGGAGAGATCGTGATGGTGGTGAGTGGATGTGGGTATGTGCTGTACTGTTCGATGTTTACCAGGTAGTTTTCGATTGTTGAAAGCGCAAATTTTTCGTCCCGTGTGAGTGTGTTAGGGAAGGTCTCTGGGAACGAGGCAGGTATTTCTGGAAGTTCGAACCGGGCTGTGATTTTATTGATCCCATGTGAGGTGGCGTGACTCATCTGTTAGTAAAGTCTCTATGCTGGGGGTGTGTAAAGAACTCATGCGAATAACGAGGTGAATCGAAGAAATTGCCGTGATTTCGTTATGCTGTTACGGTCGATGGTTGTTGTGTGTTCATCAACTTTTGACAGTATTTCCGTAACTGGCTGGGTGTGACGTGGCTAACGGTACTGATGTCTTCTTGGAGAATTCCTTCATCAGTGGTTCGGCGAGCGGCATCAAGTGCGCCAGCTGCGACGCTCGTTGGCGCAGGACCGTTGGTCATCCCAGTTTCGTGCGCGAGTTCGATGAGATTCACTGCCACGGACCGGGTCTCATTGGTTACACTGAGTTGGTCTGCGTAGTAGTGCAGGAAGGTTTCTGCGTCTGGTGGGAGTGCGTTAACGTTCGTTTCCCGTTTCAGTATCGATACTTCATTCCGGATTTGGTTGGCGGTGATTTCTTTCTCAGGCGTGCTGGTTACTGGAGCAAGGTCATCGGCAACGCGTGGGACATCCTCTATCCGACAGGACAGAAGTGTTGCGCCGGCGATTGTTCTTCGGTGGCATCTGGTTTGGGTGAGACCGTTTGCGACGGCGTCTTCAAGGATGTCGTCAGCGGTGATGAATACACTGATAGGGACAGTTAGTTCTTCGCGGTACGTTTCGAAAAGCGTGTTTCGAACGGCGGTCAGGCCGGGTGATTTATTGGTCATGGAAGGACGTGTTGCGTGATTTCACCGTAATGTGGGTGTTACTTGTTTTGGGTGAAGATCCCGGTGGCGTGCGTTTTGGATGTTGACGCAATGGATTTGAGTTTTGATCCGAGGTGCGTGACGGCTTGCTTCGTACGAACACGTAGCGAATCTACTATAATAAACCCTTTCATTTCACGGGTTTCGTTACGGGATTCACTCACCGAATCCAGCTGCGAATCAAGCTCTCCACGATGAAACTCACCGTGTGCACGCATCAACGTCAACAACACGATCACGTTATTCCGTGTATAATCATCACGGAGTAGCTCTTCAGCTCGATCAATCACCGGATTTGGAAACGTTACGTCACCGAACTGTGAGGCCATCACAGCCATATCACTCGCAGACATCGGGTCATCATCAGCATCAATCCCACGCAGCACGGCTCGGCACACCACATCTGGATTGTAGGAAAGTTCCTCGTATTCACGTTCAACAAACACGTTGAACATTTTTGCTACAACTGGCGATTCACACTCGGAATCACACGGTTCGAGAGTAGTCTGGTCATCACTGGTCGAGCCGGGATCATCATTGGGAGATCGGTGTGATTCAACTTCAGGCATCACCGACCACCTCACTGGCGACTGTACGTTGGTTGTTCGCTTGTCTGTGATCGTTCGATCGGTATATTTGGTTGTTCATAGCTGTGGTTTGGGTCTCTCGTGAACACGCTGTTGTGTTCTCAGTTGCGTGCTGATTCAGGTATCACAAACCACATCGAAGACCGGCAATCAGGCCAAGTGGTCAAGTTGGCAGTGTGGTACTAGAGTGCCGTTCCCGGTGGTTGTGAGTATTCACGGTATCGATGCAGGGGTACTAAAAAGCATGGAAAATCACTCGTTGAAATCAATGAGAGACAGCTGCTAACCTTGTTCAGACGGATTCGAAGCTCACATCTCCTTCGTACCGTTCACCGTTATTCAACCACTTATCAATCAGCATCGACAGGGAGAACACGCCGATAACGAATGGCAGGATCAACGCTGACGCGAACAAGATCAAACTTAGACGAGACATCGCTGGGTCATATCCTAACGCGGCAGGTGGGAATATCACGGTCATCGCAACCACGAATCCGTAGCACATCAACAGGAACGTTGCAGACCATTCCATAAAGATACTGAACCATTGAAGGAGTAATCCACCAATCCCAATTAACGCGCCGCCAATCGATTTCACACTCGCAGCCGTTTTCTGTGCTGGCTGCCCGATTAACTCACCGGGTTTCCGGATACGTTGTTCAACCGGGACTTCAGGCGGTTCTATATCGCCATCACTGATTGTTTCAACGTTCGGAATACTATCAGTCTGACTATCACCATCATCGACTTCGCGTTCGACGCTGCCTGTCGTTTCCGAGTCACTATCTCCAGCAACGGCAGCCATTGGCTCGCCCCGACTTCCTTCATCAGTGTCGTTATCACCGATGGTTTCGTCAAGATTCAGATCAGCAGCCGGATCGCTCACACTCCCTTCAATCTCAACGCCTTCGAAGTCGGTATCTACGAATTCATCTTCAGGTCCAAAAGAGTCATCATCGACTACAATATCAAGATCTGAAGCTGGGGTTTCATCGTCAGTCGAATCTACAACGATAGTCCCAGTTTCACCTTCTGAGTCGTCGAGACTACCTTCGATTTCCACACCATCGAAATCTGCATCGGTCACCGTACCAGGGCCGGTTTCAGATTCAGTATCACCGGTCCCAAACGGAACAATCGACGGGCCATCGGTAACCGAATCAAGACTCTCATCTACATCGTCCGTGTGCTGTTCAGAATCAGCAGTATCAACAGAGACATCATCAGCAGCATTATCATCAAGCGGTGGGTTGGCTGTTTCTGGATCGTGCTCATCATGCTCGAACTCGTCAAGAAGCGAGTCTACAGCATCAGGTTCACCGGTCCATTCGGATTCCGCTCCGGATTCGACACTAATGATTTCATCTTCATCAAATTCTGCACCAGTCTCTTCGCTCGCATCATCGTTCACGTCACAACCGGATTCCGTCCGCGTCTCGAACTCGCCCATCTCTTCATTGCCGGGCACAACGCTTCCAGGTATCGAAACGCCAGTGAAGTCAGTATCAAGAACTTCGGTTGCAGCGCTACCGTCACTGGTATCGGTATCAGAATCGGTATCCGCGTCGGTATCAGCGTCAACTGTGTCGGCGTTGGCTGGCGAGTTATCTGGAGTAGCATCACCCGCGTCGTTGGGCGTTTCTGTTTCAATCCCATCGTCCGGGTGGTCTGGATGCGTATCGGGATCCGAGCCTTCAGCATTGGGTTGGGGGTTGTTCCCGGTCGTATCGGAGTCATCTGCAGATTTTGAGTTCCGGTACGAGGAGAGTTCCGCTTGCACGGATTCAGGTAACCCATCAATGCCGGTTGCCTCTGACTCGGATTCCAGATCATCATGTTCAGGTGACCCGGGAGAGTCGTTGTGTGAGGTGTTTTCCGTCATGGTGAATTCATTGTAATTCATTCTGCAACCGATCGTGCGCTGTGAACTGCAGATTGGCTGCAAAGCGGCTGTACTGTGCGTGTGTACGGCCTACTTTACATATTCGCCGTACAAAGGTATTCGGAAACCCAGTTAGGACAACTGAACGGAACTGAGCACGATCGTACATCAGAGGAACTCAGATTCGAACTGGGGTATCCGCTCGCAGAACGTCTTGAGATGACCGAAGAAGGGAACTGGGGACCGGTGTTGTCTCAGCGGAAAAGACGTACGTTGACTGCAACTCATCACTTACTGAGTGCTGCCGATAAACGTTCACAACACCATCATCATCGTTGACTGTGTCGTATTCATCATATACACCAGCAAGTGTTTCTTCTCCTGTAGAGCTGGGGTCTACGGGAAACGTATTGCAACTCCCGGAACAGATGAGCGAATCAAACAACACGACTTCAACCGGAACCGTAGGTAACTTCGCTTCAGGCCCAGGTTCACACCGCATATGGTACAATTCATCGACGTGCAACGCACATGGATGACAGATAACCAGCGATGTGTTTTCAACTGATCCAGTGTGTTTGACTGACTCGGTATGCGAGTCACACATATCACACGTTAGATTGGTTTCTACAGCGCCCGATGAGTGTTCTACAGAGCCTTCAGTGGGTGGTGTTGTCTGTTGTTCATTCGGCTCATGTGAAAACGCGTGCGGTGGAATCTCACCATGACCACGTAGAATTTCGATGCGATTCCCGTGTGCACACCATTCGTCTTCGGTTGGGAACCGAGATGAACACGAACATGAGCGTTCATGAACATCAAGAGTGTATGTTCGCTCATCTTCGAGATCTTGTACTTCAAAAACACCTGGGTCAGCGTCAGGTGGTTGTTTCACAGTAAGCGTTTTCAGGATGCTTTTCGCCATCTGTGGAGAGATCACGGACACCGAATCATTGTACGGTGATTCTGTTAGGACAGTAAGGGACTGCTGTAGTTGTGCTGGTCCATGCAAAACGGTTGTCTCTTCCACTGTGTTTGTAGAGGAGCTACCGGAATCCGTCTCAGTAGAGGGTGTTGAGTCAGTGTTCCGAGAGGGATATGTGTATGTATGCGTGTCTGTGGACATGTGTAGAACTGGGTGGTGAGTACCGTGCAGGTAGTGCTACCCGTTTTTGCTACCGGTGTTGCTGTCAGCTGTGGCGGTATTGATTTCGTCAGCGATGTCTTGGAGTGATGTTGGTTCAATAGTTCCGGTGGTAACACCGATCGCGTGACCGTAGAGGTATCCGGTTGCGAGGGTAAACCAGAATAGAACTGCAGGTGCGAGCAGTAATCCAAATCCAAGTGTAAGGATGAGGAATCCAGTGTAGAGAACCGCGGTGCAGATACCGATTAGGACGGAAAGCCCGATTGCTTTCAATACAGGTTGTGATCGAAGGAGTGAAGTGAGCATCTCAACATCGTATGCTGCAGTGAAGGTTCCACGACTGGCGTACTGCCAGAGAATCAGTGGAAGGATGCTCATCATGATGATAGCGAAAAACAGGGTGATGAAGAATATCCCGTCAATGAGGAGTGCAACATCAGCCATTGTTGCTCCATCAGTGAACACTGATGCGGAGTAGATGATTACGAGTAATGGCGCAGCGATGAAGAACCCGGTATATGTGAACGTGATAACGCTTCCAATAACACCGTTTTTCAGCAGGGTTTTGTAACTCGTAACGGCTGGTGGTTCGTCATGCCCAACAGAAACGAAGGTAAGGATATGAATGTAATAGCCGATCAAGAGGAATACTGGGAAGATGAACGGTGAAAATACGATGGCGAGACTGCCCATTAAGTGACGGAATTTCCCAGCGCCACGAAGTGGGTATGTTAAGGCATCAGAAAGCATTGTATCAGTTCATTTTGTTTCAGTGAAGGTCTTTAACGCATAGCGATATAGAATACACGATTTCATATTCGCATATCGTGCATGGGTGATCACTGAGAGTCACGATCGTCAGTCAGTAACGTGAATCCATTCTTCATCGCCGTGCTCCATGATGTCTTGATACCGTTCACGGATTGTAACTTCAGTGACGCCGGTCACTTCAGCCAATTCACGCTGCGTTGGCGTTTCATTACAGAGTTTCGCAGCCATGTAAATCGCCGCAGCAGCAATCCCTGGCGGGGTCTTCCCACTATGCAACTCTGCTTCCTTCACCTTTTCAACAAGGTGTCGAGCAAGCCGTTCAGTTTCCTGAGTCAGCGAATCGAACTCTCCGACGAATCGTGGAATGTACTTCAACGGGTCAGACGGCCCGATCCCCAGTCCGAGTTCCTGGTCAATATACCGGTATGCGCGACCGATTTCTTTCTCATCAACTCGGCTTACACGCTCCATCTCTTTCAACGATCGTGGAATATCTTCCATCCGGCTGGCAGCGTACAGCGATGCAGTTGCCATCCCTTCAATCGACCGGCCGGGAAGCATATCCTTGTTCAAACACTGCCGGTAAATCATTGACGCGATTTCTCGAACATCACGCGGTAGTCCGAGAGCTGAGGCCATCCGGTCAATCTCACCGAGGGCTTGACGGAGATTCCGTTCACGAGCATTCTGCGTTTTCGCGCGCCGGTCCCACTTCCGAAGACGCTGCATTTTCTTCCGTTGTTTCGCTCCGATGCTATTCCCGTACGCGTCCTTGTTTTGCCAACTAATCTGAGTTGATAGCCCGTCGTCGTGCATCATCTTGTTGACGGGCGATCCAACACGACTCTTGTTGTTCTTTTCTCGTGAATCGAACGCCCGCCATTCTGGCCCGTGATCTATTTCTTGGTCATCAATAACCAAGCCACAGTCCATGCAGGCATGCTCTCCGCGCTTCGGATCGTGTTTCACCTTTCCAGTACATTCTGGACACGTCGTCTTCTCATTGTTTCTTTTCTCCTGCTCGGATTCGGATTCCTGTTCATCTGCTGAGCTCGAACGCGTTCGCGTTGTTGCGTCACTGGGTGCGCGTGTTCGAACGCGCCCGGTTTCATGTGCGTTGTTGTGGGTGTTTCGCGTCATGTGTAAAGGGGGAGTTGACTGTGTGCTGCTGTCAGTCCCCATATTGACAGCACACACTGCTGACCGGTAACTATTCTACAAATTCGGGTTTCAGAGAGTTAAACGCTGTGGATTTACATCACGTTACATAATTTGAAATCCGTTACACTGCTGTTCTTGACTGAGTGATCGCTCCGGTAGTGGTAGGTGTGACGTGTTATGCTGGATTGATTCCGATGCGGTGTTCTAAAATCGCTTCAATTTGAGTGATGGTCTGTGTTACGTCCATGGTTTCAGTTCGACTCGCATTACACAGCGTATCGAAAGCAGAAGCGAGTTCTTTCACAGTGTCCGCAGGGAGTGAACGGGGATCGATGACAGGGAGTGTCGTGATGTCACCGGGTTCGATTTTCCGCATCCCAGAGCTGAGTGTCCGCCCGGTATGCATCAAGTAGGTATCTACGAGAGATGTATTCAAGTATGCAAGCAGGGATTTCAGTTCGTCGTCAGTAAGATCGATTGTGAGTGTGATCCCGTGCAGGTTATTGAGATGCCTGACGTTGGCTTTATTGTAGATGAACCGTCCAGAGCCACGGTTCATGCTGGTATACAGAATATCTGGCGGTGTTTGTCGTTCAACGACATACCATGGTGATCGGTGTGTAGCGAGATACGTTTCGTTTGGGGGATCATCCAGCTGCATACCGTATTGTAGGTATGCGAGCACGGCTTTGCGTGTAGATTCCGACAGCGCTGCATCAGTTTGTTCACTATCAGGATCCGGTGGCTCTACGTTGTTTGATGTGAATTCGGTGAGTGGTGCTTGCGCAGCAACGGTTTCATCCGTGTGGTGAGTGCCTGTATCGATGGTAGCATCAAGTTCAGTGACATGGTACAGTAACCAGGTTTTCTCACCGGATTCACGGAGTTTCTCCCAATCATGCGTTGTGAACGTATAATGCGGGATATGCGTTGCACGGCGAACAATCGGTGTTAAGACAGTCGTTGGAATGTCCCAGGTATGTGTTCCAGTCGTGTTCACACGGTCGTTTTCGGAGAGGCAGAAAAACGAGTTTTGGCCGGTTCCAATCCCACGAGATATAGTTGCAATCTCACCGAACGTGATCAGGGCATCGTTATTCGTTGAGATCACAGCGTCTGCTGTGAAGTACTGGCTCCATGGTGTCTGCGGTGAAAGCGATGGTTGTGGAACACGATCGTAATGGACAGGATCAATATACTGTTCAATATTTTCTGTGAGTGTATCAATCGTTTCACCGACAGGGTTCCCTGTTCGTTGTAGAAGTTCGGTGAATTGGACGATCGAATCGGTGTTATCGATCTCAATAAATGAGACGTTTGAGTCCGTGCTGGTTACATCATCCGATCCAGTGTACGAACCGATAATAATCAGCGATGTCGTTTCAACATTATCGAATACAGATTCTGTGTTCGGAGAGATACGAATCAGTGCAGTAATATCGAACTGGTCAAGTAGAAACTGTTTCCACACAATCCCGTAGTCCGTGTTCAATGCTTCAGCAGGAAGGAGAAAGACAGCAGTCGCATCTTGCTCCAAAAACGCGGTAGTGTACATCGAGAAATACGTGTACAAGGGCGCTAACTTCGAGACATCGTATTCTGAATCGAACGCTGCATCGACCGTTCGTTGAATCCGTGTTTTATCAGTCGCGGTGAGTTGTTGATGCTTTGTATACGGTGGATTCGTAATCACGGCGTCGAACGTCCCGATCGTTTCAGCATCACAGTTGAAGAAATCGTATTCATGTAGGGAAACCGTGTTACCAGACGTGTTTTCCTCAGGGGTATTATCGTAGAGGAGTGCAGTGATAACGAGGAGTAAGCTAATTGGGTTCCGTTCGATGCCATGAATTTCCGCATTGGTCGTTGTTCGGTTCGTTGCGTGAGTAAGCATCCCAGCTCCGATACCTGGATCGAGGATACGAGATGGGTTTGCATTCCCGATCACAGTGCCCATGAATGTGGCGAGTTCTTCTGGCGTATGGAACTGCCCTTCATACCATCGAGTGTCTTGCGGTAACAACGATTCGTAGCAGGCTCCGAGAACATCGAACGGGTTATCAACAGTAGCCAGTTGTCGAACGGCCTTTCGAAGTTCGGAAAATTCGTGAACAGGGGTGTCTGTCAACGCTGTTTCAACAGGCAGTACATCAGGGACACTGGTAACAACGTCGTGTTCACGTGATGCGGTAACGACAGCACCGTACGTATCAGTGTCAGCTACTGAATCGTATGCGGTCACAGAACGTGCTTGACTGTCAGGCGACTGTTGTTCAAAGTCGATGAGAGCGAACCGTAGGAAGGCAGTTATCGCAGCGTGAGTTTTCAGTATTGATTCCGTGTTTTGTTCTGTTGGCAATCCCCGGTTATCACACCATTGTTGTATCTCAGGTGTTTCTGTGTTAATCGTGCCGATCTTGTCCGTGAACGATGTTACTGCATCAATGATCTCTTTGCAGGAGTCGTCACTCGTGTGTTGTGAGGAGTGTACTGTTGTCTCGGGTGACGGCTGGTTTTGTTGTGACATCGCTGTAGATTCCGGACCGTCGTAGTGTAACGGAGTTACGGCACGGCTGTATTTTAACGATTGGTGTCTGAGAAATCGTTGGGACGGCAGAGTAACGAGAATTACGCGGCTTGCTGTGGCGGTGAGATATTATGGTGTTTGAGGGCCTGCATCGTTTGATACACGACAGTTGCAGTGATTTCTTGCATGAGTTCCTCAACGCCTTGCTGTGAGCGGAATTCAAGCGAGATTGACGTAGGCGGTTTTTCCGGTAACAACACCGGTTCCGGGTCTGGTGACTCCGAGGAAGAATCAGAGTCAGATTCTCTGGCTGTGATTTTAATCAGGTTCTCGATCACGCCATCAAACGGGCAATCGATGTGAACATGAAGTGCAACATGCCCCTCATGAACAGTGTAGGTTGATGAGAGTGAGAACTGAGGGCCAAGATATGACTCAGCCGCAGTATCTAACCGGTTAGAAAATTCAAGCAGTAACTCTTTATCAGTCTTATTCAACTCACCCGGGGTAAGGAACGTTGGCTGTGTTTCACCAACTGACCGATTGGTGGGGCCACCGTACCGTGGATCACGACGCATTATTCAGTTACACATAGTTGGTTCAGTCACTTATGCGTTTGTCCGAGGGGAAATGTGTTACTCGTACTTTGTGAGGAACGGGGCATCAGTTGCCGATTTCCCCTCATCATCAGGTTCGTTGTACTCGTTTAATGCAGCGAGAACGATGCTACACACTGCTTCGGGGTTCCATCGAGCGGTGTTCAAGCATAAATCGTAGATTGACGTGTCGGTGATGTCAATCCCGTACCATTCTTGATACCGCATTTTCTCGTCTTTCTCACGTTCGATTAATGCATCAACCGGGTCAGCGACTGGTGTATTGGAGCCAGCGACAGCAGTGATTTCAGTGTTCCGACGGTCACAGCGAATGCTGGTTGGGGTTTCACACCAGATACGTAGACACGCGTCACGACCGGCGATCCACCCGGCAAGACGAGATTCAAGAACAAGTGTAGATGCTTCACAGTCTAAGTGGTCATCAAGCGAGATTTCTATATCAGTATCGGGGATTCGAGAGGGTTTCAGCCGATTTCTCGGCTGGTGCGTAAAATCCTCGATAATTTGTCTGAGTTTGAAATCAATCGCTCTGTCAATATCTGGGTTCTCATTAACGTATTTCGAGAACTCGTTCAATTCCATCCCTTGTTCTTCAGCGAGCGCACGAAATACTGTCCCGCCGTTCAGATACGTTGCATCAAGACGCTCTGACAGGGTTTCTGCAAGCGTTGTCGTACCGCTCCCAGGCAATCCTGAGACGGTGATTATTCTTGGTTGTGGTGAAGTAGTCATTTATGTGTACCGTTCGTTATTCAGCGTTTAAACATTTATCGCACAATCCACCCGCGAGGAAACTCCCATCCACTTCATACTCATCGTATGTGGTAGCTTGCGTGCTTTCACACACGTCACACATTGTAATGAGTTGAATGTAGTTCGAATCGTGCTCGAAATGCACGTCCTCGTACGTTCCAGTGACCGCGTGACCGTACGGGATTGCGAAATACCATAAATCACCATCCATCATGGTGACATCCAAGACACGCTTCCATGCCCTGGCTTCCGAGTCTGTACTGGTAGTGCTAGCTGGAAGTGGACGGAACAGATCACCCGGTGATGCGGCGTCAACGGGAGCTTCAATCACACAACTAAGATCGAACTCGTGAAATGAGCGAATCGTGCCCGTTTCATTGATCCAGTCTTTCGTTGCGTTGTATGCCTCACGGTCATGGAACCGGTCTGCCTCAGGAATGTCAACAGCGTTTTCTGCTGCTCGTGCAACGGTTGCTTCAAGCACGTCCCGAATGTGTTCTGGAATCAACATGGTGAATCACGCATCCGCGGTGAACGGGTCAACGTTCGATTCTTGCTTATCATGCAGGTACCATCGGACAGACGTGATGATGTAGAACAATGGCGTGTCCAGCACGGCAACGACGATCTTCACGATGTACTGTCCCGCAATCATACTGAGGAGTGCCATCCCAAGCACCGGGTCACCCGTGCTGATCATCGGGATGAGTGCGAATGCTAACGTGATAAAGATCACGGTGTCCACAAGTTGTGAAAAACTGGTCGAGCCAAGGTTTCGAACCCATCGGTGACTCGCTCCAGTACGGTTACGGATTGCGTGGAAGGCTCGCACGTCGACGTGCTGGGAAATAAGAATCGTGATGATTGACGCAATCATAATCCCGGCGCTCGCACCGAGTGTCTGCACGTACGCTTCATGGCCTTCATAGAACGGTGCAACAGGGAGATAGATGGCAACCCAGATCAATGCGTACCCGACTGCCAGTGTTAGGACAGACGCGTTAATCACTTTATGAGCGTAGTCTTTGCCGTAGAACTCAGCCATGCAATCGGAGCAAAGGAATGCGACAGCGATCGCTACGAAGCCGGCCGGGACGGCGACTCCACCGATTAACGGGATCGAAAAATACGATATTTTCGCGGCTGTGATGCTCGCTACGACGAGCGATCCAGCAAAGAGGGTACCTAACAGTATCTGTGCTTGTGTTATCTCTCCGCGGCCCGGAACGATTTCTTGAGTGTTTGACTGTGACATGAGTATTAATTGGAGTTCGGTTGTGTGGTGCTGTGTTGTTGACGTACCTGCGTCACACGTCACATGTGACGCGCAGGAATATATAGCGGTACTGGCCGATAGCGGTTCGATTCATTAGTATTATGTCAATGTAGTAAATCGATGACGATGGTTAGTCCGACTGCGTGAGAAGCTGCGTTAATGTTCCTTGGTTATCCCCAGTATGTTCTATTGGCTGCAGGGATTCGGTGCCGGACGGGATGACAGACGTATCGATTAGACGCTCCAAATCACGGTTGCATTCCGGCTCGATATATGAACTAGTGAGAAGACTCAGTTCACTTGCTAATCGGACGAATGGACACATTTCTGTCCGAAGTGATCGTGCCCCTGCTTTCGATAATGTTCCATGGAGTGGATTCTCATCAGGCGTGGACGGTGTTCCGGTCTGTTCGCCCGTTACGAGCTCATTATACAGCGAGTCAGACTCCCTGGGTAAGATAATTCCGTCAATCGCGCCAGGGTTCGCTCGAATATATCTGACCAAATCGCCTGTAAGTGGCGGTTCATGTAGATATAGATCTGCGTCCCCAGAAATCGTTTCACGGGCAAGTTCGATCGTTTGCCGGAGAGAGTCCCACGAATCACCGTCATGGTTCACATCACGTAGCATGAACCCGGTCGGACTGGTTTCAGTGTCAGGTGAAATCCCAGCACGATCTGAACGAGCCGTGCCGTCATCGTATAACCCGGTTGAAATACATGATAGTGTTAACTCGTACGGGTGCGGGACCGGTGTGATCAACGCGGGCCGATGGGTGAAATCGTACTCACGGTACATATCGACCGGGTACGCAATTGCATCTCGTGAGCCACCAGTGTACGTGACAGGGCAGATGAAATCTGCCGTCATTGAATCTCCGAGATCAAACAACTCGACTGGGAAATTCGATCCGGGCGGTCTGGTATCTACAATCCCGAACTTCGTCACACGATCGATCGTTCGGTCAGCAAGTGACCGGTCGTTCACAACTTCATTCAACGTTAACGTCCGGAATGGCCAGTAGTTCCCGGTGAAATCTGAGACGTACTGTGTGTCTTCTCCAGTTGGAACGTACACATCGATCGGTGAACGCGATGCGATCCGTCCACGCTCTTCACCGTTCGAGATATGTGACGTGAAAATATTCATGCTGTATCACCTGTCGTGGGTTCGGTTGCGGTGAATTCTGATAATCCAGACTGCGATGCAGCCGTTTCAACACGCTGGTCTGGGTGCAACTCACCGCGATCATCGAGCACCCGTTCGAGCTGTTCGTACTGCTTCCGGAACTGCTTCCATTTAATCTCTATATCTTCATCGGGGAGTGATGGATCGAGCATCCGGGCGATTTCGGTCATTTCTGCAGCAATCAGATTTGCAGTTGTTGTGGAGAGATCAGCGCCCGACGCGGTTCCGATATACATCGGGATGCGTGCATGCCCGGCAACGCGCCCGGATCGAACGTGGATTTGCGGTGTTGAGAAATCCACCGAATCAAGCAACCATGGTTCTGCTCGAATCGCGTGAATGAGTTGCCGTGACGCTCCAAGCCCGAATCCGTGTACGTACGCATCAGCACCGATCAACCGGCGGAACTGCTTCACGCAGGAAATCTGGTCTTCAGGACGCATGTTTTTCATTCCACCAAGCGCGAAATGCCCGCGGTTCACCTGTTCAGGGTAATGTTTGTGGAGATATGCGTAGTGGAAATCATGCGGGGGTTGCAACGGGATTAACACAGTCGCTGGGAACGTGTCTTCATCAATTGCGTTGAGGAACGCATCGACTTTCTCAGCTGTTTCTTCGACCGCTGTCCGCATCGGGACATCCGGCGTGTTGACGGTATCATTCGGAATGATGTATTTCGGCTGGCGTTTATACGCCATGTCAATGACCTGCTCCATGGGAACACCGCCTTCTTTGAATCCGGAGTCCAGCATGTACTGCTGACAGGACTCTCTAACAGACGGCGTTGAATCCCCAGGAATAGCGGGTTGCAGACGATTCGGCCAGTAGACACGACCATTCCCACCGGAGAGGTAAATATCAACGGCGGCGTTCCGCGCGACTCTGTTCGCGTGTTTAACGTGTTTTTCCATAGTTCAAACTGTGCTGTGAAGCGTGTGTGTTGTGTGTGCCACAAGCCCGCTGAATCTGTTGACTGTGCAGGTCAACGCAACCGCGCTGCGTTGCCGGCGGTGTAACTGGACTCGTGTGCGCTCACATCACTGTACACCGCACACCCCTAAGTATACGTGGAAAACACGATCGCTGATCGATCGAACTACGCGGTACGCGTTACTCGTTGGATTCCCAGTTCATCGCTGCAACAATCGCTTGGGCTTCGGCGACAGCCCGTTCATTGCGTGGATCGGTCGGTGCGTCAGCCAGACTGATAATCGCGGGTTTCACAACCATATCGAAGAACTCTTGCTGCAAGTATCGGTGACTGCCCGTGATTTCATCACCAAACACGTCGGGATCAAGCCCAACGTTGACGGCATCCATCGAAGCATCAGCAAGCTCCACGGCTTCTTCAACACGAGGTGAGACATACTCAGATTCAGCCTCAGACTCGCCTGCGCTCATACTGCACCCCCATCCGCAGCACTGACGTGTTCAACACATCGAAGTTCCAGGTTCAGAACTTCATTTCGCTCTGCGTTAACCGTTGCTTTGCCAAGCCGTTCACCATCTTTGAATTCAGAGTCTTCCAAATCCATGTCGTACTCAGCAAGTTCACGAAGTACAGCATCCGTCAGCACTTCGTACATCCCGTGTGGTGTCCAATCAGCGAACCTGACGGTTGTTGACGGCGGCGAAACACTCGTATCCTTACACAGGATCAACCGGTCTTGAATAACGTCATCGCGCGGCATCACGCATCACCTCGTACAGGCTCATCACTGACCGGTGATTGTGCCGTGATTCCGTTTGCCTCGGCGTAATCGAGAAGCAGACGTTCAAGGGCGAACGGGGAGATGTGTTCACGTGAATGTTCATCCGTATCATCAAGCCGGTCAAGACGCATTTCAGCCATCGAAAGTAGCTTTGATGCATCTGTCGGGTACCGTCCAATGCCGTGCATTGTGGATCCTTTCAGGAACCGGTGAGTCATATCGAATACTGGGGTATCGTAATGAGTATCGTAGAACTGAATCAACGTTAGAATCGCAGCATGCCAGTCATCCCACGACGTTTCAGCTCGCCCGTCAACCGTCCAGTCCTTTCCAGTAAGGTCTGTCTTCAACTCGTTCAGACACGCATCAAGCGCATGGAACTCATCACGTTCACGGACACGCATTTCCATGACCTGCGTGACGGTTTGTTCATTATCGTTGTTGGATCCATCCTCACGTTTCACGGGGTGTTCAGTGAATAGAACGGCTGCTGGGTCTTCATACCGGTTTGCTTGAATCGTCCCGATGAATGCACGGTCAGTTCCCGATGTTGGCGGTGCGTACACCCGGTACACCCCGCGTTCACCACTGACGGCCTTCCCGACGAAATACTCGTCACCGGAGTTGTTCAGTTCGATAGCGTGCTGAAATGGCGTCAGCGTATCGAACGCATCAAACACGGCATCTGGTGATGGGTCAAGGATTTGTTCGCCGCTCGTTGCACTATACTGTTCAAGCGTTGTGTTGTTGGAAGTCATTGTTGTAGGGTCTCTTCTGATGATAACGCACCGATGTAGGTGCGTTGCAGGTGTGCTGTGGTGTACGTGACTGCTGCGACGGAGTCACGCGCATGATTTACTCCGTCGCGTGCCGTATCGTGTCACTGAAGTGTTTCACGAGCAGTCTCCACGGCTTCTTGTACATCACTCGGTATGTGTTCAGGCATCTGCTCCACATCATCAGCGACGTAATCAATGAGCGTAGCGAGGGCGAGCCGGTTGATCCTGACTTCACTGCGTTTCCGGTAGGTTCCCAGCAAGGTGAACCGGTCGGATTCGATGTCTTCAGCGAGGAGTTCACGATCGAGTTCTTCAGTTGTCCCGGTATCAAGGCGAACAACACCGATTTCACGAGTGTGTTGTGAACCATTGGTCAGAAACGCGTTTCCTTCAATATCGAACAGGTAGCCTGGTCGGTTCAGCTTCTCAACCGGAACGACGTGATCGGGATGGTTATCGGGGCTATTCGATTCGGATTGCGTGTCAGTATTGGATGTCATGGGATTCAGTAAACTGCTGTTTGGTATATGGTTTGATCTCGGGTTCGAAGGGTATCAACGCTTGCAAAGCCACGTTACAGGATCGGTATCATGCGAATCCGGGATACCCGTCAATCTTGTCGCTGAGCTTTGCATCAGTTTCAACCCGGTGTGCTTTTTCAGTTAGTCGATGCAGTGAGACGAACGCGACATCATCATGCTGGAGCAGTGATTCCAATACGGTTTCAATGGCGGTGAAATCAACTTCCCAGCGCTGCTTTTCACCAAGGTACCGCGCATGCGTTTCACCGAATGGAAGTTCAGAGACAGCGTCTTTCGTGGTCTCATCATTCCAGAGCGTTACTTTCTGTTCACCGTACTCGTTTTCACGCCATCCGAGACCAATCTGCACGTCAACATGCTTATCGTTCAACTGACCGCGTCCACAGTACATCGTTCCGTCATCTCGGCTACCGACAATCAAATGATCCGCACGGCTACTCGCGGCGGTGTGGAACGCGGTAATAGGTTTCATATCAACTCGCGCACCGCATTTTTCCGGTGGGAGATCGGTATCGCCATTGTAGCAGGCAGATAACGTGTACCGCGTCATCGCGCGGTACTCTGCACGAACGCTGTTCTCGGCATCGTCGTGTATATCTCGCTGTGAGAGTTGATACGTGATCTCTGAGACTGGCGCGAGATTCGTGAACTTCACTTGCCGGTCACCAAGCGATGTTTCAAGGAATCCGATACAGAACGGTTCCCAGCGATCGAACTCATCTGACCCCATATACCGGTTCACAAACCATGGTTCAATCTCTACCAGTACCGCGTTCGTGGATTTCAGTACTTCAAACACGTACGTTGCTTTCTGCTCAACATCTCCAAGCGAGACGTTGTTACTGTCATCCGCATCGTACGCAGTGAACACGGCTTCAATACCGTCAACGTTCCTGTGTTCATACACAGGTCGTTCAGCAGCAATCTCGGTGTTTGCTGCAATCCCAATGGATTCAGGCGAGATTTCTGAAGCGTTCGGGTATGGCGTCGTGTCAGTGGTATCAGTGCTGTTCTGGGTCGTCAACGGTTGCGTTCGAGTCATGAATGAGTAGGGTGAGTAAGGGTTTGGGTAGGGAACTGACTGAGCTGCGTTGTTCCGCATTCAATCAGTGTACGATGTATCCGTAGTTTATGTGTTGTTCTGTTCGTGTACGTCGTTGCTGTGTGTTGTGGAGCGTGCGCGTTAGCGATTTATATCCGCGCACGCCCTGCGGGTTGGCAGTCCCGCACGGTTTAGAACAGTGGTGGGACTTCCGTTTCTGCAGATTTGAACACGTCGAAGTTCTTCGGATCAACATCCGATTCACGGACGTTCTGCGCCTCTCGCGCAATTTCCTTCGCATCGTCTTGCAGTTCAGAGATCCGTTCCGGGAGCCCGATGCCAGAGCAAACGCTCATCACACCGACTTTCTTTGCCTTCTTCGGGTACGCTTTCGCTACGGAGTATTCAGCACGCGTGTGTTCCTGTGCCCACTCAGCAGTCGCAAGAGTGTGCGACTGGTGGAGATGATCACGCGGCCCAATCAAGAAAAACAAGTTCCGCATCGCGCTCGCAGGTGGAACGTCCATCATTGCACTATTCGCATCTAACGTTAACGGTGCGAGTTTCGTTGGGTGTGGCCACTCCTGTTCCAGATAATCATCAAGTGAGATGTACCGTTCAAGTTTATCTTCGTACGCGTCATCGCCTGGCCGTGGAACACGTGGGAGTCCGGTTGTTTCAATCGTGGTTGCATCACGCAACACGATTTCAGTCGACGTTTCATCATCCACATGCCGGTCAGGCCCGATTCCCATCATACCGTTATCTGGATTCGAGAACATCGTATCTTCAAACGGGACAAGCGCATCAACGTCTGCTTCAACAGATTCAGTGTCGTCGCCTTCGCTGTCGGGTTCTGGTTCAGTGTCGAACGCAGCTGCGCCTTGCGATCGGGCTTCGGCTTCACGTTGTTCTTTCACGGCTTGTTTCCGCCGCTGGTATTCTTGTTTATCCTTCTTGTACTGGTGCCGGAGTTGGAAGTACGTTAGAAGCTCCCAGAATCGCCCGGTGATACCGGGCCGTGCCTCACGAGGCAGTGTTTCGGTCACGTAGCACATCGTGGAAAGCCCGCCAGCGTTCAGGACTTTAATCAATTCGCGTTTCGTAATCGTTGCACCGGTCAGACCGGACGATTCTGTAACTTCATCAGCGCTGAACAGCATGTGAAGGCAGCGAGCGATGTCTTGGTTGACACGCCCGAATACGTCGGTGTGTGATGCAGAATCATCGATATGCGGGTGGTATTCTGCAGGCGCGACGTTCAAATGGTCGTTATCGAATAGCAGTAGATTGTCCGTTTCCCGGGCGAACGGTTGGATCGAACGGGCGGCGTTGAATCGGTAGATGTCTGGGTCGTATCGAGATGGGAGAATTCCAACGCCGTACACAGGGATGTTCGGGAACTGTTCGCTGAGCGCGTGTGCGCATACTGGGGCTCCGGAGCCGCCGGTTCCACCGCCGAGGCTTCCGATAACAAGGAACGCGTCAAGATCAGTTCGTGTGACGCTGTTCACGGCGGCCATGATATTGGCGGTGGTGTGCTGTGCAGCTTCAACAGCTGGTTTCAACTTCCCGCTGGTACCTGTTTTCCCGAACTGTTGCTGCCCGTACACGATTTTCCAGTCTTTATCGATGCGTTCGAGATCAATGAGTTGTGCCGATGAGGTATCGGCGGCCATGATGAACGCGGAGATGTTGGTTAGTGTACGGGACTCGAATCGTTTGATACGGTCAGCGATTTTGCAACCGGCTTGACCGTACGCGAAAATTCCGATGTTCATGTGTGCTGTGTGGTGAGGGCGGTAACGTATTTGTTGTGAATTCTGTGCGTCACGGTGACGCACATCAGGACCTGTGGTGCTCTACTGGCGGTTCTTTTGTGCGCCGTCACCCGTATGACACGGCGCACATGCGACTGCATACAGTCGCGTCCGACCCGTACAAATACATGTGTAACTTACAGAAAAGTACGGAGAATGCCCACGCCTTGAGGCGTGGGATGAATCCGTACAGCGTCTACGTATTGCGTTAAGTATCCGTACGTTTATGAACCCGAGTCTGGTACGAATGTGTAGTGCGACGGACCAATCAACTCACCGCAACTGCGCCAGCCACCGAACAGTGGCGCAAGCAGTGTGCGTGTGAGTGGATGGTGTCGCAAGCCGCTCATTGGAACGAACTCACTGCTGGTGCTGTGTGTGTCGTTATCCGTTGAATAGGACAGGTTCAGTATGCGTTGAGTGTGGTTTGCTGTTTCCGTT
>LKMJ01000692.1_pt1 | contig 27137 bp, 29 predicted proteins | sample 643391 | NCBI WGS metagenome assembly LKMJ01 (sample SAMN04112250, study PRJNA286221) | soda lake metagenome | biome: soda lake; feature: Kulunda Steppe; material: water; isolation source: sample PL-Br10 brine of Picturesque Lake | place: Russia: Kulunda steppe | collected 2010-07 | reverse complement strand
TTTCACGAACAAGGTCATCATTTGTAAAGTCGGAGCCCATCCACGACTGCGACATCATCGACGGCGGCATCTTTATAGTTCGGTCGATGTTGGGGACGTAGTTCCAGATCTCGTTCCGGCGTTTCAGGTAGGTTGTGCCCTGATCACGGGCAGGAGCGGTTATCAGAATAAGTGAAAAGTCTTCGCCCAGCGACCACGCCTTCATGCTGATATCACGGGTGTAGCGGGGGCGTTCAATGGTCATGGTCATTTCAGCCACGCTCGATTCTCCGCGCATCACCTCTTCCATCTGATTTAAAATCTCACTGGCATCCTGAGCATAACTATTTTGGATCAACAAACAGAGACCATTTATATATAATACAGCAATAATTACTGTGGCTCGTATTGGGTTCATTTTAACCCCGCTCTTTAGTTCGTTCTCTTTTCTCGATTTCCAGCTGATTAATAAAAATTGTTATACATTCATTGATAAACCGATCTATTTTTTTCAGAGTTGATTTAATCGGAGTTGATAGAGATTTTCTGTCGTTATTTTTCATTTTCAATTTCATTTTTCCTCCGCTTTATGATTTCCTCTTTTTCGCTTTCCCATTTATCGACGATATGGTTTATTTGATCTCCCACCCAGTTATAAAAAGTTGCCATTTCAATTAACCACTCCGAAACTTCATCCTCCCTGTTTTTAAGTACCAGGGCTTTTTCGAGGGTTGTCGAAAATTTCATCAACTGATCAATTCGTGCCTTAAGAATACTCCCAACATTGGTTTTGCTTACCCTGAAATATGTTTTACGGTCACCCGGCAGCAGAACTTTTTCAATTAACCCGGCATTGGCCAGCTGTTTTGTGGTACTGCTGATGCTTCCCTTACTTGCATCTACAGCCTTCTTTATCCCGTCAAATGAAACCACATCTTTATCGCAGACAGTAAGATATCCAAAAACCCTTCCGGCCATTCTTGTCATACCAAAACCTTCAAAAAGAAGTCCGGCCTCCTCAATATATTCTGTTTTCTTTTTGTCCATACTGAAATATAAACAAACTGTTCAATTAGTTCAATATATACTGAACCAAATAAATCTGTAGTATTCTGTTACAATCAGAATAAAATATTTTGGAATTTCTTCACCTAAAGAAATTCCCTATAGGACAGTAAGATATAACCTTAGTTCTATCAAAACTTAGTGGCCAAAAATCTGAATACCGGCAGTAAATCCTGCCCAAAACGCAAAGTCGCTTCCCCCTCTCTCTCCTCTGAAGATTGAATACCATGCATATTCATTGCTCCTTGAATCTCTGGAAATTAAAAAGTTTAGCGTAGGACCTGCATAAACCCCAAAATTATTACCAAGATCTTTCCCAATCAGATATCTATAACGATATATGGTGTTTATTCTCGTGCTGAATGATCCCTCTTGAACATTTATAATACTCAGGTCCCTCATTCTAAAATAACCTGTAAAACGTTCATTTTCCCATGCTTCTTCAAGTGGGGTATAGGAACCGATTGTCCAGCCAATCGTCCAGACATCACGGCCTTGAAGCAGCGGATTATACCCCAGAGAAAGCATGTTATAAATTGACGTTGTACCAAGCTTAAGTCCAACATTCTGGAAGCCCCCGTCACTAAACCAAACATCTATATTTTTCCGGCCATCACCGTAATAGCTGATCAAGCCAACGGGAATACCTTCAAATTCTCTTGCTAAATTAACCACACCTATCTGGCCTCCCTGTACTCTGTTTGCAACATTCGCAAAGCCTGAGATCTGAAATCCCTGTACTCTTCGGGTAGCATTAAATGCACCTGAAAAAGAAACCCCTTGCACATCTCTTGCTAAATTAGTAACTCCAGCAAAAGCAAACCCTTGACTTCTGCCGGCATTAAAGTTCCCAAAACCTGCAAACATCAAACCTTGAGAATTACCAATTCCCGAATTAAACAGACCCGCGATTTGCAGCCCTCTTAAATTACCGCGGGTAATGTTGCCCACGCCCGAAAACTGCAGCCCCAGCATATCATTAAAACTTGAGTTTACAAACCCGGACGCCTGAATACCCTGCATTTGCTGCTCAGTTACATTCGCAAATGTAGAAAACTGAAGTCCGGTCATGTTTCGCCTCGAGAAATTTACGGCGCCAACATTTAAGCCGGTCATTTCTCCGCCCGATGCATTAAAAAATCCAACCTGAAGCCCTCGCGTATAGCGCTGATTAAAATTAAACAACCCGATTTCATAACCGTCCAGCCCTCCATGATATCCGCCAATGATATTCAGCGAATATTTGGCAGTATAGTCGGTAGAGTTGATACCATTCGTTCCGAGTCCGGGTAATATCGTCAGCCTAAAATCCCGGTGTATAAGATCATCTTGATTTTGAGCAGTAGCAGGCTTCTCAGATATTGTTAAAAAACCAGCTGTAATAATGAAAATAAATAGATATCGTAGCTTGTTCTCAAACGTTTTAAACATTTATTAATAATGATTTCAACTTCCCGTTTTGTGTTTGAAGGCTTACAAAATATAACGGATCAAGCCTTAAAATTTAATCAATAATCCATTATCGAATCGCAACATGCCTACGGCAATAAAACTCATAGGTTTTCAATATTTAACAAAAATCATGTCTGCATCAATCATTTAAAAAGGTTCAGTAAAAAGCTTATCTTCAATGCTTCCAATTATCAACAATTTTTTACATGAATATAAACGTACAATCAGAAACCGGCCGGCTGAAAAAAGTAATTGTTCACACACCAGGAAGAGAAGTTTCTCTTGTGAACCCGATCCTGAAAGAAGAATTGCTATTTGATGACATTATATTTGAGCATGATGCGAGAAATGAACACCTCGATATGCTGCAAGTATTTAAGGCAGCACTTCCTGAAGACGGAGAAATTATCGAAATAACAGATCTGGCTCTGTCGTGTTTCCGTGATGAAGCGGTACGTGAAGAGTTTATCGAAACGGTCATATTTGAGCTACCCTATCAAAATATTCACTCCGTGAAACCGGAGCTGCTTTCACTGAGCCCGGAAAAATTTCTGGAGTTTGTTTTGGAAGGATCCATTGAGCCGGAACGAAATTTTAATATCCATCCTGCTCCAAACTTGCTGTTTACAAGAGATCTGGCAGCAGTTGTCGGTAATCAAATAATTTTGTCAAGAGCTGCAAAACCGGCAAGAGTCAGGGAATTTTTAATGATGGAAATCATTGTTAAATATCATCCGCTTTTTAACGAAATCAGCGACAACACTATCCACATTAAAGGAAATCAATCTATTGAAGGCGGAGATGTACTTGTCCCTTCAGAAAAGATTGTACTCATTGGCATGAGTGAGCGAACATCATTTAGCGGGTTGATGAGCGTGGCAGAAGAGTTACTAAATGGCGAGGTTGAACACGTTTTGGCAGTAGATATTCCAAAACAGCGTTCTTCCATGCACTTAGACACCATTTTTACATTTGCTGATGAATCAGAATGTATTGTATTTCCGCCGGCCATAAGTGAACAAACCCACAATGTTGTACACTTGTTTTCAGGAAATGATCATGTACAAACTCGTCAATGCAAATCCTTAAAAGACGCACTTGAAGAACTAACCGGAAATGAGTTTACATTTATAAATTGCGGTGGAAACGAAAGAATTAATCAATATCGTGAGCAATGGACGGATGGTGCAAACGTATTTGCTTTGGCTCCTGGAGTAATTGTTGGCTACGGGCGTAATACAGAGACATTCATGACACTGAAAGATCACGGCTATAAACATATGACCCAGCATGAATTTATTGATCGATTTGAAGACATCGAATTTACCCCGGAAAAAGAAGGTAAAATTGCAATCAGCTTTGAAGGGCACGAACTATGCAGGGGCCGCGGCGGCGCACGATGCATGACGATGCCAGTTTTACGAAGTTAAAAAAATTAAAACATACACATTTGGCGTATCCAGAAGTAAATCTTCCCGAACATAATCCGGTCAGGCCACCTAAACCACCCAAAAAAAACGATCCATCTGCATGGACTATTTTTAAACACACCATGTTGTTTATCGCAACATTTCTGTGCGTTACATTTGTTGGTATAATTTGGGTTGGTCAATCTGCAGAAACCGAATCTTACTGGGAAATGTGGCCCCAGGGTGCGCTTTTCGCTGCGTTACTTCTTTGGTTTTTAGCCACTCACGAATTCGGGCATTATTTTGCCGCCGTTTATCACAAAGTAAAAGTTTCGCTGCCCTATTTCATACCTATCCCAATCGGGATTGGAACCATGGGTGCTGTTATCAGAATAAAAGAAAGAATTCGCGATACCACTAAGCTTTTTGATATCGGGGTTGCCGGGCCTATCGCCGGTTTTATTGTTTCTCTGATAATATTGCTTTATGGATTTGCCACCCTGCCAGATCCTTCGTTTATGGAAAAATTTGCAGGGCACGATGATATTGTATCACATATACAAGAAACCGGAACTTTCCCTGATGAACCTCCTGAGACTGATTCTGAGATACCCACGATAATCCTGGGAAATACAATTCTCTATTCATTTATCGCCAGCTTTTTCGATAATGTACCGCCTATGTACGAGATGTATCATTACCCGTTTCTGTTTGCCGGATGGCTGGGCCTCTTTTTTACCGCCCTGAACCTAACTCCAATCGGACAGCTGGATGGCGGACATATTTTATATTCGTTAATCGGTTATAAAAAACACAGAACAGTTGCCAGAACCTGCTTTATATTTATAACCGCACTGGCCGGTATCGAAGCAATCCCGTTTTTATATCTTAATATCAGCGGCTTTTATGAAGGATATGGCCTTATGGCCTTACTGGTCTGGGCCGTAGTCCTTTTATTTTTGCTATCAAAAGCTTTTTTTAAAGATCCTTTGTGGGTACTACCCGCCTGGATGATTTCACTGACTGCCTCAGCAGGCTACTTATTTTTTTACACCGGCGGATTTACCCAGGCCGGATCTCTGATATGGACTTTTTGGAGTTTCTTTTTGGTTTACTTTGTAAAGATGGAACATCCGCCCGTAATGTTTGAACAAGAGCTGACACCGGTCAGAAAACGACTTGGATGGATCAGTATGGCCGTCTTTATTTTGTGCATCAGCCCGAACCCAATTTACTTTCTTGACTAAATAAATCTTATTTTCATTTCAATAAATTTATGCTAAATAAAAAAATACACTTTCCACTTTTAATCATCAGTCTTCTCATTTTTTCTTCCTGTGGCGGCGAAGATACATTCGACGAAAATCTGCCGCTGGACGATCAGGTAAATATGCTTATTGAAGCGGACGATTACGAAACTGCATTAACACTTCTTGAGGATGAAGACAGAAGCGATCCTGAAATACAACTCCTGCTGGAAAAAACTCACCTGAATTACGGACTGCACAGCATGAGCACGTTTGATGCCGACCAAATGAGAACAAGAATGAATAATGCATTAACACAGTTTACAGAAGTTCTCCGCATTAATCCGCAAAATAGTGTTGCCAGAGAGCAGATTGACCAGATAATGGGTGTTTATGCTACCATGCCGGACCGTGGGCCGAACCAGGAAGTTCTTGAAGGACTTCGTGAAGTTGGCTATGAGTATTAATCAGAATTTGTAAAGGAAAACTAAACCGGATTGTCTAAGAAAAAATCAGATAACAAGAGCAGTTCCACACCTACCTTAAAGAATCGAAAGGCGAGGTATGAATATTCTATAACTGATACGTATGAAGCCGGAATAGCTCTGAAAGGTACTGAAGTGAAATCTATCCGGGCTGGAAAAGCCAGCCTGAACGAAAGTTTTGCTTACATGAAAAACGAAGAGATCTGGCTCAAAAATATGTATATAAAACCCTATGAGCACGGATCATACTACAACCATGATGAGAGAAGGGACAGAAAACTCTTGTTGAAAAGAAGAGAGATCAGGGAAATTGACAAGCATATAAACCAAAAAGGAAACGCCCTGATACCGCTGAAGCTTTATTTTAAAGGAGGTTATGCAAAGTTACTTTTAGGGCTTGCCAAAGGGAAAAAGCAGTATGATAAGCGTGAGAACATTAAAGAAAAAGATGTGAAGCGCGAACTGGACCGAAAAATTAAGGGGAGTTACAGCGTAAACTTGTAATAAAAAAAGCTGCCGATTTTTCAATCGGCAGCTTGATAACAAGTTTAATCAAGAAACAAGATTTACATAGTGTCGTCAATATCTAATGCTTCTTCAAGTCTTTGCATCAGCTCTGGATCTTGTTGCGCACCCATATTAATCTGCTGAAATCTCTCAACGGTTAATCCGGACTCTTCAATTTTCTCCATCATTTCCTGCTGAGCTTCACCCTGAATTTCCATCAGTTTTGGCTGAAGAGTTTGAATTTTTTGCATTTCTTCATCCGTCATATCCACTTCATCTGCCATTTGCGGATTTTGCATAGCCATCATAAGCTGCTGAAATCTCTCAGCTGTAATATTCTCAGCCTGTACAGCTTCTTCAATTTTCTCTTGTGCTTCCATTTGAATTGGATCCATCAATTCAATTGCTTGCACAATTTGCTGAATTTCATCGTCACTTACATCTGCAGAGGTAGGCAGATCAGGCTGTTGTTGGGGTGGTTGTTGCTGCTGAACCTGCGCAAACACCGATCCCGCCGTAAATAGCAAGAATGTTACAACTACAGTTAAACTCTTTAATACTTTCATTTATATGATTTTGTTTTTGTGTCAATTTACAGGTCGATAACCTAACAAATTGATGATTATTATTTTAAGAGTCGTAAAATCACGCTTTTTTACGCCAATAACAAAAAAGCCATCTCCACAACTCAATGCAAAGATGGCTAAAATATATTGAAGTTTCCTGTAAGCCGAATTCTGTATCACGCTATGTAGCGTGATGGCAATCATTTATCTGGCTCCGGCATCACTGCCGAAATCTAAGCGTTCTACCCGGTTGTAAAGCGACGAGAGGCGCACAACCTGCGTGAACTTGCACCCCGTGAGGTTTACCCTGCCCCCGAACGTTGCCGTCGGGGCGGTGAGCTCTTACCTCACCTTTTCACCTTTTCCGTCCATGCTACACATGGATGGTAGTCTGTTTTCTGTGGCACTGGCTATCCTGCCCCAACAGTTGTCGGATCAGAATCTTCCTGTTAGGAAGCACGGTTCTCGTTGGTGTTCGGACTTTCCTCCCCTTCCGAATTAACTTCAGAAAGAGCGATTACCCGGAAACTTCGTTTATTATAACCTGATTATAACGAAATACGATATTCAAATCGTACTTTCACTTTAGAAAAGTTATCTCAGAAATCTGCTTCTCCTGTTCATATAGCAGATTCATTTCTACAGCGGTTAGTATCGTTTTAAATCTTAAGCTGTTTTTTTGCCTCATCAAAAAAGGAGGGATCCACTACAATTCTGCCGCTGTGCTCGTCGATAATTATTTTGTTCTTGCGGCGAACTTCTACCTGTGTTTGTGGCGGAAGTGCCATACCAAGCGCCGCACCACGTTCCATCGGCACAACTGCAATACCATTTGTCAAACCATTTCTGAGCCTGTTATAGCTGCGAACATACCGGCTGTCAAGTTCTTCTTCCAGCTCTTCTCTCTTTTTCAGAAGCTTGTCTTCTTCAGTTTGAGTGCTTTCAGTAACCTTTTCAAGGTTTTCTTTTTTCTCTTCGTGAAGTTCTTTGGTATCATTAAGTTTTTGCTGATGTACTTCAAGTTCACCTTCCACTTCCTCCAGCCTTTTCTCAATTTCCAAAATACGTGATGTGGCATTTTCCACAAACTGCTTTTGACCTTCAATTTCTTTGGTCAGTGCATCGTATTCCCGGTTGTTTCTTACGGTAAGCTGCTGCTCTTCGTATTTCTCTGTTTTATCTTCAGAGGTTTTTATGTCAAGCTCCAGCTTCTTTTTTTCGGCCGTCAGACTTTCTTCTTCTTCCTTAAGCTGTTTGATCTTAGCTTCGTGTCTGTTGATATTTGTTTCAATATCCAGAACTTCTTCCGGTAAATCTCCTCTAAGCTGTCGGATTTCGTCAATCCTGCTATCGATATATTGTAGATTGGCGAGTTGTTGTAGTACCTCTTGCATAATATTGACTTACGAAATTTTAGATGTTTTTATTTTCAAAATCAGAAACATAGATCTTCATAGGATTTGTCACTTCTTCAGTAGCCTGAACAGTCAGATGTTCAAAAGCTTCAGAAAGTTCTTTGCGGATCGCCTCAACAACAGGAAATTCACTTTCATAATGGCCGGCATCCACGAGTAAAAAATTATTTTTTTCAGTAAAGTACTCGTGATACTTAATATCGGCTGTTACAAATGCATCGGCTCCGGCTTTCATGGCTGCTTTTTTCAGATAAATTCCTGCACCGCCACAAACCGCTACTTTTCTTATCCGGTCGGATTTTCCAGAATATCTCAGAGACTCTACATCGAGCGCCCTGCTTACCAGATGTAAGAATTCTTCCATAGCAATGCCTTCATCCGGGTAATATCCAATCACACCCATTCCAAAATTATCGGTAGGGGTAGACATTTCCATAACCTGGAAACTTCCTTTTTTAAGTAAATTCTCTTTTTCAAGTTTTTGACGCAGCTGCCCCACATTATGCTCATCGATAATAGCCTCGAAATATTTCTGCCCTTCTTTGCGCCCATCCACTTCATAATAGTGAGCCTCTTCTGCCGAATAATAATTCAGAAGTTTCAGAACAGACTTTGTATCATCAATCGTAGTTGTTAACGATATCTTACGACTGATTTTGTAGCTTTTATCCAGAAACCGAAGATCGTCCAGCCCAAGATTATTGGCCAGCACAAAAGAGACTCCATCCAATGCTGCATCTAAATTTGTGTGAGCAGTCAGAAGGGAAATGTTATTCCGGATCATCTTATAGATAATCCTGCCCTGTTCATCAGTAGGATTAATGCTTGAAATTTTATTGAAGATGAGCGGGTGGTGAGATACAATCAGTTCACACTTTTTCGAAAGTGCTTCGTCTACTACTTCTTCAGTTACATCGAGACACACCAAAATTCTTGAAACCGGTGCAGAAGGGTCACCGAGAATTAAACCAACATTATCGTAACTCATTTGTATCCCTGTGGGAGCCCACTGGTGGATAAAGTCGGTTATATGACGGACCTGAGTGTTCAAGTTAACTGAACCCCCGTTTTAATCTGAAAAGTGAAAAAAAAGAGATTCTTATTTCCAAAGTCCGCGTGTGTCCTGTATTTGGATGTTCGCTTATATATCATAATTGTTTAACAGACTCGAAAAATACGATTAATTTTGTACCATAAAAAACATTTTTCGAACTATCCTTGTTCTTTTCTCATTTTTGAACCAAATGCTTCGTTATCTTTACTTAACGCATCTTTATAATCACATAATTACATTTAATTGATGAGCGACACAATAGTTGACCGATACAATAATATTCAAAAAAGAATCAAAGAGGCCTGCGAAAAGTGCGGGCGCGATCCGTCCGAAATTATGCTCGTTGCCGTCAGCAAAACCAAGCCTGACGAACATATCACAGAGCTTCTCAATCACGGTCAGTTCCATTTTGGAGAAAACCGGGCAAAAGCACTTGAAGACAGAATGCAGAGGCTTTCCAGTCCTGATATTATCTGGCATTTTATTGGCAATCTTCAAACCAATAAAATCAAATACATGGTTAACAGGGTTGACTGGATCCAATCTATCCATAAAAAGAAAGCACTGAAAGAAGTAGAAAAACGAGCATCCAGAATTGAAAGAGAAATCAATGTTCTTATACAGGTAAACATAAGCAGGGAAGACCAAAAAAGCGGATGTCATCCCGATGATCTTGAAAAATTGCTGACGTACGCGCAAAACCTGAAGCACACAAAAGTACGGGGGTTAATGGGAATGGCTACCTTCACCGATGACGCAGAATCGGTAAGGCCCGAATTTGAAAAATTGAGAAAACTTAAAGAAAAATATGCGCATCTGAGTAAAGGCTCTGTTGATTTAAAACACCTTTCAATGGGAATGACAAACGATCTTGAAGTAGCCATAGAAGAAGGTTCTACAATGGTACGTATCGGAACAGCAATTTTCGGTGAACGAAACTATTGAGATTGATAGTCGTAATGATGGTAAAAAATCCTTCAGATTTAGTATTTTAAATTAACTTTAAAAACTGGCTCTATGACTCCGGTACTCATTACACTTATAATTGTTGTTGCAATACTTGGAGGTTATGTTATTGACTACCAGAAAAACAAACTTAAATGGCAGTCAAAAAGTAAAAAGAGCGACATTGAACTGGATGAAATGCGCAAGCTGATGCAGCAATTGAAACGGCGGGTTGAAAATCTCGAAGCGATTGCCGCCGGCGACCCCTCAGATTTTCAGGAAACTGACAACGACCCGTTTGAGAGAATTGTGATTGATGAGAATGACGTTAAAGAAAAGAACCGATCAGACATTAATAACATTGTGAAAAATAAAGGTGAATAATTATGGCAGGTGAAGAAATTGCGATTGTAGCTATTGTTTTTGGTAGTGTGGTAACCATTGTATTTCTGGGAATTATAGGCAGTATTATAAAAGCATGGGTAAACAAAGGCTCGAAAAAAGACCTGAGCCAAAACAAAGAATTTTTAGCGGCTTTGAGAGAGTTTAAGGAGAAAACCGATCGGCGGCTTTCCAATCTTGAGGCAATAGTTTCCGAAGAGCATCCCGGAAAACAGAAAAAATCTTCCAAAGACGAAGAAACAACCCAGAAGAAAAGTGCTATTGAGATTGAAGTTGAAAATGAATCAAAGAAAGATTCACAAAAAGAGAATAGTAAACTCCGGAACATGTTAAATCAATAGGTACTTTAACAGGACAAAAGAAGCCAATATCATCTGCACACTGTAATTTCACAAAATCAACTATGAAGCTATCAGCCCTCGACATCAAGCAGCAAGAATTTGAGAAATCTTTACGCGGGTACGATCCCGCCGAAGTGGATTCCTACCTGAATTTAATAGCAAACGAATGGGAAAATATGGTTGGCAAGGTTCGTGAGCTGCAAACTGAAGTGGATAAATTGAACGACAAGCTAAAGCACTACGAAAAAGTTGAGGAAGCCCTTCACGAAACTCTTCAAACCGCAAAAACTTCTGCTGAGCAAAAGCTGAGCAGTGCCAGCCAAGAAGCCAAAAACATTGTAGATAAAGCAGAAATGGAAGCAGATTCCATTGTAAAAAGTGCAAATTCGCAGCGTCAGGAAATCAGGCAGAGCATTTTACGTTTGATTGATCGCCGGAATGAAATGATCAATACACTAAAATCTTACCTCGATACTACACAAAATTCACTTGATACATTCAGCAGAGACGACTCTTCACTATTTACGGTACCAAAACGAGAAATTTCTGAGCAGGTAGATGAAAGCGATATGACCGACTCCGGAAAACCTAAAAAAACCGGTAAGGATTCCTCTTCTGATCAGGATTCCATATTATACGGCAACAAAAATATTGACGACATCATAGACGACATCGACTAACTTAAGTTTTAAAAATGGCTATTGATTCTGTAGACACCTTTCGAAAAAAACGCAAAGAAGCTCTTCAATACATTCAAAAAAAAACCGACCTGCGGCCAAATTACATGCTTATTCTGGGCACAGGCCTGGGGCAGCTTGCTGAAGAAATGGATATAGAAACTGAAATTTCCTATGCAGAAATCCCTCACTTTCCGGTATCAACAGTAGAAAGCCATGCCGGCAGACTGCTTTTTGGCACACTTGGCAACAAACAGGTTGTGGCTATGCAAGGGCGTTTTCACTACTACGAAGGCTACACCATGCAGCAAATTGCGTTTCCGGTTAGGGTTTTAAAAGCCAACGGTGCCGACACACTTTTTGTCAGTAACGCAAGCGGGGGCATGAACCCCAATTATCAGCGCGGTGATATTATGCTGATTAACGACCACATTAATTTTTTGGGAGATAACCCGTTAATTGGGCCAAATGATGATGAACTTGGCCCGCGTTTTCCCGACATGAGTGATCCATATACGGAGCGCTTGCTGGATATAGCACAGAACGCTGCTCTCGAAGAAGCGATACCCATGCATCAGGGTGTGTATATTGCATTAAGCGGACCCATGCTCGAAACCCGGGCAGAATACAGATATCTGCGCCTGCTTGGTGCCGATGTTGTTGGAATGAGCACTGTGCCCGAAGTAATTGCCGCTGTACACATGGGCATGGAAGTTCTTGGCATCTCTGTAATTACCGATGAGTGTTTCCCTGAGGCACTTGAGCCTGTAAAGATGGAAGATATACTTGAAGCAGCCGCCATGGCTGAACCAAAAATGACGAAGATAATAATTAAGGTACTTGAGAAGTTATAACTGAATACAATTACTCTGTTTTCGTATTTCGAAAAGTTGTATTTTAAGCCAGTTACAAATTTTAAAAAATTATCTCACTGCATGGACCACGACGGTTTTGAAGAGAACCCAATTTGGAATGAACAAAGATGGGAATCTCATTTGAATGAAATCGAGAAGAGGAGTGAACAACTTCGAAAATTTATCACATCCGATCCGAAAGGCAACTCTCCGCGCTGGTTGATACTTCTTCAGGAAAGTGTGGATGAGTTTGATGCTGTAGAAGCTTTTATTGAAGAAGAACTGCTCCTCGATGATGCCTACTTCCCCGAAGATGAAGACGAATGGGAAGACGACGAAGATGAATTTGAAGATGATGATTTCTTCTTCCAGGAAGGCATGTATCCATTCTATGAAGACGATGATTTAGAAGAAGACGATTTTGACTACGGAGAAGAGTGGAAAGAGCTCAGCGATGATTTCACCTTTTCTAACTACGGCTCCATAGAAAATTTGAAAATTTACCGTGAAGCCAGATCTCTTGCTGTAGATGTATTAAAATGGGCTGAGACAATTCCTGAGAATCTTCAGACCAAACAGGTTCACGAGTTTGTAAACAACATGCTCAAAATTACTGCAAAACTTGCCGGTGGGTACTCATTCGGTTTTGAGCAGGATGTATTGGGTGGTAATATTGTTTACACCAAAAAAGCTCTTTTCAGCGCAAATAACGCTCTTGGATATCTTCAAAACATGAAAAAAGAGCCATTCATCGTTCAGGCAGTCTACTCAAAATTCCACAGCAGATTGTTCGAAGTTCGCAACGATATTGGCATTTATCTTCAGGAACTGCGCGAACGTTTTGAAATAGGAATGGAATAACCAATTTAGCAGTTATTCCATATCTCTTAACATTTCCATCTTCTCTTTCAGCACTTCGATAAGTCTGTCTACTTCTTCAAGGTGGGTTCGGACTGATAAAATTGCCAGCCTTAGAACAAAACTCTCATTGATCCGTGTAGTTGAAAGGAATATCCTCCCGTCATCGACAATAGCACGGTGCAGTTTATTGTTCATTTCATCGGCGTTTCCATTATCGGGTTTCCACCTGAACATAAATAACGTAAGCTGAGGTTTTGGCCCCATTTCTATCTCATCCATTTCGTTCAGACGTTCCCACGCATACATTGCCAGCCTCAGTTTCTCCTCAAGCGCACTCCGAAACGCCCGCACTCCGTGCAATTTTAACGGCAGCCACATTCGCAACCCTCTGAAATGTTTGCTCAGCTCCGGAGAAACATCCGCCGGTGAATAGATACCGGAATCAATCTCAGTATCTTTCATATAATTTGCGCTGTAACTATGAGCAGCAGCAAGTTTCTCAACATCTTTTACAACCAATGCCCCGGATCCATAAGGCAGAAACAGACCTTTATGTGGGTCAAGAACTACGGAATCAGACTTTTCAATTCCTCTGAACTGTTTTTTCGCACCATCCGTCAATAGAAAAAAACCGCCGTAGGCTGCATCCACATGGAACCATAATTGATGCTCCGCGGCTATTTCAGCAATACTATCCAGCGGATCTACTGCTCCCGTATCGGTTGAGCCGGCTGAAGCAACAACCATCCAGGGAATAAGTCCGTTTTCGGCATCTTTGTCCACCAATTTCTTAAGTTCTCCCGGAATCATTCTGTACTTTTCATCAATCGGCACAAATCTTCGCACAGCATCTTTCATTCCTGCAATATTTAATGCACGCTCCACACAATGATGGGTTTGCGTGGAAAGGTACACCACAGTTTTTGAAAATTGGTCTGATGATAGGCCGGCACTTTCTCGTGCAGTAACAACTGCCGAAAGATTGGCAATGCTTCCTCCCGACGACAAATATCCGCCTGAGGTCTCACCATTATAACCAATCAGGTCAGACATCCAGTTTATAAGCCTGGTTTCAAGCAGAACAGCGCCGGGAGATGAAAAATAGACACCCGCGTAACGATTTGTGACCGCAGCAATGTAATCGCCCAGTGCTGCACTCATTAATCCGCCGCCCGGAATATATCCAAAATGATTTCCTGAGGTCGGGTTCAACCCCGGTGGTATAATTTCATTTTCGAGCTCATTCAGCACGTCCTCTTCAGGCTGCGGCTCATCTGTAATGGGAGATTGAAGAAGAGAGTTGATAGATTTATCAAAAATCTGGTACGCTTTTTTCTCTGAAGCGGTATCAAGAAACCGATTACAAAGTTCAGAGGCTTTTTTTTCAAGATTTTTCCGGTTTTGCTTTGATGGTTCTAATGATGAAGCTTCTTCTTGAAGTTGTAAAATGGTTTTTCGCATAAAAGTTGGCTGCAATATTTTTTTGCTACAGAAATCTTAAATAGTTTTATCCTAACAGAATGTTGAGCTTATCCATTTACACTTTTAAATACAACCGGATTTTACAAAATGATAACTGACAAAAGCCGAATCACAACTATATTATTACTCATTATTATCGCTGTTTTTTTGATGGGAATGACAGACAACACGGATCAAATAACTTCAGAACACAATCAAAAAATCGAACAAACAGATGAGTATAAAATTATAGGTTATGTTGCGGGATGGCGGGAATGGGATGCAGAAATGATCAACGCGGAACAACTTACCCATATCAACTATGCATTTGCTGATATTGAAGACGGCAGGGTGGTTTCTATTTATGATAATGACGCCGAGAATTTCCAGCTGCTCAATTCACTAAAAACTGAAAATCCTGATCTCAAAATTTTGATCTCCGTGGGCGGATGGACTCGTTCAACATTCTTTTCGGATGCTGCACTAACAGAAGAATCCCGCAAAATATTTGCAGAAAGTGCCATCGAATACATGAAAGAGTTTGATATCGACGGAATTGATTTAGACTGGGAGTATCCGGGCCTGCCCGGTGACGGCAACGTGTACAGGGCCGCTGATAAACAAAATTTCACCCTGATGCTTAAAGAACTCCGTGAGCAGCTTGACGAGCAAACAAGAATTGACGAACGGCAGGACAATCCATATCTGCTGACAATTGCGACCGGTGCAAGCAAAAGTTTTCTGCAAAACACAGAGATGCATAAAGCTCACCAATATCTCGATTTTATAAATGTAATGACGTACGATTATCATACCGGTGGATCACCAATTGCAGGCCATCATGCCAATCTCTATCCGTCTGCTTCCGAACATTTTACCGGAAGTTCTGCCGAACAATCCATTCAGTGGCATATTGATGCGGGGATACCGGCAAATAAACTTGTGCTCGGCGTTGCTTTTTACGGAAGATACTGGACTGATGTAAGGACGCAAGAAAACGGACTTTACCAGTGGACACCCGGTGGTGAGCGCGGCTATTACACTTTTGATGAATTGAATGAAGAGTTCATCAACCAAAACGATTTCACCCGTTACTGGGACGAAGAGGCAAGAGCTCCCTATTTATGGAATCCTGACAAACAAAAATTTATTACGTATGATGATGAGCAATCATTGCGCTACAAAACAGATTATATTCGCGCACGAGGACTTGGCGGTGCAATGTTTTGGGAATACAGCAATAATTTAAGAGGAGAACTTTTAAACACACTTCACAACGGACTAAATTAATTACATTAACTATGTCTTTAGAAAAAAACGGAAGCATCACGAAAGATAATCCATATAAAATTTGTTTTGTTTGTCTCGGTAATATCTGCCGAAGTCCGACAGCAGAAGGAATTTTTCAGCATCTGGTAAACGAGCGCGGACTCGATTCGTATTTTTATATCGACTCAGCCGGCACGTCTGCATTTCATATTGGAGAGTCTGCAAACAGCAAAAGCCAGAAAGTAGCAAACGAACACGGCGTACAGTTACGTTCCAGGGCAAGGCGTTTTGAAGCCGATGATTTGGAGGAATTTGACCTGATACTGGCCATGGACCACGAAAATTTTGATAACATAAAGCAGCTTGATTCAGCAAATAACTATTCCGAAAAAATTAAACTGATGAGAGAATTTGACCCTAAACCCGGCGATAAAGCCGTTCCTGATCCGTATTACGGAGGCATGGATGGTTTTCAAAATGTATTCGATGTTTTAAAACGCAGCTCAGAGACCCTGCTCGACCAGCTTGAACAACACGTTGAAAAACCATGAGCGTTATTCCGGGTTCAATCTCTGACTATCTGAAAAATGAGCTAAATATCAAACAAATTCAGGCACGAAATGTGTCGGGCGGCAGCATAAACCGGGCCTCAAAACTGGATACCAAAAATGGGACTTTCTTTTTAAAATGGAATTCAGAAGCACCTGAAGATTTTTTTGAAAAAGAATCAGAGGGACTTAAACTGCTTCGGAATGCTGATTCTGACGTTGTAGTTCCGAAAGTTATTTCGTATTCAGGTCGTGTTGATGACAGGCCCGGCTTTTTATTGATGGAGTTCGTAGAAGAAGGATCCGGTTCAGGCGAAAATTCATTTAATTTTGGGCAGGAACTGGCTCGTTTACATAATAACATTTCAGATCAGTTTGGGCTTACCGGAGACAATTACATCGGCAGCCTGCCACAAAGCAATAATTTTCATCAGGAATGGCTGTCATTTTTTATTAAAGAGCGAATTAATCCCCAAATAAAGATGGCGCTGAACTCCGGAAAAGTTGATCACAAAACGGTTCAGAAATGGGAAAAGTTATCTCAAAATCTCGACCGTTTTATTCCGCCCTGCAAGCCATCTCTTCTGCATGGTGATTTGTGGAGCGGTAATTATATGTTCAACAAATCCGGACAAGCTGCACTGATTGATCCCGCCGTTTATTACGGCCACCCTGAAATGGATCTCGCTTTTTCTAAAATGTTTGGTGGGTTTTCGGGGCGGTTTTATGACGGTTATGAATCTGTTAACCGGCTGGAACCGAACTTTTCTGAACGTGTGGATATTTATAATCTCTATCCGCTGCTGGTTCATGTAAATTTATTTGGCGGGCACTACACCAGCAGTTTAAAACAGGCACTCAACCGTTATTAAAGTGTTAACCTCCTGTGGACCTGTTGCTTTTTGGTTTAAACTCTACCTGAAAAATTGTGTAATCACCGGACTCCACACTGAGCTTTCCATCAAGCTGCTGTGTTAGAGCATCCAAAAGTGTCATACCCAGCGAGTCTTGTTTCTTCATATCAAAACCATCCGGAAGGCCTACGCCATCATCTTGTACGGAGAGAATCACACAGCTTCCGGTTTTTTCAAGATTCATAACAATCTCCCCTTTATCTCTTCCATTAAAAGCGTGTTTGTAGCAATTACTAATGAGTTCGTTACTTATTAACCCTATGGTAACCGCCTGCGAAATATTTACATCCACATTATCCATTTCATTTTTAAAAACCACATCCGTTCCGGTCAATTTATAGGTTCCTGCAATCATTGCCGACAGCTCTGAAATATATTCCGAGAGATTAATATCTGCGAGGGAATCTGTCTGGTACAGTTTTTCATGGATCAGAGCTATAGATTTAATTCGCGCCTGGATATCTTTAAAAGGATCTTCCTCCAGGTTCATATTTACTTTTTGAATTTCAATCAGGCTGGAAATAATGGAAAGATTGTTTTTCACACGATGGTGAACCTCTGAAAGCAGCATTTTTTTCTCTTTCAGAGAATTATCCAGTACATCAATGTATTTCATTTTATCAGAAATGTCTCTCACATTACCCACAATTGCAATCGGAACGCCGTCTTCGTCTTTAATAAATGATCGTTTATTATCCACCCAGACATATTCCCCGCTTTTCGATAAAACCCTATACTCGTGATCAAGGCTGAGCTTTTCTTCTATATCGTCTGAACTAAAGCTTTTGATTTGCTCATTTAGCCGGGCGGTATCATCAGGGTGCGTCTTATCCAGAAAAAATGTAACTCCGCCTTCTTTCACCTCTTCAATACTATATCCTAAAATATCCTTTACGGATGGACTCACATATTCATATTCACCGTTCTTTAAACTCATTTGGTAAATCAAATCCCGCGAATTATTAAGAACCGACCTGAATTTCTGATCTGCAGCACTCAGTTTTCGGTTCACCGATTTTAGAGTATTTAGCTGTGAAACCGTGATGAAAGCTACCGAAAAAATAAGCATCAGCCCCAGGATAACTGTAAACCAGTATACCGCACCACTTGCTTTTTGGGCAGCTTCTGTCATGGAGAGAGAAAACGCCGTTTCAAGAGCGGTTAGCTCATCATCCAGCAAATAAATTTGCTCCATATAATTTTGACGTAATTCGTCTGTAACTTCTTGCGCCTGAATAGAACGTTGAATCTCTTCTCCCAAAATCGTCAGCTCTCCGATTTTCAAATCTCCCTGCTCCCAAATTTCAATAGCTTTACTGACGGGTTCAAAATCTGATGCATATCTGTAGAGCCATTTCATATTGGCAATATCATCCGGGTGATTATTTCCCTGCAAAAAAGCTTCGTACACTATATCATAGTCAGGATTTTCGCTGTTCATCTCTTCACGGGCAAGCATATCTCCCCGGTTAACTTCAAGAGACTCCAGAAAATTCTCATAGTAATCTTCATTCTCCGTATTAAGATATCTGATCAGCTCAAGCGTAGCTTTTTTCTGAGCTTTTGTCCATTCCCCTTCTCCCGAAATATAAGCCCTGGCGCCAGAAAGCGCCTTGTCTCCGAAATGATTTATCAACAAAATGGAAATTCCCAGCAAAATAAATACCAGGATAATTCCTATAAGGTTTTTATCACTCCATCCTTTATAAAGTTTCATACTTGATTGCCCACGTGTGATACATCAAATTCTTGGCTCTGTAAAAATCAGTATTTCTTTCTACAAATCAACCGGGTAAAGAACCAATGTTTTTAGAAGAGTCTAATTTAAAAAATTAATGACTTATCGCTTTCTCTTTTTTACACTTTAAATTTTTTACAGCGTTGCTTTTATCTCTTCGTAATATTTTTCGTAATGAGTTACAATTTTATCCAGCTCAAATATTTCTGCTCTTTTTCTCGCTGCTTTTGCCATTCTGTTGTACAATTTTTCATCGTTGAGAATTTTTGTGGCATAATTTCCCATGGATTCAACATCACCCAACTTACACAAATATCCCGTTTCTCCATGAATATTTACTTCTGGCAGACCACCGATATCAGAGCTGATTATTGGTACACTGCACCCCATCGCTTCCAGTGCAGCAAGACCGAATGTTTCACTTCCGGATGGAATCATAAAAAGATCCGACACGGATAAAATTTCTTCAACCTGTTCCTGTTTACCCAGAAATTTTACTTTATGACATATTCCCAGTTCGCGGCATTTTTGTTCTGCCCGGGGTCTGTCGGGGCCATCTCCCACCATAAGCAGCCTTGCATGGACACCATTTTTCAGAACATGGTTGAACGCCTCCACAACATCGGGAACCCGTTTAACCTCTCTGAAATTCGACACGTGCGTTATGAGTTTTTCCCCTTCCGGACTCACTTTTTTCTTGAACGCCCCGTTATCAGCCCGCTTGAACCGATTTATATCGATAAAATTCGGAATCACTTTTATCTCTTTATGTATATCAAATAGCTTATATGTTTCTTCCTTCAAATATTCTGAAACAGCCGTTACACCATCACTTTTATTAATTGAAAAGTCCACAACCTGTTTATAGCTTGGATCGCTTCCTATCAGGGTAATATCAGTACCGTGCAGTGTGGTAATTACAGGAATTTTTTCAGCCTTCTCACTTAAAATCTGTTTGGCCAGGTAAGCACTCGTTGCATGGGGAATTGCATAGTGAACATGAAGTACATCAAGGTTTTCAAATTTTATAAGATTTACCATCATATTGGCCAGTGCCAGATCATACGGTGGAAATTCAAACAGCGGATAGGTACTTAAATCTACTTCATGAAAGGTGATATCAGTCCGGAATGAATCGAGCCTTGCAGGTCGGGAGTAACTGAGTATGTGGAGGTTGTGGCCGCGGTTTGCCAGGCCTTTTGCAAGTTCAGTTGCAATTACTCCACTCCCGCCAAATGTTGGATAACAGACGATGCCGATATTCATTTTTGAAATAATTTTTTTAAAATTAATGGAGTTACATAAATATTTTTCTATGAATGTACGTTAAACAACCTCCATAAAAAGTACATCTAAAACAGTAAAAAATTTGTAAACGTTTGCCCCTAATACCCGATATAATTATAACAGAATGTTCAGTGTTTCGTTGATTGCTAAGGGCTTTACCATGTAAAAAATATCTGTTCGTTGATACGGATTAGGTCAAATTAAGCATATACTTTATATTTAACATTCATTAAAAATAAACCAGTTACGTAGAGGTTATGGCAGGACATTCCAAATGGGCTAATATAAAGCACAAAAAGGCAAAAGAAGATGCCAAACGTGCTAAAGTCTTTACAAAACATATACGTGAAATTACGGTAGCGGCAAGAGAAGGTGGTGGTGATCCGGATGCCAATCCTCGTCTATCATTAGCTATAGACAATGCAAAAGCCGTAAACCTGCCCAAAGACAATATTGAACGGGCCATTAAAAAAGGAACCGGCGAACTGGAAGACGGATCTGGTAATTACGAAGAGGTTACTTACGAAGGTTACGGGCCGGGTGGCATAGCCTATTTTATAGAAGCCACCAGCAATAACCTGAATCGAACTGTTGGCGAAATACGTCATCTTTTTACAAAATATGGCGGAAATCTGGGTACTGATGGTTCTGTAGCCTATATGTTTGATCAAAAGGGCTCAATAAAAGTAAACTCCGAAGGTCTGGATGAAGAAGAGTTCATGCTTACCGCCATTGATGCCGGCGCCGAGGAGTTTAATGCAGAAGAAGAGTTTTTCGAAATTATAACATCACGCGAAGATCTGATAGATGTACGTAAAAAGCTTGAGGAACAGGGAATGGAAATTGAATCTGCTGAACTGATCAGAATTCCTCAAACCGAAGTAAAAGCTGAGCCAAATGTAGCAAAAACCAATTTAAAACTGATGGACAGTTTTGATGATAGTGATGACGTTTCCAATATTTTCACAAATTTAAAAATGGATGAAGAAACTTTATCCATCGCCGAAGAAGACGTTTAACCTGAAGCGGAACAACATAATCTGCTCAGATCTGTTTCGTTATCTGTACGTTAATTTTATAAACACTTACAACAGCCGGACATGAGAATTTTAGCTGCCTTACTTATAGCATTGCTTTTAACTGCATCTGCATTGAATGATGCCCGCAAAGCTAATCAGGCGTATCAAAATGGAGATTTTGAGCTTGCCGTTGAACTTTATCGCAGTGCAATTGACCAGGATCCGGATAATTCTAAACTCTACTTTAATCTTGGTAATGCACTGTCTGAACTTGGTCGTACTGAAGAAGCCATTGATGCATTCAACCAATATAAAAGCAGAACGGAATCTGCCGAAGAACAATCTATGGCCGATTACAATAAAGGACGGACGCTAACCGATCAGGAGCAATTTGAGGAGGCTTTGGATTATTTCAGGGATGCGCTCAGAAACAACCCGAATGATGCTGACGCTAAACACAATTACGAACTTGCGCTAAAACGCCAGCAGGAGCAAGAGCAGCAACAGCAGGAAGATCAGAGCGATAGTGACTCTGATGATGATCAGGATGAGAACCAGGACGAACAACCAGATCAGGGTGACCAGGATCAGAATGACGGAGACCAGGAACAAGATCCGCAGCAGTCGCCCGGCGATCAGGACCAGGATCAGGATGAAAATTCGGAAGAAGAGCAAATGCCGCTTGATATGAATGAAGAGGATGCACAAAACATACTTGACGCCCTGGAACAAATAGAACGTGAACTACTGGAAAACAGGAAAAAAGAGTCCTCAGAAACAGAATCAAGCAATGAAAAAGACTGGTAAAATCCGTACTACATCCACTTTGCTGTTTACTCTCCTTTTCTATTTGCTGGGTGCCCAGAAAACAACAGCTCAAGATCATACCATTGAAGCAAGTGTTTCTGAAAACCAGATATTTGTAGGTGAACAATTTTCATTGAGTATAGAAATACAGGGATGGTCTATGAGAAGCGTTTCACTGCCGGTACTGCCTCAAATAGACGGAGTACGCGTACTCTCCTCAACACCTTCACGAAGTACCAGTATTTCCATTGTAAATGGACAAACCACAACAAACACTACCTACTCCTATAACCTGATTGCAAGAGAAACGGGCACTTTCACAATTCCTCCAGTTACCATCACTGTTGACGACGAAGAATTTTCCACTCAGCCATTAGAAATAGAAATAATCGAAAAAGGGAGCCTTTCGGCCGAAGGAAGGCGGCAACTGCCGGATATATTTATGGAAGTTGAGGTTGATGATGATACACCTGTTACCGGGCAGCAAATTGTTGCAAGCCTGAAACTATACTTTAAAGAAGGGCTTGAAATCAGTTCATTTCAGCCAAGATCGGGCTGGAGAACAGACGGATTTTGGAAAGAAGAACTTCAAAATATCCGGCAGCCATCAGCAGAAACCGTACTTCTGGATGGAGTCCGCTATCGAACAGCTACATTAATCAGGTATGCCCTGTTTCCCACTCGCAGTGGTGAACTCAAACTCTCAGAATACCCGATGGCAGTTGGTGTAAGGAGCCGTCCATCCCGAAATGATCCATTTGGTAGTTTTTTTGGTGGTTCCGGCACAAACCAGCGCAGGGTTTCCATAGAGTCTGAACCGGTAGAAATAAATGTACGCCCTTTACCCTCCGTTCAAAATGCAATCACCATGAATGCTGTCGGGGATCTCACGATAGAACGAACTATCGACAGGAGAAGTGTGGTTACAGGTGAACCTGTTGAGCTGACAACCAAGGTTACCGGATCGGGCAATATACCTTTAATCAGAAAACCGGAGTATAATTTACCTGACGGCGTTGATCTGTTCTCACCGCAGGAAAGCAGTAATGTTGAACGTAGAGGTCTGACCATTCAGGGCGAAAAATCCTTTACGGAACTGATTGCAGCACGATCTCCCGGTGAATTCGTTATACCCGCCGAACGAATTGCTATATTCGATCCTTCAGCCAGGAATTACAGGTATATCAATCTGCCGGAGTTGCGATTTGAAGCATCCCCGTCTTCATCAAACGAAATTGCCTCAATGGGCGTCCGGGAAATTCAATTACAGCCGGTAACAGGTCTGGCCGTCTGGGACCATTCACAATCACGAGCTTTTTATAACACATTCTGGTTTTGGATACTGGTTATTCTGCCTTTGGCTGGAGTTATTTATGCTGCAAGGCAACGAAAATTGTTTAATAAACTCTCATCGGATATCCTCTTCGCGCGATCCCATCATGCCGAAAAACTTGCCCTGGAGAGAATTGAAAAAGCACGAAGCCTGGTTGCAGAAAATCAGCCAAAAGAAATTTACAGTTTATTGCATAAATGTGTAACTGGTTATATATGTGACAGGCTCGGCCTGCCTTCAGCCGGACTTTCTGATAAAGAAATAATTGAGAAACTATGGTCGAACGGTTGCGGGCCGGAACTTCAAAGAAAAGTTAAAAGCCTGCTAAATAAATGTGCCACCATCAGCTATGCCCCTACCGGAAGCCAATCCGATTTTCATGCTGATATTGATAAAACTGAAAAATTGATATCTGAGTTAAAGGAAAAGTTTTGAAGTTATACAGAATTACTGCCGCCATACTTTTTCTTTATTGTTTGACGGGTACCGCTGCCGCACAGCAGGCGCGGTTCGATGAGGCAAACGAATATTTACAGCAGCAGGAATACAGACAAGCAATCAATTTATATTCATCCATAGCCGATGAGGGCTATGAATCCGGAGCTCTCTGGCTCAACTCAGGAATTGCCTACACCCATCTTGATTCGCTCGGAATTGCCAAGTACTATTTTCTGAAAGCTCAAAAGTACCCGGAAACCCGCCAGGCAGCCGAAAATGCACTTGAATATGTAAACGAACGATTCCCACAACGATCTGCGGTTCTCCCTCCACTTCCATGGAATCAGTTTTTCAACTCCCTTTCCGATCGATACGGGAGCACAAAAATCGCTCTCATTTCAATGCTATTTTTCTATCTGGGAACCGGCCTCATTGTCTGGGCATGGTTCAGGGTAGATTTTAAAAAATTCATGAGCTATACCGGATTTGGTGCGCTGGGAATAGCACTCCTTCTATTCCTAACCGCTGCTTATATCCAGTATCTCGATAATCGATTCAGCACCGGCGTTTTAATTGACCGGCAGGCAACAGTCTATGAACAGCCGGAAGATGATGCGATTATAGTCAGCAGAGCGTATGAAGGGTACACCATGAGAGTTGATTTTACCAGAAGTGAAGAAACTCCCGGCTGGAAATATGTGCGGCTTGAAAATGGAATGTTTGGCTGGATTGACGATGAATCTCTCAAAATCCTGTAACTTCTTTTACCATTAAAAAGCTATAGCTGTCTCTCTCCCCGTATTATTATTGATGCAGAAAAATTTATTCACAAAAGCCGAATCGACCTTTGTGTAAAGGTATAAAAGCTCTTATATTTGATGCTCTTCGTGAGGGACTGTAGCTCAGTCGGTAGAGCAACGGACTGAAAATCCGTGTGTCGGCGGTTCGATTCCGCCCGGTCCCACACTTTGATAAAGCCCTGGAAGACATAGAGATATGAACTTCCAGGGCTTTTTTGTTTTTCAGCAGTTATGAACCGCCATAAATTTAGCCAATTTATGAAAAAAACAGTAGTCGAGAGCATTTTGTGCGAATACTGTGATAATTGTAATGGACTTAAAAATCAACTTTTCACACATCGCACGCTGTATCCGGTCGTTTTTGGATTGTATACACTTTGAAGGCTGCCGCTTCGATGATTTATCATTCGTGCCCAGGCAACCTTTTCATAGTCACTGTGAAAGGAAGATGTCCACCAATATCCGAATTTCCCAAGATCATAAAATCTGTGATGAGCACGAAAGTCTCCAAAATTTGTCCGGCTTCCACCCGGCACCGCTGAAAATCCGGTTTGATTTGTTGCATACAGATTAGGCCTCCACCAATTATCAGTTCCCGGTGTCTTCAGTTTCCCCCCGGCAACCGTCCTGCCCCCCAGGTGGTCAGCCATCGCATCCCACTCATCATAAGATGGCACATGCCAGTTGGCCGGACAGATATTTCGCTCATCATTTACGGCATACCAGTTGTAAAGTTTTCCATATGGGTTATTCCACCTTTCGCTGTTATTGTAAAAACTCCAGGCTCCCTCTTCTAAACTTTTCCATTCCCTGCTGCTTGTAACTTTTTTGATAGGATTTCCATTTGAATAGCTCGATGTTCTTAAATTTTCCGTCATCCAGCACTGATCCCCAATCACTACGGTGCCATACTCATTACCATCCGCATCTTTAACAGTCTCCCCGCAAGTAAAAGTATTTTGATTTTCTTGCTTGTCCGAACTGGATTCTTCAGCAGGAGAAACAGTGTTAAATATCAGTGCTACTACCAAAGTAAATAATGAAACATGAATCCTATTTGAGTGTAGTTTTTTGCAACCCATAGTTTTCAAGATTAATTAAGGTATAGTAATATCTGATAATGTATCAAATTTAACAACGACTTAGGTGTGAATGGCATTGTTTAAGTCGATTATCAATCAATTAGTCTTTCTCAAAGGGTATGAATTATCCCGGGATTGAATCTCATTCCACAAAACCTTAACATGGCTCTGTTGTTCTTCATCCTGTGAACTGATTACTTTTTTTGAGGTGAGCTCGGTTATAAAATAATCGTACCAAATTGGTTGATGCAGAAAGTTCATCCAAAGCCGGTCAATTTCATCATCAGTTAATTTCCCGTGAATGTATTTCTGAATTTGATCATGTATTGTGCTCATAAAGCATACCCTTTTTATAGTATGAACCGAAAAAAGGGGATTCCTTACAGTTTTTTATGAAATTTTTTTAACTAATCTTCACAAGCACTTTCCCAACTTGTTTTCCGGCCAGGATTTTTGGGATTTCTTTAATCAGATCATCCAGACCAACCTCCCGGTAAATATCTTTTAAAAATTCCGGTTTCCACTCTGCAGCCAGGCTACTCCAGATTCGTTTTCTGTCTTCCATCAGCGCAATACCCGAATCGATTCCCATCAGGCTCACACCGCGCAGTATAAATGGATAGATGGATGTGTTAAGTTCTCCTCCCAGTACATTTCCGCAGCAGGTAACCACGCCATTGTGTTCTGTTTGACGAATCACACAATCGAGCATTTTACCACCAACGGTATCCAGAGCGGCTATCCAATTACTTTTCAGCAGAGGTTTGTCAGAAACATCGGTGATTTTATCCCGGTGAATAATTTTTGCAGCGCTTAGATTCTTCAAAAAATCATCCTGATCCGTTTTGCCCGTTGCGGCTATAACACTATATCCAAGCTGACTGAGCAAGCCGACCGCAAATGATCCGACTCCCCCCGTGGCACCGGTCACCAGAACGTCACCATCGTCCGGTTTAATGTTTTGATGTACAATTTTCTCGACCCCAATAGCGGCTGTTAATCCGGAAGTGCCGATAATCATACTTTCTTTTAGAGTTAATCCCTCTGGCAGCGGTACAATCCAGTCACCCGGAACCGATATAAATTCTCCAAAACCACCCGGAGTATTCATACCCAGGTCGTAACTGGTTACAATCACTTTCTCACCCGATTTAAACCGAATGTCAGAACTTTTTTCAACAA
>LKMJ01000691.1_pt1 | contig 27142 bp, 28 predicted proteins | sample 643391 | NCBI WGS metagenome assembly LKMJ01 (sample SAMN04112250, study PRJNA286221) | soda lake metagenome | biome: soda lake; feature: Kulunda Steppe; material: water; isolation source: sample PL-Br10 brine of Picturesque Lake | place: Russia: Kulunda steppe | collected 2010-07 | reverse complement strand
GACAGCGAGAGATTGTCGACGCCGTCGACGTCCCAGAAGGGAGCGTCGGTCCGACGCTGAAGCGGCTCGAAGAACACGGCCTCGTCGAACATCGCGATCGCTTCTGGACGATCGCCGACGCCGAGCACGCGATCGCGTCGGCAGGGTTTCACGGCGCCGCCACGGCTGACGACATCGATGGGGGATTCTCTGACGACGACGTCGAGGCCTGGATGGAGACCGCCGTCGATCCAATTGAGTCGGCGACAGATCAGGAGGAGTCGTGATTCTGGATGGCAGACCGTGGAGCTTTATTTTCGCGTGGATCCAGCTAATCAGAATAATGTCCTAGTTTTCCGTCCTAAGGGAACAACGTAACGAGCGCAGCGAGGGAATAGCGCAATAGAACGTGGATACAGCCGTACGCAATTCTGGTTCGCCTGAACACTATCGGATCATCCAACCGAAAATATAACATAGAACCTATACAAGTATTATAATCATCCGTTGATGAAGGGGCTAGTTTTAGCTGGGGGCAAAGGGACACGTCTCAGGCCGTTGACCCATACACGGCCGAAACCGATGGTCCCGGTCGCGAACCGACCCCTTATCGAACACGTGATTGAAGATCTCCGATTGGCAGGTATCACCGACATCGGGGTCGTGTTGGGCAACTTTGGGAGAGACGCGATTCGGTCGTATCTAGATGATGGGTCCGAATTCGGGGTCGATATCACCTACATCGTTCAGGGAAATCCGCTGGGAATCGCTCATGCAATCGCGTGTGCAGAAAAATTCATCGGTGATGAGCCGTTTATTACCTATCTCTCTGATAACCTGCTTGGTAAGGGTGTCGACCGTTTCGTGCAGGGATTTGCTAATACCGACGCCTCGGCCGGTATACTGCTATATGAGGTGGAGAACCCGACGGCCTTTGGGGTCGCAGATTTGGGCGCTGACGGGAACATTTGTGGGTTTGAGGAGAAGCCAGACGAGCCTCCGAGTTCGAAGGCGCTCGTCGGTGTGTACGGGTTCACTCCTGACGTGTTCGACGTGATCCCGAAGCTGTCGTTGTCTGCACGTGGCGAGCTGGAGATTACTGAAGTCCTCGAGAAGGTGCTTCGTAGTGGGACGGGATTTTTCCACCAGACCGCTGATGGGTGGTGGAAGGATACTGGCCGTCCGGGCGACCTGATCACAGCGAATCACCATGTTCTCGACCGATATGAGACCAGAAACCCCGCAGATTCGATGGTCCGGATAGCTGACTCCGCAACAGTCTCGGCGTCAACGCAAGTCTGCGCCCCAACAGTTATCGGGCCGAACTGCCGTATTCATGGAGGAAGAGTCGGGCCGTACGTATCAGTCGGACCAGACGCGACGATCCGTGATACCCATATCTCAGAAAGTATCGTCATGTCCCGATCCATGATCCACACTGACCGAACCATATCGAAGAGTCTCATCGGGCAGGATGTCGAATTGGTAGATGGGCTTGAAGATGACCCTAAACAGGGCGTGATCGTCGGTGACGACGCGGTGGTGAGACTGTAGATGAAGGTGTTTACGCTTCAGTGTGATGACTGTGGGGGCATCATCGCGGCCAACGTCCTTGCGAGAAGCCGGATTACCCCGTGTCCGACTCCTGGATGTCAAGAGATGTTTTCGTTTGACGACCTCCCTGAGCCGCAGCGGGACCATATACTGAACAACCTCGACCGATACGGGTGTGACCAGTGAGCGACCGACCGACCGTCAACGAGAGGTGGATCGTATGAGAATCCTTGTCACCGGTGCGGCAGGGTTCATCGGCTCGAACCTAGTCAGGCACATACTCAAGAGCACGGATCACAGCGTCATCTCCTACGATGCACTCACGTATGCCGGCGACGTGAGCCGTCTGGAGCAGCTCTCAGACGACTCCAAGCACGAATTCGTTGAGGCGGATATCTGCGACGAATCCCGTGTCCGAGAGGTTATCGCTGACGTGGATGCAATAATCCATCTCGCGGCACAGACTCATGTAGACAGGTCGATCAATTCGGCGAGCCGATTTGTCGAAACTAACGTTGGCGGAACAGAAACACTGCTCCGGGCGGTCCGTGACGACACTATCGACCGGTTTGTCTACGTCTCAACGGATGAGGTATATGGCGAACTCCTCGACGGCCAGTCTTCTGAAACGGACCGCCTGAACCCGAGGAATCCCTACGCTGCTACGAAAGCTGGTGGTGAACATCTCGTCAGATCATATCGGCAGACCCATGATGTACCAACAGTGATTGCTCGCCCGTCCAACGCGTTCGGCCCTCACCAGCACCGCGAGAAACTGATTCCCAAGTTCATCACCCGCGCGGCCCGTGGCGATTCGCTTCCTATTTACGGGGATGGACAGCACAGTCGCGAGTGGACCTACGTAATGGACCTGTGTCGGGCTCTCCGCCTGCTCGTAGAGCATGGCGAAATTGGGTCCATATACAACGTCGGAAGCGGCCAAGAGCGAACAACAGTAGAGGTTGCTGAGGCGATAATCCACGCTCTTGACGTTCACCACGAGTTGATCGAGTTCGTCTCCGATCGGCCGGGACACGACCGTCGGTACGCTCTGGACACGACACGGATCGAGAACCTCGGTTGGCGACCGATGTGGGACTTTGAAGATGGGCTTAGGGAGACCATCCATCACTTCACCGACGAACCTGCTGAGTGATTCGCCATGAGTGGTCTATAATTTCGGTAAATCTGGGTGAACGTCCGGTAAATTAGTTCCGTGGGTACCGTGCTGGTCGTGTTGTGAATGGAGGTACTCCTCCCGCCGGTGCTGCCACTAGGTGTGCCGAGCGAGAACAAGTATCGAAATCTCTACGACACCGGGCAGTTTCGCGATTGTAACTCAATGGAACCGAATATTAGGCGGCCGGTCGATGCATGCCGGGTTAGTGCGTGTTGCCCCCGTCGTCCAAGATCATCAGGAAGCCATCTCAAAGACCGTTTGATAACTATCGAAGCGATTTCAACACACACTGATATTACTTATGGAACTGATGGTCGATCCCGGCTATTGCCGTATGGAGCCGAGTTCTGCCCAGCACAGGTTTGATACAATGGCCATCCAAGGCTCAGAGGCGATATTGGCCGAGCAGCATGTTGGTCGACACAAACATTACTATCTCGCCTTGTGAGTGGCTAATTATGACTGTAGTTGACGGCACTGATGAGTACATCGTCATCGGCGGCGGCGTCGCTGGGTGTGTAACGGGATATCTACTGACTCTCCACGGGCACGACGTCACAATCGTTGAACGAGATGAGGTCGGTGGGCTACTCAGGCATATCGAATTCTCAGACGGTACTTACTGTGATTCGGCGCCGCACATCCTTTTTTACGATCCGAACACTGAACAGGAGGTTGCGGACCTTTTCCAGCGGTTTACTACGCTTAGAGAGGAGACATTCTACGCGAAAACCTACCCGACCGGCGACCTTGACGAACCCCACGACTACCCGGTGAGTGAGGCGAACATCGATCGGTGGGACGATGCTGAGAACATTCAGTGTGAAAGGGAACGGGACCGGATCCCTGATGACGCGAACACCTTTGAGGAGTACGTGAGGCCGCGAGTGGGTGATACGCTATACGAGCGGTATTTCGGGCCTTACACGGAGAAACACTGGGGTGTCGATCCGGGGCGTGTGACCGGTGACTGGTTCGATTTCAAAATGAATTTCCCGAAAACAGAACAGTCGTTCTTCCAGGGATCGGCTGCCGCCTATCCGTCCCAGAAGTATGAGGATATCCTGCATGAGATGGTCACAGACTGTACTATTGAACATGCCACGGTGACTGGACTCGTCACCTCCAACGGGTCCGTAGACGGCATACGGACTGCTTCTGGGGACCGCCTTGTGGCCGAAAAGTTTGTTAACACGATCGACCCATCGATTGTCGCGAACGTTAAAGAAGATCTCGAATACCGAAGCATGGTCATCGTCGGCGTACGGCTGGCGGCACCGTCGAGGCTGTTTCCTGAGCACGTCGACTGGGGATACTTTCCCAGTGACTACAATTTCACCCGGGTCACCGATTACGGGTTTACCGAGCAGGGGTTGGCTCCTGACGAACACGTCCTGACCTTCGAGTTCCCCTGCTTTCGGGACGAGGACGTCTACTCTTGGACTCCTTCCCAGTATGAAACCTACATTCGAAAGTTCCTCGCCGGACAGGGTGTAGAATCGACAATCCACGAACTCAAGATTCGGCGTGCTCCCAGAGCGTATCCGCTACCGGTTCGGGAGGAAATCAATCGATTCGAGTCGATGAGCGAAGAACTGAGTGGCCTAGATGATCTGTACAACCTTGGTCGGGTCGCAACCTACCAATACATCTGGATCAAGGACATCGTCCAACAGGCGATCGAAACTGTTGAGGCAGCAACCGGCGAGGCGGTCACAGTATGACGACCGGCGACACGCTGGTGGTATATCACGGTGAGACATCCGCTCCCTTCCGGTACGACAACAGCGTCTGGCGTGATGTATTCGAGAGCCCGATGGCCGAGCCGATCCTTGAAGACGGAACCCTCCTGTTCGATCAGTTTGTAGAGCGCTTTGAGGAATCTCTTCACGTCTCACCAGAAAGCCCACTATGTGGCGACGTACTCCGCGAAGATGTTTATTGTCCGCGGCTGTCGTTCACCTCGCAGCTCGAACGACCTGGCGGACAGACGGAAGACCTCGATGAGTACGATACACTTCTCGTGAGTACGCACTGGATCTACCTGCGGTATATCGAATATGTAGCGACCGAGTACCCGAAAATCACCCTCATCGGAATTCACGAGGACTCGCTTCAAGAGATACAGTACGCCTCGCCGGCACTGCAGGCAGCCACCCTCGATGGATATGGAGCGCTCGATGGCTTCGTCTCGTATACTGAATCGATGACCAACTGGACCCAACCGATTGTCGACCAAGTGGTCCAACTCCACCACCCTATCACGCCGGAAATGGTCGAAAGGATCAGGGACGTTGGCCGGCATATCGACGACAACGGAACAGTTTGTCTTGGAATCAATCACTGGAACTACGACTTCGATAACATTATTTCGAGCGTCTCCGTCTACGAAGCGGTTCGGGACTCGTATCCCGAGTTGAATCCGTACATCTTGGGTGTTCGGTCGTATAAACAGGGACAGTATCAACCGTTCGTTGACCGACTCCCCGAACTCGAAATTATCGAATTTCTTCACGGGGCTTCGTTCTATGAACGGCTGGCCGAGACGACTGTGATCCTGCAGCCAACGCTCCGTGCAGTGGCGGGGCGCATCTCGGCTGAGGCCGCCGCACTCGGCGTTCCAGTCCTCGGAAACGGTCGAACGGACATGCAACGGTACTGCTGGCCCGATACCGCCTTCGATCCGTTCGACATGGATGTTGTCGTATCTGAGTTCGAAGCGATTCTGAATCAGCCAGACTACCGGCGCGAAGTGGTGGAGTTGGCAGCCAGTCGCCTTGACCGGCTCAGTCAGCGGTTGGAAGAGCAACGAACGATAGTCGAGAACCTAGTTTAATTGTCATTTGTAGCCAAGGTCACTCAGTCGTTGGTCGACCGCTTCGTCGTATGTAAGGGGGCGAGAACCGGACTTGACGTCCCGGCGTCTGAGGTCAGTGATCGCATCAACCAGCTCGTCTTGCCCTGCTTTTGATCCTCTTTGCCGTTTCACGACCCCATCCACGTAATCGACACGTGCATCACCTCTAACCGCGGCGATGTCTCGCTGGAGTTCAAGATTGGAATCCCCGTGAACTGCGACCGGAATACGACTACCAGCCGGGTGAATCGATTCCGAAACTGATAGGTGGTTGTCGTCAACTCGGAGAAGCGATTCGCCATCGAATATATCAGGTTTATCGAGAAGGTCCATCGTTGTTGCGGGTAATTGGCGGGTATTGACTGTGTGGGAGACAGTTTCCCCAGACCCGTTCGGGTGAAACACCACTAACGGCACGTGTAGGAGCTTCTGTGCTAGCGAAAGTGGCTGCCCGATCCAGTTGCCGTGGTCCGCTGTGAGGACAACTGTTTCACCGGTCGCGATCAGCTCCTCGAGAAGGGGGGCGAGTTTACGGTCGAGGTCCCACAAGACCGCGTGGTACAGGCGGCGGGTGAGTTCAATTGCTTCTGTTTCCGTGTCTCCACCGGCACGGAGGATACGGTGTCCGGAAATACCCGTGGGCAAGTCATCCCGTGGTGTCTCAGGTGCGAACTCCGCCAACGCTGCCTCGCTCGCATCGAACGGCGGGTGGGCATCCATATAGTTAGCCACGATAAACCGCCCTCCAGATGACCTCTCTCGGAAGGCCCGTATCCGCGCGTTCATGGTCGTCGCGTACTGATGTTGCTCCTCGTCATTCGGTCCCCCTCGTGGGTTCACCGAACCATGTCGGAGTTTCAAGAACCGATAGGAGAGCCCGTTAGCGAGAGAACGGAGTGGGGCATCGCTCTCGGCCGCAAATTGGAGCCACTCTCGGCCAGCAATCGATTCGTTGTGGCGTTGGGTGTATGTGTGAGGATCCGCACCCGTCGAAAAGAGCATGTACTGGTTGGAGAGTAGGTCGTCAGTTTCGTCAAACCCGGCGTCTAATCCGTTGAAAACAAACGGATTGGCGGAGATGAGGAACGAATCTCGTTTGTCGAGTGCCTCTGCGATAAGTGGGAGTTCCCCGTCGAAGTATGGAAACGCTTCGTGCATCCCCGTTGTCGAGGGGAGTTTATTCGTGAACATCGCTCCATGAGCCGACGGACTTGCCGGCCCCGGGGCGTACGCGTTCGTGAACACAGTACCGTGTTCGGCTGCCAGCGCAGCAAGACGTGGCATAGTTTCGGCCCGATCGTCACAAAAAGGGGTCGCGCTAGCTGACACCGAATCCAGTACGATCCAGACGATGTCCATCGTGTCTACGACGACTCTTGTAAGTGCGCATTGGCCCGCGTATCGAAATCATGCGGCATTCCGTCTTGCTCCCGGTCGACGATATCGAGAGCGGCAGCGGTCCCCTGACCCACTGACACTGCTACTTGGATCTTCTTTGTCCGCGTTACGACGCCAGCCGCGTAGATGCCGTCAACGTTTGTCCGGGCATGGTCGTCGATAAGAATCCGACCGCTGTCGTCGGCTTCGACCCCTAATTCCGACGGGTGCTTGCGCATGAAGTGACCGGTGGCAATGATCAAGTAGTCGCCTTCGTATTGATGACCATCTTCGTCGCTGATCGCGAACCCATCCCCCTTGCGTTCGAAACCCGTGATCTTCGTATCGTGGAATTCGGCATCGAAATACCGACACTGCTCGCGAGTAGTCTCGATGAACTCCGTGCCGTCCAGTTGCTTGATCCCAGGGTAATTATACAGGTAGGCTTGATGCATTTTCGTCGTATTCTTGCCGAAAACATGGGCCTCCTCATCCTTCTTTGCGAGCAAGAGGGCCGCACTGAGCCCGGCAGGGCCGTCCCCGACGATCAAAATCTTACTCATGTGATTTGACACTGCCCGGAGTGTGATATTGCTTTGGTACTGATATCGAATCAGAAAATGATATAGAAAATATGCTCATCCCGACAAATAGTCGTCTTCGACGGTCGCTCTATTGAATCGGCTGCCTGTACGGCGGTGTGTTCCGGGCGATTCGACAGATCAACCTCCCGCTCGGCGTCGCAATACGGACAGGTAACAGTTGTCATGTGATAGCCTCTCTCTTCTGATGTGACCTCTCCCACAACTAAAGTCGTGGGATTTTCCCTTGATTTTCTGTAAGAGCGTATGACGAAAATGGACTGATGGAGGTCCTGAACGGATGGTGGGTGAACGATGTTGGCGGTCAGCCGTGGAGCAGGATCCGCTCTTCAAAGTTGCCCACGATCTCGTCCAACGACGGGGTGGCCTGAGATGGTGGATTCATCACACGCTTACCCTCTATTTGGGATAGGATGTCTCCCTCAAATTCGGACAGCATTCCAAGGCCGTCAACCCATGCCTCGCCGAGTTTTCGGAACGATTCGGACAGGTCCGGTCCGTCCTCCTCGTGGACACGTGAGAAATGGTGTATAAGCTTGAGGTTGTGAAAGAGAATATTGTCCAGCCTATCGAAGTAGTACTGAGCACCGAAATTCTTGTATATCACTGGATGGATGTTCCGCATCGTCTGATACGCTGTAAGCAGTGAGACGTTCTGGAGCGGATGGTAGACGACCGAGTCAGGGACATACACGAAGTCGTAACCCTTGCTATAAAGTCGGATTGAGAAATCCAAGTCATCACAGTACATCCAGAGCCGCTCGTCAAGGAGGTAATCTAGTTCGTCAATCGCATTAGTCTTCGCGACGCAGGCGGTAAACGCAGCGAAGTTCGTCCGAACCGGCTCCTCGCTCGGCTTCCCGAAAACAAGATATGTGTATTCGGGCGAAAAGAAGACCGGTCGCCCGCCGCCGACCTCCTCGGGGTACTCCTCATACTCGACGAGGTCCGGGACGGCGACCGCTATCTCATCCGATGCGGTTACTTCAGACACGAGTGACTCCAGCCAGTCTGACTTGACGATTACATCGGAATTTGCAAACGAGACGAGTGGCGTGTCGACGCGATCGTACAGTCGGTTGTTTCCTTCACAGAACCCTGTATTCTCCTCGAACTCAACGACACGAAGCCGGTCGTACTTTCGCTCATATTCCTGTAGAATTTCGCGCGTTGAATCAGTTGACGCGTTATCTCCGACCAATACGTCGTAGTTGTCGTACGTCTGGTCTAAGATTGAGTCCAAACACGGTTCGATCTGGGATTCGTCGTTGTACGTCAGAATCAGCACCGTGACTCGGGAATCTGCCATTCTTTATTACGGGTATGCAGTTGGGTCCACGTAGTTGTTTTGTTATCTTCAATTCGTCGCCACAAGTGCTGTTCCTTGGAACGTCACGTCTCCGGTCGAGTTTGAGTCAAGGGCAGCACTGTAATTAATCATCTCCATTGTCACGGTCCGAAATGACGTATTCGTTCAGTACGAGGTAGTCTAGACCGGACCGCCTGAACGTCGAAAGAGCGTCGGATGGCGTCTCTACAATCGGCTCTCCCGAGAGATTGAACGAGGTGTTCAATACCAGTGGTGTTCCCGTCAACCGGTCAAACTCCGAGATGATTGCGTGAAAGCGTGGATTCCCATCGGAACTGACTGTCTGTAATCGAGCCGTCCCGTTAGCGTGTACGACGGCTGGAATCTCGTCCTGTTTCTCGGCTTTTATTGGTTGGGCCAAAAGCATAAATTTTGACGAGGGACGTGGCTTTCCCTCGAAATACTCGGTGTACCGTTCTTTCAGAACAGTTGGAGCGAACGGACGGTATGATTCCCGGAATTTCACAGAGGCGTTCACGTAGTCCCGAGTGTCTTTCTGCCGAGGGTCTCCCAAGATGCTCCGGTTCCCAAGTGCTCGAGGACCGAACTCGCTGCCACCAGCGAAGTGACCGACAATATCTCCATCAGCGATAGCCTCTGCCACGAACCGCTCGACTGATTCCGGTTGCCAGGACACGATGTCAGCTGACGTCTGATGGAGCGCCGCTTCGATTTCCTCGTCCGAATAGGGCCGGCCGAGATACGTGTGTGTAAGTTTGGTCCAATCCCGATTCTCTCGATGGATGTAGTAGCCGTAAAGTGCGTTTCCGAGACACTGGCCGTAGTCACCCGGTGCCGGCGGAATATGTAACCGTTTTAATGGTGTTTCCGTGAGTAACTTCGTATTGGCAACGCAGTTCAGCGCGACTCCTCCCGCGTAACAGAGCGTTTGACAGCCTGTCCGCTTGACGTGGTGTTGGACCATCTCAATAAGGACACGTTCGAGTTCCCGTTGCAGGAGCCAGGCAATCTCTTTCTGAAGCGAGGAAGGGGAATCTGTACCTTGCTTTCGCGGCCCTGGGTCGAACCCTTGATCGACGAGGCACTGTCGAACCGCACCGGCTCTATCATATGGGTTGCTCTCGATCAGACAGTTCCAATCATCATCGAACAACCGGTACTCAGCGAGGTCGCCATCCCCATACGCCGCCAACCCCATTACTTTCCCTGCGTCTTTGTATGATTTGAACCCCAGATACAGGGTGACGTACTTGTATGCAGCCCCGAGACCCAATTCGCTACACTCGTCGTGATACCGGCCATCGAGCTGAACCTCCGTGCCATCACCGTAGAAGATGGAGGTTCGCTCGAGCCCGTTGAGATGATGCCGACCGTAGTCCCCACGCAGGACATTCCCCGTGTTGTCGATCGAGAAAATTAATGCCTCGTCAAAGGTAGATGTAAAAAACGCACTTGCTGCGTGTGAGCGATGGTGAGAGTCACAGATAACCTGCTTCGACTGTGGAATATCGAGACCCGATTCTTCGACATGCCGATCCAGAAGGTCGGGCGTGAGCGGGTATCCCAAGCAGTTGCTGAACACGAAGGCATCGATATCTGAAACCGACAGATCCTCGCTATCCAGACAGTACTCCAAAGCAGCCGCAAATCCAGGTGAGTACTTGTCGCGGTTGAGCCGTTCCTCAGAAATCGCTACGATGATTTCACCGTCTTCTACTATGGCCGCTCCCCCGTCCTGAATCGGTCTCCCCCGACGGTTCCGACCAACACTCATCCCGACAACCCTCGTCATCCTATCCCTACCAGCTTTCACAATCCCCTAACTTTTTTGATTCCCTCGTTCCAGCACTTAATTACGTGCTTTGTCATCTCGAAGTGGGGCGGATGAGTTGGCGATGGTGGTGCTATAATCCTGATTCGGCCGACACTGAGGGCTATGTTAAGTGATGACTGAGCGGATTTTCATAACCGGGGTCGCGGGCTTCTTAGGTAGCCACTTAGCGGACGCATTCCTTGATCAGGGATACGAGGTTGCGGGCAACGATTCGCTCGTCTCTGGGTACGAGCGGAATATTCCTACCGACGTGGAATTTCACTCCGTCGACTGTACGAATCGCGAAGCGATGTCGCGAGCGATGTCCGACGTGGATATCATCTATCATACTGCGGCACTACCGTACGAAGGGCTGAGTGTCTTCGCCCCGACTCAAATTTCTGAAAGCATATCTATGGCGACGACTGCTACGCTAACAGCCGCAGTGAACAACAATGTTCGTCGCTTCGTGTACTGTTCCAGCATGTCTCGGTACGGGGCAAACGAGGTCCCCTTCACGGAGGATATGAATCCCGCTCCACAGGACCCGTATGCCGTCAGCAAGGTCGCAGGGGAACGGATGGCTCGGGTGATGGCAGAAGCACACGGGTTCGAATACAACGTCGCTGTCCCGCATAACATCATCGGGCCGAGACAACGGTTCGACGATCCGTTTCGGAATGTGGCCGCGATATTCATCAATCGGATGCTCCAAGACGAGCAGCCGATTATCTACGGTGACGGGACGCAGAAACGGTGTTTCTCGTTCATCCAAGATGACGTCCGGCCACTCGTGAAGATGGCTACAAGAAACGTGACAGGAGAAGTGATTAACATCGGGCCAGACGACGAGTTCATCACGATCAATCGCCTCGCCGAGGAGATTGCTGACATCATCGGCTTCGATCTAAATCCAATATATGTCGATGATCGGCCACAGGAAGTCAAGTTGGCAAACTGTTCGGCCGACAAGGCACGCCGCCTTCTTGACTACGAAACTCGCTATTCGTTGCGGGAAGGACTGGAGCTGATGGTCAACTGGATCCAGAACATCGGTCCAAAGCCGTTTGAATATCATCTGGACTTGGAGATTATCTCCGACCATACACCGGACACCTGGGAGAACGAACTGATCTGAATCAGTGAGACAAAGACGAATGAGGGCATACTTACATACGTTCCGTCGAACAGTATCGACCGATGGCATCTGCTGTCTGGTTCGATATCGACGGGACGATCGTCCAATACGACCGCGAACGATCGACGTTACTTGAAACTGCCTTCCCGAGAGGTCCCAGCTGGTTCCGGGCAGACCTTCGTTAGGCACCTATACAGAGCCCTCGACACCCCCGATAAGGATCCCTATATTACCGGATTTAAAGCAGTCGATAAGGAGTATGAGCTCCCGATATCGCCCGAAGAAGCCGCCACCCGGTACCGTCAGGCCGAGGTGGACGCATCCTATGTCCCTGACGGCGTAGGGGAGGTAATAACGATGCTTGGTGACCACGTCCCTGTTGGGGTGTTAGCGAATGGAGACGGAGACATCCAGCGGGAAAAACTCAAACGACATGGGTTACTCGATAGCTTTGACCATTTCATCGTGTCTAACGAAGTTGGCGCAAAGAAACCCGACCATCGGATATTTGAACTCGCCACAAGCCGCGTGTCGGCTGACCATCATATCTACGTGGGTGATGACTACGATACCGATATCGATCCGGCCAAGGAAGTGGGATTCAGCACCGTCCACGTCCGCGGTGACGCGGGCCCTGCAGTTAGTGTGGCTGAACCGAGCTGCTTGAGTATTCTCACCTCATTCCTCTGAGGAGCGCCACCCACTCGTCACTCGGCATCCGTCCTCGTACCGGCTGCGGGTTTCTTCAAGGAAGGCCTGGAGCGTGTCAACGATGTCGTCTAGCGTTCCCGATCTGAACGCCATCTCGAGCTGTTCGTACGTTGTTGGGTTAAGGCCGAGCTCCGACCACAGTCGCCTGATGTGTTTTTCGCCGGTGTACAGGCGTCCGTCCACGAGGAGGTTCACATCGAAGAGATGGATCGCGATGCGTGCGGCCGCGAGATACCCAGGCAGGCCCCGCGGTATCTCGCCGTTTTCGAAACTCTCGAGGACGATCTGGGCGTAAGAGAGCTTGCCCCCGACGAACCTCTTGAGGTCGTCAGACCGAAGCCACTCTTTGGCGGTCGCACGGAGGTCAGCGGCAACCCTCTCGGTATCGTAACAGATGATACCGTTCACTAACCACTCGGCGATATATATCCGAGTAAACTCCCAGTGAATAAGGTGTGGCCGGGCGAGGAGCGTTTTCGTGTCGTCGACACTGAGACCGACAACGTGCATCGGCAATCCTTCGAATGTATCTCTGGCAGTTCTAGTTCGCTCAATATCGCCCAACACGCAGATATCGAGGTCGTTTGCATGACGAGCCGTGGAGCGAGCTCTACTGCCGATTATCAGGACTGCCGCCGGGTTCCAGTGACTGTATGTCTCAGTGGTGTACACAGCAATTTCGTCTGGGTCGAACTCACTGCCACCGTTCGGGGGCTCATATGTCATGAATACTATCTCGGTAGATACGGAGCAGCTGCATGTGGGTACTGCTCGGCCACTGGTGAATCCGCACGGCCACTTTCTCAGTAGAATTCACCATCATCTCCCAGTTCATTTTCAGTCTTGATCTTGTCCCGCACTACGCTGAGTCCATCTGCGCTCGATATAGGATTGATCCTCAACCGTCTGTTTGATCTATACGTGGCTAGTTCAGCATCTGGCCGATTCGCCGGGTGTTCGCCTCGTTTTGACGGGATTGGCCTTACCGACGAGGACTCATAACCGAAGGCTGTCGCGATCTGCTTGGCCCAGGCGTATCGGCTCAGATATGTCGGCCCAACACAGTGGAAGACGCCAAGGTGTCGGTCCGCGATGGTACGCTCGACCGCCTCAGAGATGTCGTCTACGTGTGTCGGGGCCCCATACCAATCGTTATACACTTCGATGGTGTCCTTCTGTGTGAGGCCATCGAGAATCCATTCGACGAAGTCATCTCCTGGAGTGTCACTCTGCCAACCGTATGGTTGGTCAGTTCTAATGACGGTTGAGCGAAGATCACCCGACAACACTAATCGCTCGGAGGCCGCTTTACTCTCACCGTACGTGTTGACCGGGCATCTGGCATCCGAAATTTCGTAGGGTCCTACTTCGGCTCCGAACACATACGCTGTAGAGAGAGCCACGAGGTGTGCGTCGATTTGTTCGCACCCTGCCACCACGTTTCGTGATCCGGCGATATTGACGCCCTGTGCGTACTCTGCATTCTTCTCACACCTGTCAACGTCCGTCGCAGCCGCGGCGTGAACAACGACATCTGGGTTATGTTTCTCAACGGTATTGAGGGTTCGGGCTCGGTCACGGATGTCCAGGGGGTAACCAGCCAAACCGTCGATCCGGGATTTCGTCTGGTAGTAAGTAAAATCCACAGAATAATCGGATTCACAAAGCTGTCTAACCACCGCCCTACCGATGCGACCGCTGCCTCCAATCACTAATACCCGCTCACTCATACTGATTCAGAAAGTTCTCGATCGTGTTTACGATGTAGTCGATGTCCCGCGAGTCGAGACCTTGGTGACAGCCAACAACGAAGGAGTTCCGCATGGCGTGAACTGTTTCGTCATATGGGTCGTCCGGAAGCTGACAGACAATGTCCTCAAACCCTGGTTGTTCGATGATCATGCCTGACCAGAGTGATCGCGTTTGAATTCCGTTCTGTTCCAGGTAGGTCACGATAGCCGCTCGATCGAATGTAGCCTTGGCGGTCACCGTCAATGGGAATGCAAGTGGGCAGGTATCAGCTTCTTTTTTAGGGGATGCTGCTGCGAGGCCATGTAATTCCGTGATTGCGTCACGTAATTGCTGGAAGTTCCGTTTACGACGAGCACTAAACGTATCAAGGCGGTCGAGTTGTGCGGTTCCGAACGCTGCACTCGCTTCCAACGGGAGGAAGTTGTATCCAATCTCATCGAAGACGAACTTCTCGTCGTAGGGTATCCCACTTATTTCGAAATCGAAGCGGTTCTCGATATCCTCCAGCCGGTTCGACTCAGCACGACGTCCCCAGCCGCGGAGTTTTAAAGCCCGTTCGTAGAGGTCTTCGTCGTCCATACATATCATCCCACCCCCACCGAATCCAGTGATAACGTGTGAGGCGTAGAAACTCGTCGTCGTAAGATCAGTATACTCGCCGGTCCGTCTCCCGTTCCATGTCGCCCCGATAGTATCAGCGGAGTCCTCTACAAGCCAGAGATCATGGTTGGCGGCTATCTCTGTGAGTGCCTCGTAATTCGGTATCAGACCAACGAGCGACGGTACAAGGATAGCTTCGGTGTTCGATGTGACTACTTCCTCGACCCGTTTCACGTCGATTTGGAAATCGGATCGGCAAATGTCGACGAAACGTGGTACGAGATCTAACTGCGTCAACGGCGCGACTGTCGTCGAGAAAGTTAACATAGGCGTGAGTACCTCGCTTCCCGGAGCTATATCGAGAAGTTCCATCGCAAGGAGGTTCGCTGACGACCCAGAGTTCACCATCACGCCGTAGTCCTTCCCGAACTGACTAGCGACCCTTGATTCGAACTCTTGGGTGTACTTGCCCCGAACTAGGGATGTCGGGTCGTCGAGAACGTCGTTCACGTGGTCCCGCTCTTGCTGGCCGTACGTGGCTTTCGCATAGAGAACCCGATAGCCTGTGTCCCCTTCAAGAGGCGGAGCCGACACGTCGGTTGCTGTTCTTTGCTTGGTCTTGCCCGTATAATCACTGAAAGATGGGAGCTGTTCGTCCTTCTCTGATACAATAGGGTCCTTGATCGGCCAATCGATATCAAGCTCGCTACTCGCCCAATAAATTCCGGACTCGTAGTCGGGTGCGTACTTGTTGTCGGACAGGTAATGAATCAGTGTATCGTCAGAAAGCGAGACGAAACCATGTGCAAATCCACGGGGAAGTAACAATGACTCGGTACTATTCCCGGAGAGGATTGCTGTGACCGTCTCCCCGAATGAATCGGACTCTTCCCGGAGATCAACAGCCACATCAAAAATCTTACCGGAGAGACACGATACTAACTTCGATTGTTGGTACGGTGGGTTTTGGATGTGGAGACCACGGAGAACATCTTTCCTGGATTTTGAGTAGAAACTTCGTTTGAATGTAGGACCAGACTTGTACTCATAGAACGCCTTTTTTTCGTGGAGTTCCTGTAGGTGCCCCCGCTCATCCCTGTGAATCGGTGTGTGGACTAAATACACCCCCTCTATAGAGGTCTGCTCAAACTTGACATCCATCCTGTAGAAGGTACAACGCATAGATAAAAAATCATCCGCCAGCTCAGTACGGGCCCGATGCCGTTGGTTAGGGCTTGGACATGGGGTAGCTAGTTGTCGGTGGGACACTTCGTCCACAAGCATCGAGCTATTTGCCGCCTTTGCGGTAGTTCTCGATCCGGTCTTTACCACAGATACACGGATCGCACTCGGGGTCGAGTTCGGGACACTCGTCGTCAGGACGCTCGCAACGGTTGCAGAGAACGACGACTGGAAGCCTGATGGTTGGCGGCTCGATGCGACCGAAAACGGCTGCTCGCCGTCTTTTTTGCGACCGTTCCACCGGTGTTTGCCATTGGCCTGTCCTTCTGTTTCTGGCCCGCGCTCAGACACGTTTCCCGACTCGTGTTGCTCGGCCTAGCGTCCGTTCAATCGCTCGAAGCAAGACGATTGCGACCGGCGATACTCCGATTCGGATGCGATGCGGCACCGCTTACCTCGCTTCGATTCTTATTCTCACCGCCTTCTACTCGTCATCCCCGTGCACCGGGGAACGTTGCGGAGTCGGTCGGACTGTACCTCGTTTTGATCGCCGTGTTAACGCTTCCACACGTCCTCGTCGTCGGACTCATGGACAGAAAACAGGGGTCTGGTCGGGTTAACTGGGTGCAGCTGCGTAACTGACACTCCTGACTCCAATAACAGCACGTTAAATGACGGGTCAGACGCCTCCGAGATGTCTGAGCCCCTGGCCATCGTCGACACGAATCTCGAGGCCGCCTCCGAGATGCTCAAACACATCACCGTCGTCGTCGACAATGACATTATCTATGCGGATACAAGACAGGATCCAAATTTTCTCACGATCCACGAACGAATGGATGCCCTCGAAACCGTAGAGGCGGGATACACTATTGACTCCGCTTGTTTCAGTAGGCGTGAAATCGGGGCCGTGCTTGCCAAACAGAAGTTACTGGCGTACAGCATAATCGATCCCCTCGAAAGCAGCACACCGCTGTATACTGAGCCCATCAGATTCGTCCAGCAGAATGGGGCGTTGGGTACCATCGGCAAACAGTTCGAAAATGTCGAAGACGTCACCGAGGCCGCACAGCGCTCCCGTAACGCACTCGACACCGTTGCTCTCGACAGTTTTGATCTACCCGAGCACTACGCAATCGATCAGATCACCGCGGAAAATGCCGTATTCGGTCGTTCGAAGACCACATGATGACCTGGCTCGACGGCCTCCAAGAGTGGTCGAAGGCACTGTTGTGGGGTCCGATGGCGCCGCTGTGAACGACGAGAATAAGGCAATCGAACCATATGAGAAGGCAATCCGGCATGTCACGGCCACGCAGGAATATTTCGAGCAACGAGACGGCAGCCCGCCCAGTGTATCGAGAGCCTGTTGTTTATGCGCGGTGTCAGCTCCCAACGCTGCTGAACTTAGATTGAACCGGAAAAATGCCCTCTAACATCGCCGTGATGGCGACGAGACCACTGCGAGACAGCTGCTTGCAGAAGCATACAGACTGGCCGACAGCTACTGGAAGGAGTGCCATCCCGGTAATGTAGCACTGATTCCATCGATGACGTGAGAATTCACAGTGAGGGGGCGACGATCCCCACCGATCGAACCGGCAGGCGAGCAGTTGTGTGCTCACCCAATTCGATGGTTAAACCGGGGTAATCGCCCATACTGGTTTTCGAAGCGTCTCTGCTCTCGGCGTTCTCGCTCTCGTGCTCGGCTCGTCGAGTTGGTGATCTCACATCGATAGACACACCAGGTCTTGCCGCTGTGCAAGTGATCGCGTAACCTGCGACGAACCCGCCCACTTCCGATATACACAACAGCATAGCCACTGTTGGTCGATGCAGGCCAACCCAGTTCGTAAACCCCAATCTGATCTGGCCCAGATGTCTCCGGTGGATCGTAACGAGTGAACGGAAAGTTGAGCGGCATGTGCGGACTGCTTCGGTCGTGTCACTTCGGTTCAAATTAGTTAAACTGTATTCTGTACCGATCTGTGTCCCCAATCAACTGAGGTGCATCCCCACCCGAAGAGTTTCTCATATAGCCAAGTTCTCGTAGCCCCGTCGTATCCCCGAGAAAATCTGAGGTGGCTGGATCAGCGATGACCCATCTGCCGCTAGGTTCGTCTGAATCCACTGAGGCGGTGTTAATCCCGCGGAGGTATCGGCGATTGCTGTAATACTCTACGGTGTCATCGTGTATCTCCTCGTGTGACCCGTGAATCAGTACCTCAGTGAACATGTGACCACGGTTCTGGAGAGAAACCACCACCATTCGACACTCGAACCCTGCCCGAAGCAGTAGCGAGCAGAGCAGACAGGTCGTGTCCACGCAGTTCCCCTCGCCTTCGAGGCATTTCCGAGGCGGGTACCGGAAGTTGGCGTATTCCGCGTAATCGACCTTCGTCCGGACGAGGCGGTGGAGGTCACACGCTACTTTCACGCCACCGATACCCGGTTCATCGACGTGATCTTTGGCTCTCTCGACGATTTTGCCAAATGGAGCTGGGTTCAGATGCTCCGCGACATCGGCGACCGCTTTGTCCGGCGGTTTGTTCGTCACCTCGGGCATAATCACTCACCACTTTGTGGGATCAACGCTCGGGTTGATCGCTTTGACACCCTGCTTCAGGTGCTTTTGAGTGATGTGGGTATCTTCCTGTAGGGCGTTGCGTGCTGCTTCGACGGTCACAGCTTCGAGGTCGGCACAGCTATAATCCGGTGTCAACCGGGCGATCTTGCGGATATCGACATCACTGCTTGCGAGCGGTCGGTCCTGAAGATGAATGCGGAGCACTTCACGGCGACAGTCTTTGTCCGGTAGGCCGACCGCGAACTTCTGTCCGAATCGTCCCGGACGGTCCACTGCGTCGTCGATATCGCCCTGAAAGTTCGTGGTACCGACGATGAGGAGGTCGTCGTGTTTCAATTTGGGCATGTCTCGCAGGAACTGACTGACCAGTTGGCGCATCCCAGCCGAGAGGTCGTCGCTACCCCGCTGTTGAATGAGTGCATCAACCTCGTCAAGGATGATGAGACACGGCTGATTTTCTTTTGCCTGCTCGAACAACCGTTTGACGTTCTTTTCGGATTCGCCGGCGAGGCTTTCACGAATCTCCGCCAGCGAAATATCCAGATACCGGCGGTCGAGTTCGCCAGCCAGTGCCTTCGCCATATGGGTCTTGCCAGTTCCTGGCGGACCCGCGAACAGAATCCCATTTGGGACAGGGATACCGTACTCCCGATGCTGTTCTTTGTTTTCGATTGGTTCGATGGCTAGCTCTCGGAGACGCGATTTGAGTTCCTCGCGCCCGCCGACGTCTGCGAAGTCGATTTCGGGATTGTCCCACTCGAAGTTCGTCGTTTCGCCTTCCTCCGTCTGTGCTCCGTTTCGTTCCTGAGCGACATCAGGAGTCATAGCCGAATTGTCGACGACGCGTTTCTGGTCTGCGGCCTTTCGCCAGTTCGCAGCCTTGGCTCGATACTTCTCCTCAAGCGGCGGAAACGACTCTTCGTCGGCCAGTACCCTGAAACACCGCTCGAGTTCCTTGAAACACTCCGACAGCGTCTCTTGATCCGGGTCCGATTCGTTGGAGATACGGCTTGCTTCTGCTTTCAGCTCCTGAATACGGTGCTTCAGCTCTTGTTTCGACAGGCTGTCCGCCGACTTGTCTGTTTGTTTGCCGAACATATCCTACCACTCCAGTTCGATCTGATCCTCTTCGTCGTCATCTTCACTTTTTCCTGAGGTCCCGTTTTGACCACCGAGTTCGTCCTCGAGGAATTCATCGACGTCAGCGTTGAGACCGACGTCCTCCGCGGAGACGTTCTCTTCTTCCATCTGCCGCAGGGCCTCTTCTTCGTGGCTGACCTTGTCGTCAAGGCTGTGTTTGCTCAGTTCCCGTTCGACCGCTTTGTCCGCCTCTTCCCGCTCGACGCTATCCATCTCGTCTGTATTCCCGACGAGAGATTCGTTCACCGCTTCAGCCGTCTCGTCGAGATCGACATTCGTGTTCTCATCAGCCGAGATTGCCTTGGTCTCGTGGGCAGTGAGTTCGTCGAGTTTCTTCTCGAACTTTCCTAAGTGCGCCACGAACAGCTTGACGTATTTGAACGCCTGTTTGCGCTTCTGTCGTGCCTTGGCAAGGTACCGCTTACGCGTTAGATTCGAGGCACTCTGGGCCTGCTCGAGATAGTCGTTTCGGATATGATTAAAGTGTTCGAACCGGTCTTCTGCCTCCTTCATCTTCTGTTCGTGGTGTGTGAGGTCGTCTTCGTAGTCTTGGACGGTGTACCGGGTTCCGAAGACGAACTCGCCCTCACGACCGGTTTCCTCTTCTGCGACTTCCTGCATCTGATTGATCGTCTCGTCACCGAACACTCTCTTTAGCCACGCTTTGACGGGTTTACGTAGTCTGACCATGGTTATTATCGAGTTTCATTCTGGTTGACAGGTGGTTCTTCGAGCTGGACCTGTTCCCGTGTGTCGAGATCGGGTTTGGCAATGATGACCGTCGTCAACACGCCGATCATCGCTCCAACCACGGCGACGACAACGAGCAGTTTCATCTCCTCGAGTGAAACTGTCAGTAGTGTCTCGCCGAGGATCCACTTCGTGTATGCAGTGGTACTAACGAGAGTCACACTGACGATCCAGCCGAGCATCCAGTTTTGTTCGAGTATTTTATACACCAGCAGTGTTCCTGCAACCCCAAGGACAACTTGGACAGCGAACACGGCCGCGATGAGTGTGCTGTTCATTGTTCACCTCACACTACCCGGTTTGCTCGGGGGACATAATTCAGATTACAAAATGCCACTATTGTGGCTTGAGGACCAGCCGTCTGGCAATACCAAAAAATATAAATACACGAACTGACAGCGGCGATAAAGATATGAATTCAAGACATCTCTGTGGATTGTATACAAACAACGATGCTTCCCGCTACCGATTGGCTATATTTCGGCCATAATCAGGTTCGGAGTGGATACCGGCTCACGGTGGATCAGTTACTATTCGATCATCCAGCCTCGCTACTTCCACGAGATGGCGCCGCACTGTGGGTGTATGATACTGAGGCAGAGCATATCATGATATCTGATGGACTGATATCCGGTGATTTCCCGTACACTAACTTTCAGCATGTTAGTCTCGTAGCCCCGGATTCAGAGAGTCTCAGTCGGTATTTTAACATTCCAGAGCCATATCAAAATAGTACTCAAAGTAGTTCTATTCCAGAGAGACGACGTATCAAGATTGGCGATAAGATCCATTTTGTATCTTCCCGATCACTCGCCAAAGACGGGGCATTTTGTTTACTGACAGAGGAGCAACTTGAATCGGAACTTCCCGATAAATACGTCTGGGCGGAAGATCCGTTGAGCATCTCTCATTTGCTGAAATCCGAGTTGATGGGTATTGTTGACCAACCAGATAATCAAGATGTTGAACAGAAACCCGGAGAATATTTTGAAATATCTACCTTCGAGAGAGCTAGCAGCGACGCTTTTGCGGAGTTCGACCAGTTTCGGGAGGTGTGTGCGACGATTGATGACGAAATGAGGCCCCCCATTCGAGATATGCGGAACCTCCCAGAAACGGAGATGGTCCACACAGTCTACAAGGACCTCCTCTCAGGAAAACTGCTTCGTGAGGTCGATTTTCAACTTGACGACTTTTTCGAGATTTTACACGGTGAGTTGATTTACGACAAAGTGGAACCCCCTGAACCTGATCTCCAGATCACCATCGGCGACAATATGGGTGAGATCGTGTTCGAACTCTCTGATGGAGCAGTAACGGTTGACTCGCCGGAATTGTTCTGGGACTGTCACTGTGAGCGTCCGATCGGGAATTTTAGATCCGAACAACGGCCACCAGATGCAGACGAGTACGAATGTCCAATACACAGCACGGAATTGGGGAGCAAAATCAGTGCGAAGTTCGCTGAAGAGGTCGTTGAAATCTCTCATAGAGGGGTTAGTGTATTGTGGTACAATACACGGGATTTCTGGCCACCATCGGTTGATGCCGTTTGTCTACTCGAAAACCTTCGCGAAGAGAGCATCTTCAGCAGACATATTAGATCTATAGCCGATATTGGGTGTGGGACTGGCTTTCTCGGAACTGCTGTAGCCATTCATAACCATAGCGTTCAGACCTTGTATCTTAGTGATTGGTTAACGACACCGGTGATTATGAGCAAGATCAATTCGAACAGGAATATCTCATCAGATCGTGGCATGGATATCTGTTCGCGGCTCGGGCTGGGATTTTCGTGGATCGATGGTTCCGATTTAGACGAGCGCGACGAGTGTGTGGATGTTTGCATTTGCAACCCCCCGTACTTGCCTGACGTCGAAGATTACCCACAGGTTTCTACTAATCATACTATCGGGGGAACCGAGTTATTAGAAGAAATTATTCAGAAAGGACATGATGTGGCTGATACTGTATACGTTCATTTTTCAGATATTGCAAAAGAAGAAGCGAAACAGGTTGCTGAACTACATAATAAGCAGCTGGTTCAAGTTGGAGAAAAATGGAATGTCCCATTCCGCGTCATCCCCGCACTGGAAGTAAAGGAATATATCGAGGAATTAGAACAGAAGGGCTTAGAGACGAGATCGGCAGGACGATACAAATACTGGCATCAAATCGGGACGTACCGCGTTGAGGAATAATGCAGTCCTCGATCAATCTACCGCAAGGCAACCATCGGTTCAAATGACTGAATCCAACTCCAAACCCATCTGTCATGTCGAGGGCCCTACCGTTGACTTACTGGTCATCTCCGACCTACACCTCCGGGCGACAGGGGCGCAATATCCGGTTTTGGACCTCCCGGTTGAGACACACGACATCGTCCTGTCTCTCGGTGACGTGATCGACGAGAACCGCGAGCATGCCAAATCCGTGTCTGCTGGCGAAGCTTACGAAAAACGGGGCCGGGCATTCCTTGAGCGTCTCGATGAGCAGGGAGTACCAGTACTCCTAGTACCTGGGAACCACGACCCCGTCGACTGCACCCAGCGGCTGAGTGAGGGGCTCAGGAACGTCCACTCACTTCACGGCGTTACTCGAAACGTGGTCGTCGGGGCAGAGTGGTCGCTCACCATCGCCGGATGGGGCTGTGAGCAGTTCGACTTCACGCCAGCCCTGCTATCCCCTGACTACCCAGATATCCCAGTTGAAGGCGAGGCACGGACGCCAGATGCCGTCGCAAGCACTCTTCTCCGTGCGGCAGGGCAATACCTTGCCGGAGACCTCTCTAAAACGAACCTCGCACACAAACTTGGCACCGAGGCGACGACCCCCTCGTTCGAGACATCGCTCGCTCGGCTTGATGCCCGCTTCAAGACGCTCGTCGAATTAGTAGAGGAAGCCAACAGCCCGACCGTCGTCGCAAGCCACATCTCCCCGTTCAATGTACCGTTTGACATCCGTGGGCAGCATTCGCACGACGGAGACTACCACTTCGGCTCTGTGGCGCTTCGAGTCGCACTGGCAGCGACTGGTGTCGACGCCTGTCTCTCTGGACACACCCACCAACCCGGACTGACAGCGATATCGACTACCAGCGGGCATTCGTACGTACACAACCCCGGCGACGCGGGGGTCTCGAGCGTTTCTATCTACCAGGATGGAACCCTCCATGCGGAGCAAGTCGACGTTTCGTGGCGGTGATCGGGAGTTGATAAAGTTGCAGGCGGATCGGACAGAGACCTTCACTGTGACCACTACGACAACCGATGCTCAGCTATCGCTGATAGGGGAATTTCTGAGACATAGGTCCAAAGTTAGCCAACGATAGGTAGCTCCGAGATTGTTTCCGCAATCGACTCACCGTCAGCGTCACCTGGCTCGAGCACGACCGCAATATCGTGTTTATTACAGTACGATAACACCCACCGAAGCCCGTCTGCTGGGCGCTGTGTTTCGGGAAGTCCGTCTGAAGCCGGGTCATTAAGATGGATTGCTTGGATCCGCGATCCGCTGACGATCGCGAGAGTGACGAATACGGGACGCCACGGACTCTCCTCTGGAGGGGGTGCCACGCCGAAGTCGGAATCATTCTTAGTGTGTTTCACATTATTCCGCAGGAATTGCTGGAAGACCTCTGATAGCTGGTCGCGGAGCTGTTCATCACCCCGCTCCAGCACGGACTCAAACGCTCTGTCGTCAATTGTGAGCGCACGCCGCTCCATCGCGACGTGTGCAGTATCGATTAGTATCGACACATCATCGAGTTGAGGGACCTGCTGGGCGAGAAAAGCCAGCGCCGCTATATCCTCTGGTGTGTGGTAGCAGGAGGCGTCGGGTGTGTTCTCGATTGCGAGTGGATAGCCACCGACCTCGGTGATCGTTGCAAGCCGTTCGACGTGTTCCCGGTAGTCGAATGTACGCGTAGTGTGGACGGTCAGCCACTCAGGTTCAACTCGCTCGCCGAACGCGTTATGAATGAAATCAGTTATGTCGCCGACGTTCCCCGGTGCTACGCTTAACCCCCGGGGATGGCTCGTTCCAGGCGGAAGGTGAATACTGGTAATGGATTCGGGAGAAACACCCTCCATTTCACATTCTTCTGAGAGCGCGTTCCCCCGGGATAGAGATTCTGTATGCTTCCAATCCAATTTTGCTTCGATTCCGTCCGCGAGGCTCTCAGCGTGACTAAGATGCTCAGGAGATCCCGAGAGCAATATGGGAACCGTCATAGCCGCACTATCGGGGCAGGCGACGTAATGGTTCGGTAGCCTCTCCTCATTTTTTCTATCCTCTATCTTGTTACGGGATTTCACCATGACATTACGAGGGTCGATGATAGACTTCAACGTAGGTTAACAACAAACGACCGGGGCAGGGAAACCTACTTATCGGCTCCGAAACTCGATTTTCTATTGATGGGACGACCAATTCGTGTCTCTGTCCCGCGTCGCGTTCTATCCAGCGAGGACCCCGTTCGTCAGGAGTACCTCAGTACGATCGCCAACATGGGTCTCAGTATCGAGTTGTTCACGCCAGACCCACCGATGGGAAATGGACCACTCGGATCGTTCCTCAACGAAGAACTGTACAACGAATCCGCAGTGGAACGTGCATCACAACTTGCTCTCGACGTGGAATCAGTCCACTGTACCCCTTTGCTCAGTGGCTGTAGCCCGTCGGGAGCGAAGGCCTGCGCTGACAAGGTCCTCGATGCACAACTCGGATTCCAAGATCAGGATTCGGCTCAAGGCCCTGATGACAGCGGTGTGAGTCGTTACTCTTACTGTGATCCGTCAGTGTTCGTTTTCCATCCACCACGAACCTACGCGAGCCAAAACGCGAATCTACAGCAGAGACGAAAACAGCTCGTCGCGACACTCGGAAACGCCCAATATCGACTTGAGAGCAACGAGAATCTCGATAGCGTTCCGGTTCTGACGATCGAGAACGTCTGTCCGCGAGGGCTGTTCGAATATCTCCTGACCGAAGAATCGGACGTTGCGAAGTTCGAGAAGGCAAGGGCTGATTTACAGCGCGAGCAACCAGAAGACGTTGAGGTGCCGTCGGTACAGTTTACTATTGACCTCGGTCATGCACCGAACCCGCTCGCCATGCTGGATGCAGTTGGGTGTCCAGCACACGTCCACCTTCACGGGTCGCTACCCATTACGGAAATTAATCGTCTCCGGAGCATCCGGGACAAGTACGGGATCAGTGATGATGCTCTGCGCGGTCTTGAGGAGCCGCCCGGAGAGATACAACATCTCCCGCCACAGGACGGTCAACATGATCTGGGGAGATTGGTGGACACTCTAGATTCATCGGGCTACCGTGGCCCCGTCGTCTTGGAGCTTGCTCCACCCTTCCGGACGTCCGAGACGCTGAGAAAAACTGTTGATGCTCTGCGGAGTGCTGGTTGGTGAATCCTATACCGGAAGACTGCTCTGACAGCTGATTCCACGTCAGTGACTATTTATCCCACTGATTCCGTGTGACCGAAACTACCTGATATCAATGTCAGAGCCACTCACCCTCACTGTGAAAACTGACGTACAGAGTCACATAGATAGGCAAACTCGGCATCTGAGGTAGCTTCATGAACCGTCGAGGAGCCGCGTCCCGGTTTTGGTGGACAGCCCACACTCCTCAACACGAGAGATCACCCGGTTGATATCGTATTCTACCTGGCGGAGTTCGATTTCGTTAGCGGCAGTACGAGAACCGCGTACGAAGCACGCTCATCGCCGTCTCGGAGCTGGCCGACACTCCCGGGATTAATGATGAGCCGGGTATCGACCGTCGCTTTGTGCTGGATATGGGTGTGACCAAGCACGATTCCAAGGTGGTCGTCCAAATAGGGTCGCATCTTTGGTAACTGTGCTGGACGTACGTAGGAGCCGAGCCGGTTTGGATCCGGATGGCTATGCATCAATCGATAGGCGTCGTCTGCGAACTGCGTTCGTTTTGGGAGCTCAGACAGCCACTCCCGCTGCGCATCACTCAGCTCCTATTGGGCGCGTTCAAACCCGGCGTGTGCCATTTCGTTTCGTTCATAGCGGTATGGCGTCTCGACGTTGCGGTCATGGTTGCCCCCCACGACGAGAGAACTGACTGCTCGAACGCGCTCGAGACACTTGCCTGGCCAGGGATTGTGCCCGACGGTGTCGCCCGCGCAGATGATGTCGTCGACGGGCGGCATATCATTCATGACGGCCTCAAGGACTGGCAGGTTCGCGTGTACGCCGGAAATCAGGCCAACTCGCATACAATTTCCTTGAGGAGCCTAACTCAAATGCGGGTGGTTAGCCTACTCATTGTGCTGGGTGTAGACGCGTGGCGCCTGTCGGAGTACTGCTTCGTGTGGGTTGACGGCGTTCCGGTGTTTCGAGACCTGCTCGAACGTTGCTTCCAATCTGATTTCATCGTAGAGTGCAAGCGCCGTCGCAGCTACTGCTGGACTGCGTGAGGCTCCCGCCGAATAATGAACGAGAAGGTTGTCCCCAGTCTTGAGACAAGACAGAACATGGGTGACAGCTCGACCGAATTTCTGCTGGTCGTTACGAGGTCCATCTAGTATAGGGACGTTT
>LKMJ01000690.1_pt1 | contig 27168 bp, 23 predicted proteins | sample 643391 | NCBI WGS metagenome assembly LKMJ01 (sample SAMN04112250, study PRJNA286221) | soda lake metagenome | biome: soda lake; feature: Kulunda Steppe; material: water; isolation source: sample PL-Br10 brine of Picturesque Lake | place: Russia: Kulunda steppe | collected 2010-07 | reverse complement strand
GAAGATCGGCGGTCGAGCGCTCGGTCCCCGACACGGCTCCGAAGTCGGCGACGACGGCCACGACCCGTACCTGCCCCTCGGACACGCCGAGCCGCAGCGCCCGATCGATCTGTCGGCGACCCGCGGCGTACAGCAGCACCTCGACGGCGGGGTCGCGGGCGACCGCCTCTCCGCGGTCGATCGCCCGTGCCGCGAGACGCGTTGCGAGCCGCAATGCCTTCTCGGAGACGACGAGGTCGGCGTCGAACGCCTGCACGACGGCGCCGGTCTCCTCGCCGATCTCACGAACGGACGCGAGAAACGCGTCGAGGTCGTCGATCACGGCCGTGCCGTACACGATCTCGACCGCCGGATCCGGCGGTCCGCCGTCGGTCATCGGAAGTCACCGAGGCTCGCCTGCCCCTCGCCGTCCCCGTCGCTTGCGGCGCCGGCGGTCGCCGCCGCCGAGGCCGACCGGTCCGCGCGAACCCCCTCCATCGAGGGATCCTCGCGGCCGGCGTTCTCGAGGATCCGCTCCGCGGTCCGCCCCCGGCCACGAAGCGCGCCCAGCACGACCGCCTTGTCCGCCTCCCGAAGGTCCGCGCGGCTCTCGATTCCGGCCTCGTGGAGCCGTCGGGCGCGTTTTCGGCCGACGTTTCGAACGCCCGCCAGGTCCAACAGCTCCTCACGGACGCCGTACTCGACCCGCTTGCGGGCCTCCCGGACCGCGAGGACCGCGTCGTCGTCGACGTCCTCGACGTCGCGTGCCAGCGTCTCCGCGGCCCGAAGCAGCCACTCGGCCGTCTCGACCTTCCCGCGGACGTCGCCCGGTCCCACGCCGTATCGCTCCGTGATCCGGTCCTCGTCCACCTCCATCGCCCAATCCTCCAGCAGCCGGGCCGTCTTCAGCGAGGCGAGCCAGTCCTCGAACCGGACCTCCTCGTACTCCGACGGGGCGTCGCCGAGCAGCTCCTCCTCGCGCTCGTAGTAGATCTCCTCGTAGGTTTCCCGATCGCCCGATTTCAGGTAGAGCTCGTAGGTGTCCGGGGTCCGGCTGACGAGGTGATAGAGCCCGAGCGGAGTGATGCTGGTGAGTTTGCCGTCGTTCGTGGTCTCGGCGGATCCGTCTCCCTCGTTCTCATCAGTACCCTCTCCGGCGTCGACGTCGGCCAGCGAGTACGTGCCGAAGGGGCCGTCGTCCCCGAGACCCCGCTCGCCGTCTTCGTTGGATCCTTGGCCGGGATCACCCGCCGAAAATGCGTACTCGCCGCGCTCGCCGCCGCCGACCGCGTCGTCTCCGCCGTCCGCACACGCCTCCCGCAGCCCGTCGATCATCGTTGCGGCGCTCATCGGATCGAGATAGAGCCGCGAGACGGTGTGGCCGATCCCGGTCGCCGTGAGCGTCTCTCGCCCGCCCTCCCGGTCGCACTCGATGAATCCGTTGACCTCCAGATAGTCGAGCACGCGGTCGGTGACGGCGGCGAGCCGTCCCGCGTCGTCGGTCTGGGTCGCGTAGAGGGTGTTGTCGAGGAACTCGAGCAGTCCCTCGCGGGTGGAGGCGAATCCGGAGGCAACCGTCGCGAGCACGTGCGTCCGAAGCGCGGGCTCGGCGGCGAGCTTCGAGCGGACCGGTTCGGCCTCCGCCCAGACGTAGCGGTCGAACAGCTCGTCCATCGTGTCGGCGTCCTTCGCCAGCAGGACCGCCTCCCCGTACGGGTCGAGCCCGGGTCGTCCCGCCCGCCCGCACATCTGATGGACCTCCAGCACGTCGAGCGGCTTCATCCCGCCGAAGTCGCCGTCGTATCGCCGCCAGTCGCGCACGATGACGCGTCGCGCTGGCGTGTTGACGCCCGCGGCGAGCGTCGGCGTCGCGGAGACGCACTTGATCAGCCGGTCCCGAAAGGCGTCCTCGACGAGCGAGCGGTGCTCGCTCGCCAGTCCGGCGTGATGGAACGCGGCACCCTGCTCGACCGCCGACGCGAGGTCCTCGGACGTCTCCGTGTCCGAGACGCCCCGCAGCTCCTCGCTCAGCTCCCGGAGCCGGTCGCGTTCGTCGTCGGTCAGCCGGGATCCGGTCACGTCCGTCAGCCGTTTCGCGGCCGATTCGGCGTTTCGTCGGGAGTTGACGAAGACGAGCGAGGAGCCGCCCTGTCCGTCCTCCTCGGTGTCGAGCGCGTCACCGACGAGCGCCGCGGTCTGATCGTTCGCTCCCTCGACGGGTACCTCCCGTTGGCTCCCGTCGTCGAAGTTGATCGCGTTCCCGTAGTGGACGCCGGTTCGGAGGTCGATGGGGCGCCAGTCGGACTCGACGAGTTCGGCGCCGAGCCACTCGGCGATGACGTCCGCGTTGCCGACGGTCGCGGAGAGCGCGACCGTCTGGAGCCCCGGATTGACCCGCCGGAGTTTCGCCAGGGTGACCTCCAGCGTCGGCCCTCGGTTCACGTCGTCGACGAGGTGGACCTCGTCGCTGACGACGCAGGTGAGGTCGTCGATCCACGGCGCGCCGTTGCGGACGAGCGAGTCGACCTTCTCGCTCGTGGCGACGATGACGTCCCGGGTCGCGAGCCACTCGCCGTCGGAGTCGTAGTTGCCCGTCGAGACGCCCACCGTGACCCCGTGGTCCTCCCAGCGCTCGAACTCCGTCCTCTTCTCGCTCGCGAGCGCGCGTAGCGGGACGATGTAGAGCGCCTTCCCGCCGCCTTCGACCGCCGAGAGCATGGCGAGCTCCGCGATCAACGTCTTGCCGGACGCCGTGGGGACCGCCGCCACGATGCTCTCGCCGTCGAGAACGCCCGCCTCCACGGCGGCCTCCTGTGGCGGATAGAGCTCGGCGACGCCCTCCGCCTCCAGCGCCTCGCCGACGCCCGCGGGGAGTCCGGAGAGCGAACTCGGTTTCATTGCCCTTCCTTGGTCCCCGATCCGGTTTAAAACGTCGGAAGGGGTGTTGGGGTCGGACCGTCATCCGTCCCTCGCGTCGCGCGATCGGAGTCCGGCCGGCCCGTTACTCGCGCAGGTACTCGACGACGGCGTCGACGTCGTTCGGAACCGGCTCGGGGTCGCCGCCGGCCTCGTAGGCGGCGTCGGGGTCCTTTAACAGGTGACCCGTCGTCAGACAGACGACGCGCTCGTCGTCCCCGACGACGCCCCGTCGTCGGAGCTTTTTCAGTCCGGCGAGGCTCGCGGCGGAAGCGGGTTCCACGCCGACGCCCTCGCCGGCGAGGTGGCGTTGGGCGGCCGTGATCTCCACGTCGCTCACGGCGACCGCGGTGCCGCCGGTGTTTCGGATTCCGGGCAGCGCCTTGGGCGCGTTCACGGGATTGCCGATGCGGATGGCGGTCGCCCGCGTCTCCACCTGCTCCCAGCGGCGAACCTCGTCGTTGCCCTCCTCGATCGCCTCGACCATCGGCGCCGCGCCCTCGGCCTGCACGCCCGTGAGCTTCGGCACGTCCTCGGGCTCCAACGCGCCGGACTGCACCAGCTCGCGGAATCCCTTGTAAAGCGCCGAGGTGTTGCCGGCGTTGCCGACGGGAAGGACGATCCGGTCGGGATAGGTGCCGTGGTCGGCGTGGAACTCCTCCAGGATCTCGAAGCCGATCGTCTTCTGGCCCTCCAGCCGGAAGGGATTTAACGAGTTGAGCAGGTAAACCTCGCCGCGAGCGGCGAGCTCCTGGACGATGTCGAGACAGGCGTCGAAGTTGCCGTCGACCTCGAGGATCCGGGCCCCGTGGAGGCTCGCCTGCGCGATCTTCCCCGCGGCGACCTTTCCCTGCGGCAGCAACACGAGGGTTCGCATGTCGCCACGCCCGCCGTACGCGGCGAGCGCTGCCGAGGTGTTCCCCGTGGACGCACACGCGAGCGCGTCGACGCCGAGCTCCTTGGCGACGCGAACGCCCACGGTCATTCCGCGGTCCTTGAACGACCCCGTCGGGTTCATTCCCTCGTGTTTGATCCGCAGCGCCTCGACGCCGACGGCCTCCTCGATCCGCGGGACGCGGTGTAAGGGCGTGCCGCCCTCGGGCAGCGTGACGCCGAGGTCGAACGGGAGCGCCTCGCGGTAGCGCCAGACGCCGCGGTCCGGCCCCCCGCTGTCGGCGCCGTCCCCGAAGTCCTCGAACGTCGGTGGATCGGCGTATCGGACCTCCAGCAGGCCGTCACACTCGTCGCAGGTGTACCGGACGCTCTCGAACGGAGCGAACGTCTCCCCGCACTCGATGCAGGCGAGCCACGTCCCCTCCTCGGCGCAGTCGGGCGCCGCCTCGGTCGGGGCGTCGATGGCGAGACTCATTGGCACCCCTCCGTCCCCCCGGCCCTTAAGCCGGGCGATGCGCCCGGCGTTTGCCGGGCTTCGTCGTCACCGGCCGTCCCTAGCCCGGTGCTCCCGACGTCGACACGCCCGCTTATGAGCCCGGAACCCCAAGCGGAGCCATGGCCTCGGAGCCGTGTGACGTCTGTGAACGCAGCGTCCGGATCGCGGGCGGGATCGGCGACCTTTGGAACTTCGCGTTCGAGTCGACGCAGGGGATGACCTTGGAGCTGAGCGACGGCTCGGAGTTCTTTCTCTGTTTCGAGTGTATGGAGGAGCTGCCGGGCGACCACGAGCCGACCGCCGCCGACGTCGCCGACCTCAAGGCACGGACCGATCCGGTCGAGGACGACGGGAACTCCTTCTGGCACTGGGGCTGACGGCGGTCCGGCGTTCGCACGTCCGCGGCGTCACCGGTCGATCACCTCTGTGCGTCACCGGTCGATCACCTCCGTGCGTCACCGGTCGATCACCTCCGTGCGTCATCGGTCGATCACCTCCCGATCACGCCAGAACCGCCCGCCGGTCCGTCGCGACGACGTCGGCGACGTCCCTCGCGCCCGCGTAGACCGTCGCGCCCAGCGCGGCGAGCCCGGCCGCGATGGCCTTCCCGATCCCCCGGTTCGCCCCGGTGACGAGCGCTACCTGCCCTTCGAGCGTCTCGTATCGATCCGTGTCGGTCATACACACGATACGCCGCGAGCGACGATAAGCGATGCTCGCCACGATCGCAACGGTGGTTACAAGATTCTATATCGCGATATGGTGTTTATTTCGGCGTATCCGCCGATCCGTTCCACCCGTCTTGCGGCGCCTCACGCGGCGCTCTCCGTCGAAATTCGGATGGCGAGTCGCGAGAGACGCATCACAAACGCCATACGCCTTCGCCGCACGCGTTAGGGTGAGAGTGGTTCCAGTGACCAAGAAACAGGAGTACACGGACGATTACCGGGACAAGACGCTCTATTTACCGGGACCGACGGAGGTGCGCGAGGACGTCATCGAGGCGATGGCCCAGCCGATGTTCGGTCATCGGATGGATCGGATGACGGACCTGTACACGACCATCGTCGAGGACACGAAGGAGTTCCTCGGGACGGACAACGACGTGATCGTGCTCACCGCCTCGGGCACCGAGTTCTGGGAGGCGACGACGCTCAACCTCGTCTCGCGTGACGGGCGGGTGCTGTGTCCGACCTCGGGCAGCTTCAGCGAGCGGCAGGCAAACGTCGCCGAGCGGCTGGGTCGGGAGGTCGACCGGATCGAGTACGAGTGGGGCCGAGCGGTGAAACCCGAGGACGTCCGTGAAGCGCTCGAATCGAGCGACGAGGGCTACGACGCCGTCACGGTCGTGATGAACGAGACGTCGACGGGCGTGCGGAACCCGATCGAGGAGATCGGCGACGTCGTCGCCGAGTATCCGGACACCTACTTCGTCGTCGACGCCATCTCCGCGCTCGGCGGCGACTACGTCGACATCGAGGCCCACGGGATCGACGCGATCTTCACCTCCGTCCAGAAGGCGTTCGCGATGCCGCCGGGGCTCGCGGTCTGCGTCGTCAGCGACGACGCCTACGACCGCGAGGCCGAGAAGGGAACCTCCTCGTGGTACGGCGGGTTCCGCCGCTGTCTCGACTACTACGACCGGAAGGGCCAGACCCACTCGACGCCCGCGATCCCGCTCATGCTGGCGTATCGCGTCCAGATGAAACACATGCTGGAGGAGGGACACGCCGCCCGCGACGAGCGTCACCGCGAGATGCGCGAGTACGTCCACGACTGGGCCGACGAGCACTTCGGTCTCTTCGCCGAGGCGGGCTACGCCTCCCAAACCGTCACCTGCGTCGAGAACACGCAGGGGATCGACGTCGCCGCGACCATCGAGGGCGTCTCCGAGGAGTACGACATGGTCTTCTCGAACGGCTACGGCGACATCGCCGAGGAGACCTTCCGGATCGGCCACATGGGCGAACACACCGTCGAGAGCGTTCACGAGCTGACCGACGCCATCGAGGACGTCGCCGACCTGTAACGTCGCGCCACGCTTGCCACCTGCTTTTCCGCTTTTAAACGCTTAACGTGCCGTAATCGATGAGTAAACCGCTTCACTCGACGAGGCGCCGCCCCGACACGAACGCCGATATATATGATTAGTCGCTATACGAATTTGTAGTTGCATCGCGATCGGTCGGATCGGCGCGATCCGCCGGAAGACACTTCCTGTCGGACTCGGAGGCCCCAGACATGGATCCCGACGATCTCCGGACGGCCCTCCGCCGGTGGACCGACGAGGGAGTGATCGACGAGTCGACGGCCGCGCGGATCCGCACGTTCGAGGACGTCGACGCCGCGGCTCGCGAGGACGTCGCGGACGACGCGTCCACGACCGACGTCCGGACGGGGCCGTTCGGCGACCGCCGCGTCGTCGTCGCGCTCGCGTTGATGGGCGGAGCGCTCGTCGCCGTGGGGGTCGGCACCTTCCTGCTCGAACGGTGGGAGGAGATCCCGGTCACCGGCCGTGCGTTCGTGTTGCTGGCCGTGCCCCTCGCGGCGGCCGGCGGCGGTCATCGGCTTCGCGACCGGGCACCGCGAACCGGCCACGGCCTCTGGCTGCTCGCCGTGCTCTTCGCGGGCGTCTCGCTCTTCCAGCTCGCGGAGCTGTCGGGCGTGGCGGACGCCGTCGGGTTCCCGACCGTCGAACGCTGGCTCCTGCTGGCGTGGACCGCCGTCGCGCTCGTCGTCGCCGGCGGGATCGACTCACGACCGATCACGGCGGTCGGAGCCCTCCTGGGGCTGGCGACGACGGTCGCCGCCGTCGATCCCGGCGAACCGGTGCTGCTCGTCGGCTTCTACGGCGCCGCCGCGTACGTCGCGGGAGTGATCGCGACGGCGCCGTGGCGATCTGCGGTCGATACGGACGCTCCCTCCGATCGCCTCGCGAGCGTCCTGCGATGGATCGGCGCGACGCTCGCGGTCGTCGCGCTGGCGGCTGCGGCCGTCTCCGGCGAGCCGCCCCGGCTCGAGCCCGGAGCCGGAACCGTCCTCGTCGGCGGGGTCGCCGTCGTCACGACCACGGTCGTGATCGGGGTCGGTTGGAGGCACCGACGCGCGCGCTACGGAGTCCTTCCGGGCATCGTCGCGCCCGTCGGGCTCGCCGCCGTGTGGGCGGTGGCCGTCTCGCCGGTCGGCGCGGTGTCGACCGCCCTGTTCGCGCTCGCGTGCCTGCTCGGGACGCTCGTCGCGCTCGTCGTCGCGGCCGTCGAGCTGCGAGAGACCGGGCTGGTCAACGTCGCGACGCTCGGGTTCGTGCTCGGGGTGCTCGCGTTCCTGATCGGTCCGGTCGTCGACGTCGTCTCCGGCCCGCTCGCGCTCGTCGGTGTGGGGATCGCACTGCTCGTGACCGCACTCGTCGCCGAACGCGGGCGGCGGGAGGTGCTGGCGCGGATCCGTGGCTGACCGAACCGGGGTCGGACGGCGACGCCGTCAGCGCGGCGCTCACAACACCGCGCGGTACGCCTCCAGCGTCCGCTCGACGTCCTCCTCGGTGTGCGCGTAGGAGGTGAACTGACACTCGAACTGGTTGGCGGTGAGCAGCACTCCCTCGTCTTTCATCCCCTGCCAGAAGACGCGCTCCCAGCGGTCCGTCCCCGCGTTCGCGACGTCCGCGCCCGTCTTCGGACACGTGTCGTAGCGCGCACAGTCGGGGTCCTGCAGGCAACCGGCCGCACAGCAGTCGTCGGGATCCGCTGGCGCGTCGCGGGTGAACACCGTCTTGAACATCGAGTCGGTACCGACGACCGTGTACTCGGGGGCGCGCTCGGCACAGATCTCGGTTATTCCCTCGCGAAGCTGCCGACCGAGCCGGTTGACGTGCTCGTAGACGTCGTTTTCGGCGGCGTACTCCAGGTAGGCCTTTCCCGCGGCCATCGTCACGGGATGTCCCGAGAAGGTGCCGGACTGGAAGACGTCGCCCGAGGGGGTGAACCCCTCGACGATCTCCGCTTTGCCGCCGATGGCCCCGACGGGGAAGCCGCCGCCGATGACCTTCCCGAAGGTGGTGAGATCGGGGGTGACGCCGAACGCCGACTGCGCGCAGCCGAGGCCGCCGACGCGGAACCCCGTGATCACCTCGTCGAAGACGAGCAGCGCGCCGTGGTCATCACAGAGTTCACGAAGGGTCTCGTGGTAGCCGTCGATCGGCATCACGATCCCCATGTTCGCGAGGATCGGCTCGACGAGGACGGCCGCGATCTCGTCGCCGTACTCGGCGAAGACTTCCTTTGCGGCCTCGGGATCGTTAAACGGGATCGGCAGGGTGTGGTCGGCGAACGACTCCGGGATCCCGGCCGTCGAGGGATGGGTGCTCCCGGGTGAGCCTTCGACGAGCGTCGACTCCTGGGCGCCATGATAGCCGCCCTGCATGATCACGACCTTCTCGCGGCCGGTATGGCCGCGGGCCAGCCGGACGGCCGAGACCGTGGCCTCGGTGCCGGAGTTGACGAAGCGGATCGACTCGACGCTCGGGACGTGGCGGGCGACGAACTCCGCGTGTTCGACCTCGATCTCGGTCGGCATCCCGTACGTCGGCCCCGCGGCCGCGTGCGACTGGATCGCCGCCTCGACGGGCTCGGGGACGTCGTGACCGTACAGAAGCGGTCCGTAGCCCATCACCCAGTCGACGTAGCGGTTGCCGTCGGCGTCGATCACGTGGCCGCCCTCGCCGCGCTCGGCGAAGACCGGATGCGGCATCGTGGCACGGACCGAGGAGTTGACCCCGCCCGGCGAGACCGACAGCGCGCGGTCGTACAGTTCACGGGAACGCTCGTGGTTCATACGAGGGGCTTCGACCGGGGGATAGAAAGTAGTTGTCGAGCCGGCTCGACGTGGCCGACCGTCGTCTCCGGATCCATCCGATGACGGTGGCCAGGTTCGCTCGGACACGATGTCGGCTCTGCTCGAACACGACGCCGATTCCGCCTGGGCCCGACGCCATCTGAGACGTTCCGAAACGTCCAATTGTCTCCGTTCACGTCCCGTATCCATGCAGCCCCGTGACCTCCGATACGCCCTCACCCGCCCGCCGGTTCTCGGCGGTGCCCTCGCACAGCTGATCGCCCTCATCGCATACCTCACGGCCGTCGACGCTCCGTCCGGGACGCTCCTCGTGGTGGGCCTCCTCGGCGGAGCGGTCGCCGGCACCATCGCCGACAGCGTCGGTGATGCCTGGATCCGTGGCGCCTCCGCCTCGGTTCTCGGGCTCGTCGCCTTCCTCATCGGCTACGTCGGCTATGGCGCCTACCTCTCCTGGCGAATGGGGACGGAGCTGATCGTGCAGGCTCACGTTCAGTTCGTTACGGCCCTGAGTATGTGGGGAATCCCCGCGTACCTCGTCCTCGGTGCGGTGGCGGGTGCCGTGACGGCGTATCCGGCACAACTCGTCCGGCGTCGAATCCGCCTCGCGATCGACCGGTGATCGGCGCCGTCGACTACGGATCGGCGTCGTCGACTACATGCCGTTCATGGTCGATCCGTCGTCACGGAACATGATGAGCCCGCTGGCGAGCATCAGCGCCGCGAGCGCGACCATGCCGAGATCCCAGCTCATCGTCGCCGTCATGGTCGCGTCGCCGCCGCTTCCCATACCTCCGGATCCGCTCATCCCTCCGTCCATCCCGCCGGTGCCGTCGTCCATCGCGCCGGTCGCCAGCGCAGTCTGGTTCGCGAGCATCACGAGCGAGTAGCCGACCATGAGCGCGCCGCTCGTCGCGCCGAGATCGTCGGCGAACGACGTTAAAAGCAGTGCGCCGTGAACGATCACCACGGCGCCCAGTCCAAGCATGAGCCACGCGCTGGCGACCATTCGGGAGGCACCCGCGGCGCTCGCGATCGAGTAGCCGCCCGACGCGAACGCGATGGCCGTGCCGTACAGTCGCGTGTTCGAGACCATGTCCCGGCCATCGGCGGGGTGGATATAAAAAGGTCGTTCGCGGGTGCGTTCCCTCCGTCCATCCGCCGAACGTGTCGTCCGTCGGATCCGGGCCGGTTTCGGCCTTCCGCCCTAGACCGCCTCCGGACCGGTCGCTCCCGTTCGGACCTGCAGGGCGTCCTCGACGGGGAGGATGAACACCTTGCCGTCGCCCGGTTCGCCGGTTTTTGCGGCCCCGCTTATCGCCTCGGCGACCTCGTCGGCCGGAATGTCGGCGACGACGACGTCGACTTTCACCTTCTGGTGGAGGTCGACGACGAACTCCTCGCCGCGCCATTGACCCTTCTTTGCGGGCTGGGAGCCGCGGCCGGAGACGTTCGTGACGGTGAGCGACGGGGCGCCGATCTCCGCGAGCGCGGTCTTGATCGCGCCGAGCTTGTCGGGGCGGACGACCGCGGTGACCATCTTGATCTCGGCGCCCGCTTCCTCACCGCCGTCGGCGCGCGGGGAGCCCTTCGTCGTGTCGACCACGCGGGACCCGCCGTCGGCGGCGACGTTCGGCTTGCCGAACTCGGGGTAGGTGTCGACGCCGTGTTCCGCGACGTCGAGCCCGTCACGCTCGTGTTCGGGCGTGACGCGTGCCTGGCCGATCATCTTGAGTCCGCCCCACACCGCGGCGGTCGCGAGAACCGTCCAGATCGTGATGACCGCGACGCCGACGATCTGCGGGACGAACGCGCCCGCTTCGATCGAGAGGATGCCGCCCGCGACCAGTCCGCCGCCGATCGCGGTGCCCTCGATGGACCACAGCGGGAAGAGGATCAGTCCGAGCATCCCGGCGCTGCCGTGGACCGGGAACACCGCACAGACGTCGTCGATCTTCAGGTTCTTCTCGACGAAACGGAAGACGAGCGGGAGCTGTGCGCCGGCGATGAGGCCGATCATGAGCGCGCCCATCGGCGTGATGAGGTCGGTCGGACCGGTCACGCCGACGAGGCCGGCGAGCATCCCGTTCGCGACGTACAGCGTGTCGACCTTCCCGTTCATGTAGAGGGAGACGGCGGCCGCACCGATCGCCCCCATCCCCATGCCGAGGGCGGTGACCATCGCGACGCTGCCGACGTACGCGAAGTCGGCGAGCGCGATCGAGGTGCCGTCGGCCGCCAGCGGATTGGCCGCCGTACCGACGTTGAAGCCGAACCAGCCGAAACAGAGGACGAGCGTTCCGAGCACGGCGAACGTCATCGAGTGACCGGGGATGACGTTGACCGAGCCGTCGTCGGCGTACTTGTCCATCCGCGCGCCGAGGACGTACGCCGCCGTGAGCCCGGCGATGCCGCCGACGCCGTGAACGACCATTCCGCCCGCGAAGTCGGCGAAGCCGAGCGAGGCGAGTATCGGCGCGTCCGCGCCCGGGGCGTACCACACCATCCCCGCGACGACCGGGTAGATGACCGCCGCGAGCAGGAAGGTGTACGTGACGTACGCACGAAGCTTCGCGCGGCCGGCGACGGCCCCGGAGACGATCGTCGCGGCAGTCATCGCGAACACCGCGCTGAACAGCCACAGCGTCCACCCCGTGTCGGCGGATTCGCCGAACATCGTCAGCGGCGACGACGTGCCGCCGGCGAGCAGCGAGCCGACGTTGTTCGAGATGCCCATTCCGACGAGGAAGAACACCCCGATGCCGACCGCCCACGTGAGCATGTTCTTCGTGAGCTGGTTCGCGACGTTCTTCGATCGAACCTGCCCGGCCTCCAGCATCGCGAAGCCGGCGTGCATGAAGAAGATGAGGAACGTGACCGTGAGCCACCAGGTCATGTTCACGCCCGTGACGAGCGCCTCGACGTCCGAGGCGGTGAGTTCGAGGAGCATCCCCCCAATCATGCGAGCTCACCACCGGTACGTAAAGACGATGAACGTTCGTGTACCTTTTCGCCGATTCCGTATCCGCACGTGTCGTGAATCACGTCTACCCGTCCTGAAACGCGGGTATATAAACGTTCGAGTTGGGTTTCTCAAAAAATGCACTTCATAATACGTCCGTCGTCCAGTTTAAGGATCAGTCTATGGTATATAAGGTCGTTATCCCGCAACTTGTACGGCAATTCTTGCACGCCAGATTGACGAACGTTGTGTTGTTTGAATGACTTATCGGGGTTTCGGGAACGTCGGCGGATGCGGGGGCGTCGCGCGCGGTTGGGTGTGGCGAGTATTGCCACGCCGAGTCACGGCTGCTATCGGCGTGGTCTGGTGAGAAGCGCTGAAAGGCGCAACATCGGCAGTTTTGAGAAGAATTAGACGTTCGTCAACCCCCTGTCGGGCCGACGGTGTCGGATCCGGTCTCGTCGCCGTCGGAGCCACGAGTTACACGCCCTTCGGGGGGCGCCCACGCGGTTACTCGGGCTTCAGCCCCTCCTCTTGAACGCGCATCACGGCCTCGCCGTCGGCGAGGTTCGGCGCGTCGACGAGTCGGACGATCCGCTTGTTCCCCTTCGATTTCCGGAGGTACATCCGGAACGTCGAGGCGTGGCCGAGGATGTTGCCGCCGATCGCCTGCGTCGGGTCCCCGAAGTAGGAGTCGGGATTGGAGGCGACTTGGTTGGTGACGAGGATGGCGGTATTGAACAGGTCGCCGATCCGCATCAGGTCGTGAAGGTGCTTGTTGAGCTTCTGCTGGCGTTCGGCGAGTTCTCCCCGGCCGACGTACTCCGCACGGAAGTGCGCGGTAAGCGAGTCCACACAGACGATCCGGATGGGCCACTCGCCCTCCTCGTGTTCGCCCGCGAGCTCCTTTGCCTTCTCGGCCAACAGGATCTGGTGGTTGGAGTTGAACGCCTTCGCGACGTGGATCTGGTCGAGGAACGCCTCGATCAGCGCCTCCATCGCCTCCTCGTCGCTCGGCGATCCCTCGATCTCGCGACGTTCCATCTCGTGGGCGAGAATGTCGTCGTCGAGCCCGCGGATCATGTCGTCGATCCGCTCGGGCCGGAAGGTGTCCTCGGAGTCGACGAAGATGCAGCCGCCGTCGAGCCCGCCGTTCTCGTGGGCGAGCTGGACGTTGACCGCCATCTGGTGGGTCACCTGCGATTTCCCGGAGCCGAACTCACCGTACACCTCGGTGATCGACTGGGTCTCGATGCCGCCGCCGAGCAGATCGTCGACCTCGTCGATCAGCCAGGAGAGCTTCCCGATCTCCTGGCGTCGCTCGAGCACGGTCGCGCCGGTCTCGAAGCCGCCGACGTCGGCCGCGTCACGGGCGGCGTTGATGATGTCCGCCGCCGACGATTCGCCGATGTCGGCGGTGTTCGACAGCTCGCCGGGGCTCGCCACGGCGATCGACTGGTAGCTCTCGAAACCGTTTTCCACGAGCTTGTCCGCCGTTGCGGGGCCGACGCCTGGAAGGTCCTCGAGTTCGTCTTCGGGCATGTACTCCGGGCTTGTGCGGCTTCGGGTATAAAGCCTCGTTAACAGCAGGGTGGAAGTAAAACGAGCCGATTCGACCCTTCCCGTGAGACTGGTGCGTCATCCCTCATGAACTCCCGGTTGAGGCCACGATCCGTGCGGGTGAAACTCGTCCCCCGATCGTGTCATCTCGTCTTAAAATCCGACGCGGCGCACGTAGTCGAGTTCGCGGATCTCCACGAGCAGCTCGCCGGGGAGGTCGACGTCGGTGATCACGTAGAGCTTCGGGTCGTCGGTGAATTCGGGATCATCGCTCAACACCTGTCGGATCGGGACGTCATGGGCCGCGAGAATTCCGGTGACCTCGGCGACGATTCCCGCCTCGTCGGCGGCGGCGACCTCGATGGTGAGCACCGTGAGATCGAGGACGGGCGCCAGATCCATCAGGCTCGGCACCGAGGAGATGTTGGCGAAGATCCGGCGTAGCTCGGGATCCTCGAGGATCGCGTCGGTCGTCGAGTCGACGACGCGTCGGTCGACGTCGAGCTCCCGTGCGATTCCCGTGTAGGGGATCTCGATCCCGCCGGAGACGACCCGCCCCTCGTCGTTGACCGAGAAGCCACGCTCCAAACACAGCCGGATCACGGCCTGCTGGCTGGGTGACCCCTCGAACTTCTCGAGGATCTCATCGAACATTGGCTACCCGAGGTTCATGCCCGACCGATAAAAAGCGGGTGGGCTCGGGGCGGACCGCACGAACACGTTCAGGTCGACTGCGGCCGCATGAACACGTTCAGGTCGACTGCGGCCGCATGAACACGTTCAGGTCGACTGCGGCCGCACGAACTCGTTTTAAATCGCCTCCTCATCGTCGATCCGTTCCTGCCAGCGCTGGACTCGACTCAGAAGCTCCACCGGCGCCGTCTCCGCGAGGTCGACGCTCGCGAGCTCGCGTAACACCGCCGCGGTCTCCTCGTCGAGTCCAGCCTCCGTTCGAGCCGCCGACTCACGCGCGTTCGTGGAGCTGGCGCCATCGCTCGCCACGCCCTCGGAGGTGGCGTTCGATCCGCTTCCCGCGACCGGGTCCGCTTCCGGCCCACCGTTTTTAAACGCTCCCGACGACAGGTCGAAGACGACCTGTTTCGTTCCCTCGCCGCCCGCACCGACCCCGCCATCCGTACCCCCTCCGCTCCCGCCGCGGGCCTCGATCGCCTTCTCCTCGCGGAGCCGGTCGAGCACCTCGTCCGCCCGGTCGACGACCGGGCCGGGGACGCCAGCGAGATCGGCGACGTGAACGCCGTACGACCGATCCGTCGGCCCCTCGCGGACGGTTCGGAGGAAGGTCACGTCGCCGCCGCGCTCGTCGACGGCGACGTGGACGTTCTCGACGCGCGGGAGGTGATCGGCGAGCGTCGTCAGCTCGTGGTAGTGGGTCGCAAAGAGCGTCCGCGCGCGCACCTCGTTGTGGAGGTACTCCGTCGCGGCCCACGCGATCGAGATGCCGTCGTAGGTCGCGGTGCCGCGGCCCACCTCGTCGAGGATGACGAGCGAGTCCGCGGTCGCCGAGTGAAGGATGTTCGACAGCTCCTGCATCTCGACCATGAACGTCGACCGCCCCTGTGCCAGCTCGTCGAGCGCGCCCACGCGCGTATAAATACCGTCGACGAGGCCGACCTCGGCCGACCGCGCGGGGACGAACGACCCCACCTGTGCGAGCAGTTGGATCAGCGCGGCCTGCCGCATGTACGTCGACTTGCCGCTCATGTTCGGGCCGGTGACGATCAGGAAGCCGCGCTCCGCGTCGAGTTCGAGGTCGTTCGGAACGAAGTCCGTCGTTCGCTCGACCACGGGATGTCGACCCGCCTCGACGGACAGCGATCGCGACGCGGACAGCGCCGGGCGGGTCCAGTCGTTGCCGGCGGCGTGGGTCGCGAGCGACGCGAGCGCGTCCAGTTCGGCGACGACCCGGCCGACGTCCTGGAGGAGTTCGACCTCGCCGGCGACGCGTTCGCGCAGCTCCTCGAACAGCTCGTACTCCAGCTCGCCGCGCGCCTCCTCCAGCCTGAGGATCTCCCGCTCGCGCTCGGCGAGTTCGTCGGTGACGAACCGCTTCGAGTTCTTCAGCGTCTTGATCTCGCGGTACTGTTCGGGCACCCCGTCGGCGACCGACTTGCCGACCTGGATGTAGTAGCCGTCCGTTTTGTTGCGGTCGACGGTGACGTGGCTCAACCCGTGCCGGCGCTTCTCGCGTTCGGCGAGCGTGTCTATCCATCGTTTCGCCTCGTCGTGGCGCTCGATGAGCCCGTCGAGCTCCTCGTCGTATCCCTTCCGCAACAGCCCGCCCTGCGTCTTGGTGCTCGGCGGATCGTCCGCGAGCGCCGCCGCCAGCTCCCCGTGAAGCCCCCGTGCCCGCTCGCGGTCCGGGCGCCTGATGACGTCGGCGACCGGCGAGCCCGCGAGCGGCGTGTCCGCGACCGCCTCGGCCAGCTCGGGCAACAGCGCGAGGGTGTCACGCACCGAGAGCAGCTCGGACGCGCCGGCACTTCCGCTCGTCGCGCGGGCGGCGAGCCGTTCGAGGTCGTAGGCACCCTCAAGCGTCTCCCGGAGGCGATCGCGGGCGAGCGCGGCCGACGCGAGTGCCTCGACCGCGTCGAGCCGTCGTTCGAGCGCCTCCCGGTCGCGTTTCGGCCGGGTCAGCCACTCGCGCAACAGCCGGCCGCCCGGCGAGGTGACGGTGTGATCGAGCACGTCGAACAGCGATCCGTCCCCGTTGCCGCCCATCGTCTCCGTTAACTCGAGGTTGCGTTGGGTGGTCGCGTCGAGCTCGACGAGGTCGGCGGCACCGTACGTCGTCAGCCGCGTCATCGACGCGAGCACGCCCGCACCCGTCTCCTCGACGTACGTGAGGATCGCGCCGGCCGCCCGGATCGCGAGTTCGGAGTCGAGCCCGACCGCGTCCGCGGTCTCCGCGCCGAAGCGCTCGCGAACCGCGTGTCGCGCCCGACCGGGGGCGAACGCCTCCGCGTCGAACGCCGAGACCGACCCCGACAGCTCCTCGCGGACCGCTCCGAGCACGACGTCGTCGTTGCGCACGAGCGGTCCCGGAAGCACCTCCGCGGGGTCGAACCGATACAGCTCCGCGCGGAGGTCGCCCTCGTCTTCGGCCTCGGTGACGAGGAATCGGCCCGTGGTGACGTCAGCGAACGCCAGCCCGTAGGGACCGTCGTCGCCGTCGTTTCCGCCGGCGCCGTCGTTCCCGCCGGCGCCTTCACGAACGATCGCGGCGAGGTAGCGCGCGTCCGCCTTCGTCGTCTCCAACAGCGTCCCTGGCGTGATCACGCGGGTTATCTCCCGCGCGTGGCCGTCGTCGGTTTCGTACTGGTCGGCGACGGCGACGCGGTAGCCCCGCTCGACGAGCGCCTTCGCGTACGGCGTCAGCTCCGAGAGGGGTACGCCCGCCATCGGGTACGACGAGCCGTGTGAGGACTTCTGTGATACCTTCAAGTCGAGCTCGTCGGCGACCAGCTCCGCGTCGTCCGCGAAGAACTCGTAGAAGTCACCACACTGCATCGCGAGGACGTCGGCGTCGGTCCCTTCCTTTAATTCCAGGAACTCCCCGACGATGCCCGTTGCCATGTCCCTACTCCCGCCGTCGGCGGCTAAAACCCTGCGGGTCGCCTCGGCCGATGGCGTTGCCTCCGAATCGGCGCTCGGTTGCTCTCGTGTGCTCGGTCACTTTCGGTTCGGCAGCGTGCCGGGCTCGACCGAGTCCTCCTCCTCCTCGGTGCTTACCTCTCGCTCGAAGCCGTAGAGCACGATTCCGGTGTTGGCGGTGACGATGATCCCGGTCATCGGGACGGTCGCAAAGAGGTACATCGCGAAGCCGATGAGCACAGGAACCGCGGCGATCGTCGCCCACAGCAGGGGTCGAGACAGATCCAACCGGGTTGCGTCCCGGCGGACGACCGCGAAGATCGCGATCGTCGACGCGACGCCGAACAGCACGACTCCGGGCGACTCGACGATGACCATACCGACCCTTGGTCGACGTGCTCAAAAAGGGTATCGCGCCGCCTCGTGTGGCTCGGCCGCTTCGTGCGTGGACGGCTCGTCGTGGGCTCGCGTCCGGCCCCTACCCGAGCGACGCGTGCCCACGACGGCGTGATCTCACGTCGGCGGGGGTATCAGCCTTTCCGGTCGCTCGGGGGTGATCGTTTCGATCCCTTGGGGGTGATCGTTTCCGCTCGTCCGCGGATCACCGCCGCCGAACCGCCTTTGGTGCCCGCGGTCCGATCCATGGTATGACCGACCAGATCACCGTCTACTCCGACTACGTTTGTCCGTTCTGTTACCTCGGACGCGCGTCGCTCTCGCGGTATCAGGAGACGCGCGAGGAGCCGCTCGTGATCGACTGGCATCCGTTCGACCTCCGGGCCGGAAAGCGGAACCCGGACGGGAGCATCGACCACGACGTCGATGACGGAAAGGACGACGACTACTACGCGCAGGCCCGCGAGAACGTCCGTCGGCTGCAGGAGCGCTACGACGTCGAGATGGCCCAGGAAATCGCCGTCGAGGTGGATTCGCTTCCCGCTCAAGCCGTTTCGCTGTCCGTCAAGGAGACGCATCCGGCGGCGTGGCCCGCGTTCGACGATGCGGTCTTCGAAGCGCTCTGGACCGAGGGCCGCGACGTCGGCGACCGGGACGTGCTGGTCGACCTCGCGTCCGATATCGACGGTCTTCCGGAGGACGTCGTCGAGACGGCACTCGGTGACGGCGATCTCCGTGACCGACTCGACGACCGCTTCGCCGAGGCGCGTCGGCGCGGCGTCACGGGGGTCCCGACGTTCACGTTCGACGGTCACGCCGCCCGCGGCGCAGTGCCTCCCGAGCAGCTCCGCCGGCTCGTGGACGGTGCCTGAGACGCGTCGGCCGACGGGTCACCCTCACGGACGGCCGAGCGGTCTCGTTCACTCGCCGCCGTCGCTTGCCAGGGTGGGACCCTCGTCGCTCTCGGCGGCTCGCGCGTCGGCCGTCACGTCGGGGTCGTCCTCGTCGTCGACGAGGCGGTACGAGAGGTAGACGCAGCCGAGCGCGAGCCCGATTCCGCCGATCACGTCGACGAGCCAGTGGATCCCGAGGTACATCGTCGAGATCATCACCGAGACGGCGAGCCAGCCGGAGAGGATCGCCCAGACCGGATACTCACGCCGCGTCAACACGCCGAAGGTCGCGGCCGTCACCGCCAACGACGTGTGAAGGGAGGGGAAGACGTTCGTGTTCTCGTTCACCTCGCTCGTGAGCGCTTGGAAGTCCGGGTTGAACGTGTACAAAAGCGACGTGACGACGTCGGGCATCACGTTCCGCGGACCGTGAGCGAGGATCAGGGTGTAAAAAAACAGCCCGATCCCGTAATTGAGCGCGTACGCGACGATGAGTCGCTTGAACGTCGTCGTTCGCGGCAACGCGGCGTACGCGATGAACGGGAACACGAGCAGGAAGACGTAGCCGTAGATGTAGATCCACGAGAAATAAAACGTCAGCTCGGGGGTCACGTAGTTCGCCTGCATCCACGCGACGAACCCTCCCTCCAGCGCGTAGATCGTTCCGGTCATCCGAAACCCGACCACCTCGGAGACGCTTTGGAGGGCGCCGCGCCCCAGCGCGCTCGCGACCAGGACGACGAGTAGTCCGGCGATCTGTAGCTTTGCGTCCCGGAGGATCGGCACGACCCCGTGAGCGAGATCGTAGAGTCGTCTCGGGCCGACGAGCGCGATCCCGGCGATGAGACACATCACGCCGACCCAGAAGACGAGACGCAACACGACCGAAACGAGGACGCTCATTGATCCCTTGCGAGCAGTTCGCCCGCCTCGTTGTATCGGTAGCCTGCATCACGGAACGCGTCCCGTACCGCTTCCGCGTCGAGCGTCCCGTCCGTGCCATTGAAGGGATAGACGGGGTCCTCGTCTCGATCGCCGTCCCATCGAAGCCGGTCCGGCACGTACGCCGGTGAGGCGGCGAGCAACGAGGCCGCCGGTCGGGCGTAGCCTTGGAAGGCGTCGTCGACGAGCGCCGCCTTGTCGACCATCGACGCGAGGACCGCCCTGAACCGCGGGTTCGAGAGGGGTGCGCGTCGGACGTTGTATCCGAGATGATAGAACGCGGCCGATCGCGAACTGACGAGTCTGGCGTCCGCCTCTCGACCGATCCGCGGTACCGCGTCGGGACCGAGGTTCGATGCAGTCCCGTCCGCCATGCCGTCGCCGACCTGTTGAACCGCCGCGATGTCCGACGGGACGACCTCGAGCACCAGTCGCTCGAAGCTCGGTGCGCCGTGGAAGCTCTCGGGGATCGCCCGTGCGGGACCATCCTCGTCGGCTTCGTCGTCCGTTTCGTCCGTTTCGTCCGTTTCGTCCGTTCCGCCCGCCTCGTCCTCCGTTTCGTCGTCCGATCCTTCCGTTTCGTCGGCCGTGTCGTCGTCCTCCGAATCAGCCGTCGATCCGGATCCGAGATCGTGCAGGAAGTGCCCGGGGTTTCGTTCGAAGATGACCTCGGCTTCGGGAGTGGATTCCACGAATCGGAGCGGTCCGGAGCCGACCGGATCGTCGTTGTTCCACACGAGTGCCTCGGTGGTCTCCTCGTCGATCTGCACCCCGGCGATGCTCACCATCTCCGTTCGCTCGCTCCAAACGTGCTCCGGGAGGATCGGGATCTCGAGTGCACGCTCGGCGACCGGGCGGTTCGCGTTCCCGACCGCCAACTCCACGGTCGACTCGTCGACGACGGTTGCGGACTCGACGATGGTGCTCCGTCCACGGAACTTCGGCGTCGGAACCGGGGTCTCCGCGTTCCCCATCGAGGTGTCCCTGAGGAACCGATAGGTGAAGACGACGTCCTCGGCCGTCAACGGCTCCCCGTCGTGCCACTCGGCGTCCCGAAGGTCGACGCGGAGCGTCCCGTCCCCGACGCGTTCCCAATCGTCCGCAAGCCACGGAAGGGTACCGTCATCGTGTCTGCGCACGAGCGGATCGTATAACATGGAGGTGAACGTTCCGTGACGTCGATACTCGGCCGCGATCGGGTTCCAGTTCTCGGTGATACGGTCGTCGGTCGTCGTGAGCCGGAGCGTAACCGGCTCGTCCGCGTCGTCGTCCGTATCGTCACCCACGTCACCGTCGTCCGCCTCCGTGCGGGAGAGACGAAGCAACCCCTGTACCGACGTCGGATGGGCTCGGTCCCAACCGGTGAAGCGCTCGTCACGGTAGGCCGTCAGCGCATCGGGGAAGGCGACGACGGTGAACGGCTGGAGCTCACAGACCGTCTCTTGAAGCTCGGCGAGTACCTCGAGCCGTCGGTCCGCCGATGCCAAACGCTGCTCTTCCAACAGCTCGTCGACGGCGATCTCGGTGAACCCGAACGGGTTTTGCCACCCCGTCTCGGCCGTGAACTGCGAGTGGACGAGCGAGTAGAGCGCGTCGGGTTCGAAGGGCATCGTCTCCGGGTACTGCCCGACGTAGAGGTCGAAGTCGTGATTGAGAAGCACCGTTCGCTGTAGATCCGCATCCGCCATCGTGTCCACGCGCGCGTTGATGCCGACCTCGTTCAGATGTTCGGAGAGGTGCCGGGCGATCCGGATCGCGTTCGGGTCGCCGTCGGCCGGGATGGTCTTGATCTCCAGCGAGAGCTGGGAGGATCGATCCCGGCCCGCGAGATTCCGGACGCGGCCGATACAGCCGGCGCTCGCGACGGCGAGACCCGTTCCCGCAAGCACTGAGCGCCGGCTCCTCGTCCGCGTCATTCCTTCATGTCCCTTCGTCACCGAGCATATAACAGTCCTGTGGTCGGTGGGTTCCTCGAAGTCGCCCCATCCACGCCTTCCTCAGAGCACGTCCGCGAGCGGTAACGCAAGCCCGAGGGTCCACGCGAGAAGCCCCACGACGAGCACGCCACGATCGTCGGCGGCGCGCCCGACCGCGACGAGTCCGATGGCGGCCAGCATCGCCGCACGGTGGACGAGCAGATCCGGCGGGACGGCGACGCCGAGCCCGGCGAAATCGAGGACGAACCCCGCTCCGAGGCCGCCGACCACGCCGAGGAACGCCGCGGTCGGGTCACACGTCCGTGCCGCACCGACCACGAGTGCAGGGAGGCCGACGGCGATCGCCAGATACAGCGGGGTTGCGATCGCCTTCGGCGGAAGATCCGGATACGCGACCTCCAGCCCGATGCCGGCGGCCCGGACGCCCAGGAAGACGGCCGCGAGGGCCGCGCCAAGGAGGGCGGCGTCGGCATGCCGACTCGCCTCCGTTCGGAACCGCCCGGCCGTCTCGACCGCTGCCTCCCTCGTCCGCCGACGAAGGAGCGTTCCGACGACCGGGATCAGGATCGCGAGTTCGATCACGGTGAGCCAGCCGTCGCTCCCCCCGCCGTCGATCCCCCGGTGTTCGCGGGCCACCGTCGCGGCCGCGCCGGACTCGATGAAGTCGTCCTCCAGTCTGATCGCGGGATCACTGATGTCGGTGACGGTGTGGCGCAGGCGGAACCAATCGTAGTACTCCTCGTGGACCTGGATCGCGGTGTACGCCTCGTCGGGCGATTCGTACGCTCGGACGTGATCCCGCGAGCCGAGGTACTCCCCGTCGTGCAGCTCGAAGGTCTCGTCCGTCCACTCGCCGCCCTCCGCCCCCTCGAAGTACGAGTAGCGGGTCGAACCGTGTGCGTCCTCCCAGTCGGTTTCGGTCACCGCGTCGACGACGAGGTCAGGCTCGGCGTCCGACTCCAACTCGTCGGTCTCCTCCCAGTCGGTTTCCGGCTGCGCGGTCAGCGCATCCCGTACCGCGTCCGCGTCGTCGTGAAAGACGACGTTGATCGCGAGGGTTCGTCCCTCAACCGACCGGCTCCGGCTCGTGTACGGCCACAGGTCGTAGTCGCCGTCGACCGCGATGAGGGAATCCTCCGGGACGGAGTCCGCCGCCGGCTCGTCGGCCGTTCCGCCGAAAACGCCGGACAACACGAGTCCGACGGCGACCACGACGAGCAGAACCGCAACCAGGGTCTTTCGTCGCATACGTCACGTCACTGGCGACCGAGCAATAAAAACGCACCACCCTACTCGGACGCTACCACGTCTCGACACATCCCTCACGGACGTCCTCCGCACACCCCTCACAGTCGGGATGCCCGGACTCGAAGCAGGCCGGGCGTCCCTCGGCGTCGACGGTTTTCGCCCGCCGCTCGGCGTACCGCCGACAGACGATCCGTGCCCGGCCGTCCTCGTCGCTCGGCAGGTCATACAGCGGGGTACCGGCGTTCGAGTCGTCGGGATCCTGTTTTCCCTCCCGATAGGCACGCTTGGCTTCCTCGAACTCCCTGCCGGCCTTGCGAAGCCGTTGGCGGAGCACGCGTTCGAGCCGGTCGTCCATGTCCGACCTTCGGCGGCCCGAACCATAGGTCCGTTGGCGATGGGTCGTTGGCGATGGGTCGTTGGCGATGGGTCGTTGGCGGCACGTCTCGGGTATGTCGGCGTGTGTCGTGGTTCCACCTGAAACGGAGCCCGCGTGCGGCTGACGGGCGTCCGACGCGAGAGCGACGCTCCACGCGTGACATGACACGACGCGCCGTCGTGGAGGGATCGACGACGATCCCCCTCGGCGCGTCGTGCCGGATCACCCGGACGATCCGGACTCGTCGCGGTCGTCGCTGGCCGTCCATCGGCGGGCTCCCGGGAGGATCCCGACGAGCCGCGTCACGTAGCCAAACTTGAACAGGCCGAACTGCGAGAGGACGCCGAGGACGAAGACGGCGAGAAACGCGGGTGCGGTGACGTCGAAGAGGATCGGTTCGACCGTGAGCTCCTCCGCGGCCGCCTCGAACGCGTCCGTCGTCAGTGACCGCGATGCGAACGCGCCGCCGATGAAGGCGGTGGAGACGACGAGCGTCGTCCGACTGAGCACGAACCCGAACAGCGCCCCGACGGCCACGCCGGCGAGGGTCGCGCCCACGAGCAGCAGCGTTCCCTCCAGTCCGGCGGCGTCGGCCGCGTAGAACGGACCGACGGCGAACCGTCCGACGAATCCGCCGACGACGCCGCCGATCCCGAGCACCGCGAACGAGAGGCCCGCATACGCGAGAAAGCCGCCGAGCGCGCCGCCGATGACGACGGCAGCGCCGGTGAGCGCGAGCGCGTCGACCGCGACCAGTCCGACGAGGTTTGGCGAGAGAAGATAGCCCGCGCCCGCGCCGATCAGGGCGCCGGTCAGCGTGACGGCGTAGACGGAGGCCGCCGCGCCGACGAACGCGAGCAGGAAGCCCGCGACGACGAGCCCGGCGTCGAGTGGTGTGACCATGCGAGGACGTGTGCCGCCATCGAACTTAAAAGGTCGTCCCGTCGCGCCGTCGGTCGTCCGTCGGTTCATCGACGGACGTCCCGCCACCGTTCCGGGGATCGACCGTCTCGGCGACGTCGACGTCGGGCTTCACGAGGTCGACCGAATGGCCGGTGTGTCTTGCGTGCGTGTGGGCGAACCTGCGGGCCGGGCGCTCGGCGAGAAAGCGCTCGCCGTCCGGACACGCCCGGCAGTCGGCGATCCACGGCGTCACCTCGTCGGGATAGTGGCCCGTGTGACGTTCGTGGTCCATCGCGAACTGCTCGACCGCGCGGTTGCCGGCGGCGAGGTCGTCGAGTTCGTACGCGAGGTCCCACTCGCGGTCACAGATCGAACACCACACCGTGGGGAGGTCGTCGACGGCATCCGGATCGGTGGCCTCCCCGGGTGCCGGCTCCGCGGGATCACGCGGCGGCGGCACGTCGGGCACGTCGGACCATCCCGTCCGATCGGCGGGAAACGTCGGGAGATCGTCGCTTTCGGGATATTCGTCCCCGTCGCCGGGGCCGTCGTCGATCGGGTCCTCTGACACGCCCCGTTCTCGGTCGGGCCGCGACGTTAACGTTGCGGCGCTCGGCGACGGGACGTTCCGCTCACCGCGCCCGACGTCGATCGTGTCTGTCGAGGTATCGCGTGTAGCCGCCGACGACCAGTCCGAACCCGGCGATCAGGAGCACGAAGCCGGCAAGTCGCGTCGCGCCGAGGGTCATCACGGCCAGGATAAGCCCGAAGAGAAGGGCGAAGACGCCACCGACGACGAGCCCGACGTCGAGCAGCGGCGAGGGTTGGACCGTCTTGCAGTGTGGACAGATGCGCGCGTCGCTCGGGATCGACTCCATACAGTCGACACAACGGACGCGGTCACGGGGCACGACGCTCGTTTCGGGCGCCGTCGGTTTATAAACCCCGTTCGCGCGCCGACGGCGACGTTTGCTCCATTTCAGTTCACTCGACGACCCCGGACCCGACCGTTCGGGGACGCTCGACGCCGGCAAACTCGAAGCGAGCGCCGCCGCTTTCGGATTCGCCGACCGTCACGGTCCACCCGTGTGCATCGGCGATCTCACGAACGATCGCGAGCCCGAACCCGGTTCCGGCGGTGCTCCCGCTGTACCCCGGAGCGAAGACGTCCTCGCGGCGTTCCGGGTCGATTCCGGGACCGTCGTCGGCGACGTAGAACCCGTCGTCGAGCTCGCCGACGCGGATCCCGACGTCGGCGGCGCCGTGTTCGATCGCGTTCCGCATCAGATTCTCGAACAGGTTTCGGAGCCGATCCGGGTCCGCTCGCACCTCACGTCCCACGTCGACGTCGAGGGTCGCGTCTCCGGTCTCCACCGAGCGCCAGCTCCTCTCGGCGACCGCCTCGACGTCGACCGACTCCGGGTCGCCGACCGTCCGTCCCTCGCGGGCGAGCGTGAGGGTGTGATCGATGATGGTCTCCATTCGATCGAGCGCGTCGACGGCGGGATCGAGATGCTCGTCGCCGTCGGGGGTACGCGCGAGGTCGACGCGGCCGCGAGCGACGTTGAGGGGATTTCGAAGGTCGTGTGAGACGATGCTTGCGAAGGCGTCGAGCCGTTCGTTCTGTCGCTCCAGCGCACGCTCCCGCTCGACGAACGCGGTGATGTCCTCCTGGAACCCGACCCAGTTCGTCACCTCGCCGCTTCGATCCCGGATGGGGGCGATGCTGACACGATTCCAGAACGGAGTGTCGTCCTTCCGGTAGTTCAACAGCTCGACGGTCGCCGGCTCGCCGGCGTCGATCGCCTCACGTAGGCGGTCGACGGCCTCCGACTCGGTGTCGGGTCCCTGGAGGAACCGGCAGTTGATCCCGACGGACTCCTCCCGTTCGTAGCCCGTCATCTCGACGAACTCGTCGTTGACGTACGTCATCGGGTTGTCCGGCAGATCCGGGTCGGTGATCGTGATCCCTACCGGCGCCTCCTCCATCGCTCGGCGTTTCGTCTCCAACTCCTTCCGGCGCCGCTTTTCATCGGAGACGTTCCGAAGGATCCCGACGCTGCCCTCGAACGTCTCTCCCTCGTACGGCAACACGGCCATGTGATCCCGACAGGGGATCGGGTCCCCCTCTTTCGGCACGATGTCGACGCGGAACCGCTGGACGTCGGGGCCTCCACTGGAGAGGATCGTCCCGAGGCGAGCCTCCGCCTCCGCGACCGCCGCGTCGTCCTTTATTAATCCGGGCTTGCTGCCGACGATCTCCTCGCGGTCGTAGCCGGTGAGGTCCGCGAACGCCTCGTTGACGAACCGGAAGGTTCCGGTCTCGTCGACGACGTAGATCGGATACCCCAGCGCCTCCATGACCGTCGAATAGCGGTCGGCGACGATCCGCGTCCGATGATCCTCCACCGCGTCGGCGACGCGGTTGATGAGGCGCTGTTGCTGTTCTGGACCGCCCTTCTGGAAGTAGCCGGTGACGCCCGCGTTGAGCGCCCGACTGGCGATCTCCTCGGATCCCTTCCCGGTGAAGAGCACGAACGGGACGTCCGGGTGGCCCTTCCGCAGCGTCTCGAAGAACTCGAGTCCGTTCATTGCGGGCATGTCGTAGTCGCTCACGATGCAGTCGAACGGCGTCGACGATCCGCGGTTCGTGCCGTCCTCGAGCCGCGTCAGCGCCGCTTCCGGATCGGTGACGCTCGTCACGTTGACGTCGTCGAGTTCCCGATCGAAGTATGCGGCCGTCAGATCGAGCACCGCGGGGTCATCATCGACGTGTAACACGTCGATCCGGTCGGTCATATGAGGGGTAGTGGAAGCATCAATAAAGATACGTCGCCGTGGCTCTCAGCGACGGGTTCGAACGCCCGAAATGAGTGCCGTCTTGACGTGGCGGTCAACGGCTCCAGGCCGGTCGATCGCGCTCGACCCCTTCCATCCGTCCACTTCCGCCCCGCGTGGGTGTCGCTTAAGACGCCGCGGCGATGACGGTCGAACGATGGACGGCGGGACGCTTCCGGGCGTCGACTTCGACGACGCGGCGACACGCTCCGACCGCGTCGTCCTCCACGTCGACATGGATTGTTTTTATGCCTCCTGTGAGCGGCTTCGCCGCCCGGACCTCCGCGGCGAGCCCGTCGTCGTCGGGATGGGCTACGAGCCCGGCGAGACGATCGGCGCGGTCGCGACCGCGAGCTACGAGGCTCGCG
>LKMJ01000688.1_pt1 | contig 27210 bp, 27 predicted proteins | sample 643391 | NCBI WGS metagenome assembly LKMJ01 (sample SAMN04112250, study PRJNA286221) | soda lake metagenome | biome: soda lake; feature: Kulunda Steppe; material: water; isolation source: sample PL-Br10 brine of Picturesque Lake | place: Russia: Kulunda steppe | collected 2010-07 | reverse complement strand
TCCCAGACGTCCCGTACCTCGCGATCACCGGGCAGGGGATCGTACTGCGTGGGCCGATCGCCAGCGGTCGGATCGTCGTCACACTCGAGGCGTTCGAGGTGAATCCTTATCGCCGAGGGAAATCGCTTCCGGCCGCTCTCGTCGTCGAAAAGCGAGAGCGAAGGTCGTAGGTCGAAGGAACACGACGCGGTTCGGGCTCACACCCGCAACCAGTATTATACCGGCGTCGCCCCTGGTGTGAGTATGCGATTCGAAAACGAGACGGTGTTCGTCACCGGCGGCGGATCCGGTATCGGACGTGCGACCGCCCTCGATATCGCCGCGGACGGAGGGTTCGTGGTCGTCACCGACATCGACGAATCGGGCGGGAAAGCGACCGTCGAAGCGATCGAATCGGCCGGCGGCGAGGCCGTCTTCCGGGAACTCGACGTGACCGACGCCGACGCGTTCGATGCCGTCGTCGAAGCGACGATCGAAGCACATGGGCTCGACAGGATGGTCAACAACGCCGGTATCGCCCACCCGCCGGCCGACACCGAGGACGTGACCGAGGCGACGTTCGAGCGCGTCCTCGACGTGAACGTCCGCGGCGTCTGGAACGGCTGTCGGGCCGTCCTCCCGCATTTTAAAACACGCGGCGAGGGTTCGATCGTCAACGTCGGGTCGCTGGCGTCGTTTCTCGGGCTTCCGAAGCAGTCGGCCTACTCGTTGAGCAAGGGCGCGGTGATGAACTTCACCCGTGCGGTCGCCGCCGAGGCGGGCAGAGACGGCGTCCGGGTGAACGCGGTGTGTCCGGGTTTCGTCGAGACGGCACTCGGCGATCAGTACTTCGAAGCCGCGTCGGATCCCGAAAAGGCGAAAGCACAGGCGAAAACGCAGTACCCCCTCGAACGCTTCGGCAGACCCGAGGAGATCGCCGACGCGATCACCTTCCTGCTTTCGGAGGAGGCGTCGTTCATCACGGGACACGGCCTCGTCGTCGACGGCGGTTACTCGGCGCAGTGAGCGGGGTCCGCTCGAGCCGAGAACGTGGAAACCCGATTCCGGTACGCGACGTATTATGGGGTACGCGCTCGCATGTCCTGATATGGAGTTCAACCTTCCCGTCTCACTCGGCGCGTTGCTCGTAGTCATTGTCATCGGGGTCGCCGGTCTCATCGGCAGCGGGATGATGATCGCCGAAACGACGCTCATGATGGTCGCGCCATCGATGCTCGTCTTCGGGCTCATCGCGTTCGCGCTGGGGATGAAACACGGCGAGTATCGCGCGATCCGATAACTGAGGGGGAAATGACCGGATCAAAAAGATAAGGGAAAAAGCGGATCAAAAGGAAATAGTTTCAGGGCGTCTGTGACCGCCGTGGGGCAGCATCGTCGATCTCGATCCACTCTTCGGCGTAGAGCGCGTCACGGCAGACCTCACACAGGACGACCTCGACCTCCGTTTCACCTCCAAGTACGACACGGCGAGGGGACCAGCGACCTTCAGAGCAGCAGTTCGTACACTCCATCGTATTTCCACTCGAAGCATAACTATTTATCATTGTTGACTAGTGACAGGGTTCTGATTCGACGGTCGAGTCGTTTCCCGGAACGCAGACGCTTAACATCACGCGCGAAAACCGGACGGTATGGCCAGAACAATCGAGGGAGAGACGGCTATCGTTACCGGAGCGAGCGCGGGGATCGGCCGGGAAACGGCGCTTTCGTTAGCTCGCGAGGGCGTCGACGTTGCCATCGCAGCACGCCGAAAAGATCGGTTGGAAGAGCTCTCCGACCGAATAGAGGCAGAGACGGACGTCGAGACGCTCGTCGTGCCGACGAACGTCAGAAACGAAGACGAAATCGAGACGTTGATCGAGACGACCACGGAGACGTTCGGTCGGCTCGATATCCTCGTCAACAACGCCGGCGTCGTCGTCGGCTCGAGCGTCGAGGAGCTTTCGACCGACGAGTACCGGGCGATGATGGAAACCAACGTCGACGGCATGTTCTTTGCGACCCGGACGGCGCTGCCGTATCTCCGTGAGACGGGCGGAACGATCGTCTTTCTCGGGAGCTTCGCCGGACAGTACCCCCGGTCGTTCAACCCGGTGTACGCGGCGACGAAATGGTGGATACGGGGCTTCGCGAAAAGCGTCACCGCCCAGGCCGACGGCGAGATCGCCGTGACCACGGTCAACCCCTCCGAGGTGCGGACCGAAATCGCCTCCCAGACAGGAGAGAGCTTCGAGGAGCGCTTCGAGGAGGGCGAAGTGATCGAACCGGAAGAGGTCGCCGACGCCGTGGTGTTCGCCGTCAAACAGGACAACGCGATGGTAAGCGAACTCGATCTCTACCGGCGCGACAAATTCGAGCCGTTCTGAGCTGAAAGTGACGTGGCTTTTGATCGAACGGGGGAAAGTTCGTCAAAACGGTTTATTTCAACCATATCCCCGGACGTTCATCGCCTGTTCAGACATATATTGAAACAAAAGTAAATTTTATAATCCTCTGTGCCATGTCTGTAGATGTAATGTCCGATAGAAACTACGTGTGTCCACTGTTCGGCCGGAAGGCTGAACGGTGCACGCGGATTCGTATCTCGAAACGTCGAAGGAGGGGATTCCGTCGAGCTCGGTGATCCAGACATAAATCGGCTCAGGCACCTGCGTCGGTGGTCGGTTCCGGTCCAATCCGCTGCCACGAGTCTGGTGACAGGCGGTTCGCTCATACGGGCTGTTGGAAACGTCACGACAGTTCGTATCGCGTTACGTTCCGACCACACCCTGTCTTGGACGGGCGACAACGTGGCCCCGTCATGCCCGGTTACGGGCGCGTTTTTCGTAGACTATCGTGTACGTCGAGCGTGCGGTACGATAACACTGGAGAGCTACCTATCCTCGAACCCGTCCTCGAACCGGAACGTGCCGTCTTTCTGGACAATTTCGCCGTCGACCTCGATGAACGAATCTTCGGACATATCGACGATCATATCGACGTGGACCGCCGATTCGTTCGCCTCTCGACCTTCGCCGACACATTCGTCGTACGCGCGCCCGACCGCCATGTGAACGGTATCGCCCATCTTCTCATCGAAGAGCATGTTGTACGTAAAGCGATCGATATCGCGGTTCATCCCGATGCCGAGTTCGCCGAGACGGCTCGCACCGGGGTCGGTGTTCAACACCTCTTCCAGAAGCGCCTCGTTCTGTTCGGCCGTGTGCTCTATGACTTCGCCGCCCTCGAAGACGAGGTGGGCGTCGATGATCTCCCGTCCCTGATAGTACAGCGGCATATCGAAGAGCACCTCCCCCTCGACGCTGTCGGGTACCGGCGCGGTAAAGACCTCCCCGCCCGGGAGGTTCTTTTCGGCGTAGTCGTTGATCGTATACATTCCGTCGACCGACAGCCGAACGTCCGTCGTCTCGCCGCTTTTGATGCGGACTTCGCTCGCCGGATCGAGAATGTCGACCATCCGCTGTTGGTGTTCGCGCTGGGCCTGCCAGTCTTTGTTGATCGCATCCCACACGAAGTTCTCGTACGCCTCGGTGCTCATGTCCGCGAGCTGGGCGTTTCCGGCGGCTGGAAACTGGGTGAGACACCACTGCTTCGAGAGGGCGGTCTCCTGGACGGGCTGGTTTGCCTTCGAGTGGGCGGCCTGCTTCGCCGGCTCGACGTCGCTCTGTTCGGTCGCGTTGGTCTCGCCTCGAACACGGATCAACACGTCACTTTCCTCATAAAGCGCCTTGGTGTGAGTCGGCGTCTCGAACTCGTCTTCGTCGACCGAACGAAGGTACGCCCTCTGGGCGCGGCTGTCGCTTGCGAGATACACCGGCGTCGCCCCGCGGTCACCGACGACTTCGTGGAGGGCGACCGCCAGATCTTCGGCCACGCTCGGGCCGCTGATGACGACGTTTTCGCCTGCCTGTACGTCCGTCGAGTGATCGACGATGATCTCGGCGTGTTCGCGGATCCGTGGATCCATATCCGACGTCAGGGCGGGGTCGTCTATACGTTTGTGGTGCGGACAGTCATCGACTGCGAACGGGAGATACGCCTAAGTCACTGTCGACTCAACGTTTCGGTATGTGGCTCCAGCGGCAAGAGACCGTCACCTGCATCGCGTGTGGTGAAACACTCACCCGCCCCGACGCACGCGAGTACGACAGATACGGCGACCGCTGGGAGCGCCGCGAAAAGACGTTCGAGTACCTCTGTAAGCCGTGTCACCGCGAACTGTGTCATCAGCCGCGAGCGGGACTGGAAGCGCTTCTCGTCGAGATGGAGGGCGAATCCGTTCCCGCGGACCAGTTCGTCGAACGCTATTATGAGGCCGTCGAGGAAGCCGCGGACAGAACCGACGGGAAACGCGGCGGCGAACGGTGAGCGAACGTCGGGATTTCCCGCCTCGCAACGACTAACTGTATCACCGCCCAACCGTTCGCTATGAGCGATCACGACGAGCAGGCGTACGCCGGCACGGCGGAGGGTCAAGGTCCCGTTCAGATCGACGAGGAGCTCGCCCGCCACCTCGAGAACAAACGAGAAGAGCTCTTCGAGGAGTTCGAGATCCGCGATGAGTTTCCGAACGAGGTACTCGAGGAGGCGAAAGCGCGAGCGTCCGATCCCGAAGGCGACATCGAGGCTGAACTGAACGATCGGCGGGATCTCCGGGAGTTGACGACGTGGACGACTGATCCGGTAGACGCCCAGGACTTCGACGATGCGATCTCGATCGAGCGCACCGACGACGGCTACCGCCTGTGGGTTCACATCGCCGACGTGACACACTACGTCACCCCGGAGACGGCGATGTGGGAGGAAGCGCAGAAACGCGGGAACACGGTCTACCTCCCGTCGTATACGATCCACATGCTACCGTCGGTCCTCGCCGAAACCGTCTGCTCGCTCGTCCCGAACGAGGATCGACTCGCCCACACCGTCGAGATGCACATCGACGGAGAAACACTCTCACATCAGTCGATCGATATCTACAAATCGGTCATCCACTCCGACGCTCGCCAGACGTACAACGACTGTGAAACCCGGCTCGACGACCCCGACGCGCCACTACACGAAGCGAACCGTCTGGCGTACGAACTCGCCGAAAAGCTCCACGAACAGCGCAAAGCGGACGGATCGCTCGTGTTGAACCCGAAGCGCGATCGGGCACACACCATCATCGAGGAGTGTATGCTCAAAGCGAACAAGGCAGTCACCCACGAACTGCAGTGGAATCGGGGGCTCGAGGCGATGTTCCGGGTCCACCCCCAGCCGACGCCACAGGAGTGGGACGAAGCGCTGAGAGAGATTCAAGAGCTCGATGGCGTCTCGATCCCCGGCGACGCCTGGGACGATCCCCGAAAGGCCGTGAACGCGACGCTGGAGGAGGCACCGGGACGGCAGCTCGATAAGATCCAGTGGGCCGTCATGAAGGTGATGCCGCGCGCGAAGTACATGTCCGATCCCTTCGGCGGACATCACGCGCTCAACTTCGAGATCTACGGGCATTTCACCTCACCGATCCGACGCCTTTCAGACCTCATCAACCACTGGATCATCTACACGAACGACGTCCCCGAAGGGATCGCGGACCTCTGTGATCACGCCAGCGACAAACAGAAGGACGCAGAGACTTGCGAGCGGATCTACAAGGATTTCCTCCAGGAGGTCGGGCTAGATCCGGACGCAGTCAACAATCGCGGAGTCGAGATCGTCGAAGACCCCGAAGACGCCCAATATACGGCCTGATACGGGCTTTCGTACCGATTTACCCCGGGGAAGCGATCACTGATAAACGACGACAACAGTCCGTATGCGCGGCCAACGTCTACGTCAGCATCACCGTTCGGTGTGATCGTCGACCGATCGAGTCGCGTCCGCCATCCGTTCGGTGAAATCCCAGGTGTAGAGTTTGCTCGGTTCGATTCGAATTCGGACCTCCTCGCGATCGGCATCGAGAAGTCGGGAGGCGAGGTCGCTTTCCGTTCCGCCGAGATACCGACGCAGTAAGTTCTCCAGCAGCTTTTTGTCCTCGTCGCGTTCGATCGTCGCCGTTCCGGCCCCCCGAACGCCCTTATAGGGTGGTTCGTTCTCCGATACCTCGAAGGCGACCTCCGGATCGAATTCGAGATAGTCGACCACGTCGGCGCCGGCGCCGGTCGCGCAGTGAAACGCCCCATCGTGATAGCGATACCAGAGCGAGAGCATCCACAGTCCACCGGACGGCCGCCGACACGCTACCCGGATCGGAGCGATCGATTCCGTCAGGTAGGCTTCGGCTTCGGTTTCCGACCACGTGCCAGTCCACGTCGACATACCCCGAGTACGCGTCTGATGATTAATTACCTGACGGCCCCGATATCCGTGGATCTGTCTCCGATTTCGGCTCGAGACCGCTCCAGCGAGCGACGCGGCTACCGCACCGGTGACCGGAGTGGCCTTTATATATTATAGCGAGGAACGGCGCGTTATGAACGGACGTACGGTATTCGTGACCGGAGCGAGCCAGGGGATCGGCCGACAGATCGCGCTCGCGCTCGCGAATCGAGGGGCGAACGTCGCACTTGCCGCCCGAAGCGACGGGATCGAAGAGACGGCAGCGAGGATCGACACGCCCGCCCGAACGCTGACGGTGCGGACGGATGTCACCGACGAGGAGTCGGTCGCCACCTCGATCGAAGAGACCGTCGAGCGGTTCGGCGGACTCGACGCCGTCGTCAACAACGCGGGGATCGCCGGCCCGACCGCGCCGATCGAAGAGGTCGATCGGGAGAAATGGGACCGGACGATGGCAGTCAACGTGACAGGGATGTACCTCACGATCAAACACGCGGTGAGTCACCTCCGCGACAGCGACTGCGCAAGTATCGTGAACGTCTCCTCTATCAGCGGCAAGCGTCCGCTGGAGAACCGGACGCCCTACACCGCCTCGAAGATGGCCGTCATCGGACTCACCCGTACGCTCGCGTTCGAACTCGGCGAGGATGACATCACGGTGAACGCGGTCTGTCCCGGTGCGACGAAAGGACCGCGGATCGACGACGTGATCGAAAAACGGGCGACCCAGCTCGGTGTAGAGTACGAGGAAGCGAAACGGCGGCTGTTCACCGGCGACGCCGCACTCGGCAGTCTCGTCGAACCCGAGGAGATCGCCGATGTCGTTGCGTTCCTGATCAGCGATCGAGCCCGCCACATAACTGCCCAAGATGTCAACGTCGACAGCGGGACGGCCTGGTACTGATAGGGATTATCGCCGCCGACCGGAGCTTCCGACACGCATCCTTCGGCGGCATATCTCAGTTCGTGACCCGTAAAACGGACACGGCGTTCACCGCGCGCAAATTTAGAACCCGTTATCCTCCGCGAGAAGAGAGCGTCCACTCCTATCGATGCCGTGTACCGAAGAAGACGCCCGAGGCGGGATTTGAACCCGCGTCACGACCGTGACAGGGTCGTATGATGGGCCACTACACCACCCGGGCTCCCTGCACTCTCTGGTAACCGGGTTCGAACCTTAAGGCTTTCCAAAGGATGGCGCCGCGGTTCGTTCTCACACACCGGGGAGGGGCGATCCCGGCGAGGGCGCTTACTCGGGTTTGAGCCCTTCGTTTTCGACGCGCATGACGGCCTCCCCGTCGGGGAGGTTCGGCGCGTCGACGAGCTTGACGATCCGTTTGTTGCCCTTCGACTTTTTCAGGTACATCCGGAAGGTCGATTTGTGGCCGAGGATGTTGCCACCGATGGGCTTCGTCGGATCGCCGAAGAAGGCGTCGGGGTTCGATTGCACCTGATTCGTGACGACCGTCGCGGCGTTATAGAGATTGCCGACGCGGTCGATGTCGTGGAGGTGTTTGTTGAGTTTCTGTTGTCTGTTGGCCAGTTCACCGCGACCGACGTACTCGGCCCGAAAGTGTGCCGTGAGCGAGTCGATACAGACCAGTCGGACGGGGTACTCGTCGTCTTCGTATTCGGCAGCGATCTCCTGGGCCTTCTCGGCGAGAAGGATCTGGTGGTTAGAGTTGAACGCCTTCGCGACGTGGATCTTATCGAGGAACGTCTCGACGAGTTCCTCGAGCGCCGCCTCGTCGTCGACACCGCCTTCGATTTCTCGATCCTCCATGGCAGCCTCGATGGCCTCATCAGAGAGCCCTCGGACCATCTCGTCGATCCGTTCGGGCCGGAACGTATCCTCCGTGTCGACGAAGATACAGCGCCCGTTGAGCCCGCCGGCCTCGTCAGGAAGCTGGACGTTCACCGCGAGCTGGTGGGTGACCTGTGATTTGCCGGCGCCGAACTCGCCGTAGACTTCGGTGATCGATTGCGTCTCGACACCGCCGCCGAGCATCTCGTCGATCTCGGGGATGAGCCACTCGAGTTTTCCGATCTGTTCGCGACGTTCGAGGACGTCAGAGCCGGTCTCGAAGCCACCGATGTCGGCGGCCTCTCGGGCGGCCTGGATGATGTCGTTCGCGTTCGATTCGCCGATATCGGCGGTGTTCGAAAGTTCGCCGGGACTCGCGACGGCGATGCTCTGATAGGAGTCGTAACCGTTTTCGCGGAGTTTATCAGCGGTCGCAGGGCCGACGCCCGGCAGTTCCTCTAACTTCTCTGCGCTTGCTGCCATACCCGATGCTGTGGCCGCCCGGTACATAAAGTCTCGTTAACAGCTCACTGAAAGTGAAACCGGTAGACGAGACAGTAGTAAAACAGCACCTCGACCGAAACTTTAGGAGGGAGAACGGATCGCTACCCCCACGGGTGAGCATCCCCCTCCGGCCACATCGGATACCAGTAGGCGGTGTCGTCTTCGATCTCCAGTTCACCGTCGAGGTTGCTCTCGAGTTTGAACTCGATCCGTTCGTCCCGGTCGTGCCCGCCGACGGGGACGAACGGGTAGTAAGCCCCCCGCCGAAAGGAGTAAATCCAGTAGGCGGTCGTTCCATCTCGTTCGAAGGCGAAAAGCGCGGCGAGCAATCGAGAGCCGAATCCGGCCTCGATGAGCGTGTCCGCGGCGAAATGAACGCTCGTGACGAGGTTCTCGAAGTCCCGATCGTGAAGGACGACCCAGTGATAGCCGTGGCTATCCTCGATGAACGACGCCGTCGTTCCGGTCTCCTCCTCGCCGAGTTCCAGAATTGCTTCGATCTCGCTTCGTGCTTCCCGAAACGCCGTGCTATCGACGTTCGCAAAGCACAGCGCCGCATCACCGGTGGGGGCGAAATCCAGATCGGCACCCATAGTCAGATACGCGGTCGACATCCCGAAGAGGTCCTCCGGGTCCGCATCGCGGATCGCATCGGCCTCCGCACTCAGCCCGAGTACCTGTCGGATCGTCTCGAATAACCCCATCAGGCGTATTCCGGAACGCGACACGCATAGGCGTTATCGTCGGTGAGGCGATTCGGCTCAGAATCGATCGCGGGCGAGATTTATATACGAAATCGAAGCCAGCCACGGTATGCGCTGAGAAGTTGCCGGTGGTCCGCCGAGGCAGGAGGGTGCTTTACACCGTAGCGGAACACGGATCACCGATCGAGTCGTTCCGCCTGTTCGCTACCGTTCGACGCCGTACTCGGAGAGTAACGCCTCGAATTCGGATTCATCGAGCGTCGGAACACCGTACTCGTCGGCATCCTCACGTTTGCTCCGACCGGGGTTGTTACCGACGACGAGATAATCAGTGTTACTCGATACACTCGAGGTCGCCGAGCCGCCGTGACGTTCGATGAGCTCTTGGGCTTCAGAACGCGTCACGCTGTCGAGCGATCCGGTGAAGACGAACGTCAACCCCTCGAGAGTGTCGCCCGCAGTTTCGACCGGTTGAGGATCTACGCCCTGTCGGCGAAGTCTGGCAATGACGTCGCGATTCCGCTCGCTCTCGAAGAATTCTCCGATCTCGGCTGCGGTCTTCGGTCCGACCCCGTCAACCGATCGGAGATCGGCCTCGGACGCCTCGAGGACTGCCTCCAGCGTTCCGAAGTGACGAGCGAGATCTCCCGCCGTTGTCTCGCCGACACCCGGAACACCGAGCGCGGATAGGAAATCCGAAAGCGGGGGCTCCTTGCTCGCCTCGAGTTCCGAAATCAGGTTCTGTGCGCTCGTTTCTCCCCACCCCTCGAGATCCGCAAGCGCCTCGACAGAGAGCGCATACAGGTCCGGAAGCTCCTCGATGAGCCCGGCATCCATCAGCTGATCGACTGCCTTCTCGCCGAGCCCCTCGATGTCGAGACCCGACCGGGAGGCGTAATGCTGTATCGCCCGCCGCAGTTGTGCCGGGCAAGCGATTCCACCGGTACAGAACGCGATCGGGCCGTCCCGCTCGATCGGACTCTCACATACCGGACACTGATCGGGGAGCTCGAACCACTCGGTCTCCTCGCCGTCGATGACTGCTTCGACGTACGGGATCACGTCGCCGGCGCGTTTGATCCGGACCGTATCGCCGATCGCGACGCCGAGTTCGGCGATCTGTTCGGGATTGTGAAGCGTCGCCCGCGAGACCTCCACGCCGGAGACCTCAACCGGGTCCAGCAGCGCAACCGGCGTTATCCGACCAGTCCGGCCGACCTGAACGACGACATCCCGAACCGTCGTCACTTCGGTTCGAGCCGGGAACTTGTAGGCGAACGCCCACCGCGGCGCGCGGGCGGTCGATCCGAGGATCTCACGGGCTTCCGTCCGGTCGAGTTTGATCACCGTGCCGTCGATCTCGTAGTCGAGATCGCCTCGCCGATCGAGCATCGCCTCGCGAAACGCGATGGCCCCATCGATGTCGTCGACACGTTGGGTGTGCTCGTCGGTGGGAAACCCCCACCGATCGACAGTTCGGTGTTCTTCGAGACGCGTCTCGAAGTCGTAACCGCCGTCGTCGAGGATTTCGAAAACGAAACAGTCCAGCGGCCGTTTGGCCGTCACTGACGGATCGAGCTGTCGAAGGGTTCCGGCGGCAGCGTTTCGCGGATTCGCGAAGGGGTCCTCGCCGCGCTCGATTCGTTCGCGGTTGTACGCCTGGAATGCGTCCTTCGGCATGAACACTTCGCCGCGAACCGCGAGAAACGATGGATGATCGCCGCGTAACTCCAGTGGAACCGTCCGGATAGTCCGGACGTTCTCGGTTACGTCGTCACCGCGTTCGCCATCTCCTCGAGTCGCCGCACGTCGTAAGACGCCATCTTCGTAGACGAGCTCGACGGAAAGCCCGTCGAATTTGGGCTCACAGAGGTACTGGATTGGGCCGTCGTAATCCGCCTTCGCCAGCCGGTTTCGGATCCGATCGTCGAAGTCTCGAACGGCCGCCTCCTCGCCGGAGGAATCGATCGAGAGCATCGGACTGACGTGTTCGACGGTCTCTAGCTCTTCGAGTGGTTCGCCGCCGACTCGCCGGGTCGGGCTGGTTTCGGAGTGAAGATTGAAGGTGTCCTCGAGCGCCTTTAATCGATCGAAAAGCCTGTCGTAGGCCCGATCGGAGATGGCAGGATCAGCCCGCTGATAATACCGGTGATCGTGATACCGGATCGCTTCCCGGAGCAGTTCGGCCTCTTCGATCGCCTCCGGTTCGTCGAGTTCCTCGAGCGGTGTAAATTCGAAGGGAGGATCTCGAACGTACGGATTACCCTGCGGTTCGTCCATTGCCGGCGTTTCGGAGGGATGTATGAAAAATCGGACGTGTCACGCCCGGTGCGGAAAACGGATCGAACGAACAGTCGGTGAACCACGAGCCGATTACTTCGAGTACCCAGTCTCATACGGATTGTTGTAACGATGTACCGGTGATCGTTCGCCTCGACGTCAGCGATCACCGGTAACAGACGACAACAACCGTATCAGAGCCCGGCGACGTCCTCGATGGCGTCGGTTAACGCCTCGATACTCTCGACGGTGTGTTCGCCCATGTGGCCGATCCGGAACGTCTTCTCGCCGAGTTGTGATCCGTACCCGTTCGAGAAGGCCATATCGTACTTCTCGGAGACCGCCTCGATCGTCGCGGCGACGTCGATACCCCGGGTGTTCTCGATACAGGCCACCGTCTGGGATTCATATCCCGCTTCGGGGAACATCTCGAAGTGTTCTCGAGCCCACTCGCGAGTGTACTCGGCCATCTCTCGGTGGCGCTGGTCTCTGGCCTCGTGGCCCTCCTCGAGCATGTACTTCATCTGTTTGCGGTAAGCCAGCATGATCGGGATCGCCGGCGTCGAGTGGGTCTGTCCCTTCCGTTCGTAGTAATCCAGCGTGCGCTGGAACCCACCGTACCACGAGGCTGAATCCTTCTCGAGTTCCCGCTCGTAGGCGTCGTCGCTGACGACACAGATCGCGAGTCCCGGCGGCATGGCGAAGGCCTTCTGTGATGAGGCGAAAATGACGTCGATGTTGTGTTCGTCGATATCGACGTAATCACCGCCGAGAGACGATACCGCGTCGACGACGAAGTAGGTGTCCGGATACTCGGCGACGACGTCGCCGATCTCCTCGATCGGGTTCCGAACGCCGGTCGAGCTTTCGTTCATCACGCAGGCGACGACGTCGTAGTGTTTCTCGCTCGTCTCGAGCGCCTCACGGATGTCCTCGGGTTTGACCGCTCGTCCCCACTCGTATTCGAGTCTGTCGACGTCCTTCCCGAGTCGTTCAGCGACGTTGGCGTGGCGTTCGCTGAAGCTTCCACAGGTCGCGACGAGGATGTTCTCGTCGACGAGATTGAGCGTCGAGGCCTCCCAGAACTCCGTGCCGGACGCCGTGAGGATGACGACGTCGTTGTCGGTGCCGAGGAACTCCCTGGTGTCCTCGACGACAGTCGTATACAGATCGGTCATCCGATCCATACGATGGCCGAACATCGGTTCACACATCGCCTCGATGACGTCGTCGCGCACCTCCGTCGGGCCGGGGATGTACAGGGTCTTGTCGGGGTAGTCGTCTTTGTATTCGCGTTTTTCCGTCACGGAGATCACCAGATATGCACACTAAACGGGGGTAACGCATGGTAGTTTTGATACGGACCGTCTCCGCTTCTGTAGTGATCGTCCGACACCGGTCAGTTACTTCCCGATACCGAACGCCGTGACCGGGTTCGGAGCGATCTTGAGTAACACGGGCAACGCGACGATCGCGATCGCGATCTCGAGGCCGCCGGCGACAGCGAAGGCGACGAAGTAGCCGTATCGAGTAGCGAGCCAGCCACCGACGATGATTCCGCCGAGAAAGCCGAGGCTGCCGAAGATGTTGAATCCGCCCATGGCGGCCCCCCGCTCCGTCGGCTCGACCAGATCGGTGACGAGCGCCATCGTCGCCGGCGCGACGAGCGCACCGAGTACACCGACGGCGAGCATGCCGACGGCGGCCGTCCAGACGGTCGGAGCGATCCCGACCGACAAAATCGCGAGCCCGAACCCGGCCGAACCGGCGACGATCGGAACGACGCGGCCGATGCGATCGGAAAGCGCCCCGAACGGATACTGCAAAAGCGCGAAGGGAAGGAAAAAACACGCGAGCAGCAACCCGATTCCGGACGGATCGAGGCCGAAAGAATCCCGGAAGTAGAACGTCCCGATGAGACCGAAGAAGCCGGCGGCGAATCGATCGGCGAAGCCGAAGGCGAACGGTACGGCGAGCCCCGGCGTTCGCCGGACGCTATCGAGCGCGTCCTTGAGGCTCCGGGCCCGACTGGGCGTTCGATCGGGGAGCGTCCAGACCACTACGGCGACGGCCGAAAGCAGCGCCGCGGCGACGAGGATCGGCGCGAGCGGACCAGCCGTGTACAGCATCCCGCCGACCGGAGCCCCGAGGGCGGCCCCGGCCCCGATCGCGATCCCGGCCGCCCCCATATTCCGGCCGTGGCCCCCCTCGAGATCCATGAGCATCGTGATCGCGAGCGAGAACGCGCCGATGGTGAACGCGCCCTCGAGAAACCGGAGCGCGAGCGCGAGCCGAAAGTCGCCAGTATCGGTCAGTAACACGAAAGCGAGCGCGAGATACGCGATCGCGCCGCCGAGTGAACCGACGACGATGAACGGGATCCGGCGACCGGCTCGGTCCGACAGCCCGCCCCAGACGGCGGAAAACAGAACGAAAGCCAGAAGCTGAATTGCGAGAAACGCGGTCCCGGCGTCGATCGTCGGTTCGCCGCCGAGCGCTGCGACGAGCCGATCGACGCCCGGATAGACGAGAAGCTGCGTAAAGAGGACGACGAAGACGACGACAGCAAGCCGAAAACGCTCGCTCGAACTCACAACGTGCGATAGCGTCCGGACGCTCTTATACCGTCCGACAAAAAGCGAAGAGCGGAGGCGCAGGTAGCAACCCTCGGGGCTTATCGTCGCCAACCGAAGACTTCGAAGCCCGCCTATCGGCGCTGTGTCACGGTTCTCTGCGGTGAACGGACGAACACCGACGATGGTCCCGAACTATCGTTCAACCGTCTCCCCAGACGTCCGAGAGGGGATGATCCTCGATACTTCGGGCCTCCGAACGCCGCGGTGTGCGCTCGCGTTCGCGGGGATTCGATCCGGAGCGATTCCCGACGGCCCGGTCGGAATCGAAATCCGGGAGCGTCGGCTTCGAGAGGGCTTCAACCTGCGTTTCGAACCACGGCGGCATGTCGGTTCGAGCCCGCTCGAAGAGGTCCAAAAGCGAACTGTCGGCGAGATACGTCGCGCCGTAGTCATCTGGTGATCGGACGACACGACCGCAGGCCTGAATCACCGTGCGGAGCGCCGTCCGGTAGTACCAGCCCCACTGGCCGTCCTCGAGCCGTCTCGCGATTCGGGTGTCGTTCGTGTTCGGATACGGAGCCTTACACAGCACCTGCCACCGACAGAGATCGCCCTCGAGATCTAACGCCTCCTCCATCTTCACGGAGACGAAGACGTCCGGGTCGTCGCTTCGCTTCCAGCCGGCGAGTGCGGCGTCCCTGTTTTCGGTGTCGTGTCCCCGGACTCGATCTGCGACACCGAACTCCGAGAGCAGCTCACGGAGTCGGTCGGCGATGGCGTACGAATGTGCGTGGATCAACCCCTTCTCGTCGTCGTGTTTCGCCATGAGTCGGACGATCATCTGGGCGACCTTCGGTAAAGTCTCCTCGCGGTGTTCGTAGGTCATCTTCCCCTGTGTCACGTCGTACAGGGGCCGGTTTTCGGCCGGGAACGTGTGAGGGACATCGACCAGCGCGACGGTCTCGGGGTCGAGTCCCGCGCTGTGACAGAACGCCGTCTTATCGAGGATCGTCGCCGAAAGCAGTGCGAAGCGCTCGCCGCGGCTCCAGACGGTGTGGTGTAAGTACCGGGCGGGATCGAGCGGTTTGACCGAGACGGCACCGCCGCGTGGGTCCTCGCGGGTGCCGCGGTCGGACTGATCGGCCACCCAGACGGTCGGGCTGTCGGGGTCTCTGAGATCCTCGAGGAACCAGTTCAGATCCCGCGTCAACTCGGCGAGCTGATCGCGCTCTTCGGCTTCCGCGCCCGTGAGTTCGACCCGGCCGCGAAGTTCCTCCTGTCTGCGGCTACAGACGTCGAGGAGCCGTTCGGCGTAGGGTTCGACGTCGGTGACGGTTTCGATCTCGGGCGGGCGACACGAGCCCCAGACGGGGACCGACGCGGGCGAAAGTTCGATCGTCGCGTACATCTCGGCCCACTCGGCGAGCCCGTGTGCCTCGTCTATGACGACGACGTCGCGCTCGCCGAAGACGTCGCTGCCGGCCGTCTGCATGAAATACGCGAGCGTCATCGCCGCGATCGGCTGGTTCGACGCGATCGCCCGGTCCGAAAAGTACGGACAGCGGTGTTTGACCGGACAGTCGAACCCGCGCTCTCGCGAGCAGGGTGCGCGATTGACCGGCGTCGAGGTATCGCCGGGCAGGATACACGTGTAGTTCGGTTTGCCGCGGACGATGTTCAGATCCTCGAGCAGCTGCTCGCCCGCGACGTCGTCGAGCTGTGAGACCTGCGGTGTGGTGTAGTACGCACCGGTCGGCAGACTCGGCGCGTCCTCGCCGTCGCGACGAGCGCAGCCGGCGATTGCACGAGCCAAGAGGGATTTTCCGCTCCCGGTCGGCGCACGGACGAGGACGACCTCGTTGCCCGCCTCGAAGGCCGAACGGATGTCCTCGAGTGCCTGCTTTTGTGCGCCACGGAACGAAGGGGCGGGAAACTCCTCGACGATGCGCGTTGGGTCCACAGCGGACGGAAGGGCGGTGCGGTTCTAAAGGAATCGGATCCCGGTCGGTCTCACTCGCCCTCGGCCGACGCCGACTCCGCCCCCGGTTCCGGTTCCGTTCCCGGGTCTGTTTCCACGCGGCTGCGATCTCGGTCGGACTGTGCTCCGAGGAAGGTCAGATACAGCATTCCGACGACCATCAATGCGGTCGCGAGCATCCCAACGATCCCGATAGCGGTGACAGCATCGACCATGGGGGAGAGAGGAACACGAAAGCGGATAAAGATATCGCCGGCCGTCACTCGGCGTCGAGCGAAAGCGACGCGAGCAGGGCCTCGAGTTGGATCTGTTCGTTCGCGCCGGCCGTGATCCGGTAGTCGGCCTCACCGATCCGCTCCATCAGCCGGACGGCCTCGCGTTCCTCGAGGTCGAACTCCCAGACCGACCGATGCATCTGATCGATGATGTCACCGCCGGCGATCCCGACGTCCTTCAAAAGCGAGTCGAGCTGTGCGCGTGCGGCGGTGAAATCGCCATCGAGCGCCTTCGTTACCATCTCGCGGATCTCCTCGGGACGAGCGGTCGAGGTGATCGTATAGACCGCTTCCTCGTCGACGACTTCCCCCATCACGGCGGCGGCCTGCAGGCCGTTGATCGCCTTCCGCATGTCCCCGTCTGCGGCGTATACGAGCGCGTCCATCCCGTCGTCGGTGATCTCGATTCCCTCGGCGTCGGCGATCGCCTCGATTTGCGCTTCGATCGCCGCATCGCCCAGCGGCGAGAACCGAAAGACCGCACACCGCGATTGGATCGGATCGATGATCTGTGATGAGTAGTTACACGAGAGGATAAACCGGGTGTTATCGGAGAACTGCTCCATCGTCCGACGGAGAGCTGACTGAGCGTCGGAGGTGAGAGCGTCCGCCTCATCGAGGAAGATGATCCGGTGATCGTAGCCGCCGAAGGAGGCGCGGGCGAAGCTTTTGATCCGATCGCGGACGACGTCGATGCCCCGCTGATCGGAGGCGTTCAACTCCAGGAAGTTCTCCTGCCAGTCGTCGCCATAGACCTCCTTTGCGATGGCCAGCGCACAGGTCGTCTTGCCGGTGCCGGCCGGTCCGGCGAAAAGCAGGTGCGGCAAGTCTTTCTGGTCGATGTAGTTCCGCAATCGCGCGGTGATGGCGTCGTGTCCGACGACTTCATCGAGCGACTGTGGCCGGTACTTTTCGATCCAGATCTCCCGCCCGCGGTCCGTTGCGGCGGCCTCACTCATACGCGAACGTTACCCCCGGCAGCCATAAACTTCCCGAGACGGTCGAACGGAATCGAACACCCGCCGTGGAAGCGCCCCGAAACGGCACGCTGAAACCGCTTCGGCACCGTATCCGGGATATGGACGTAACGTGTGAGGTCGTCGGCGAGGGGACCCACGAACTCGAGTTGTCCGCCGATGCGACCTACGGAGACGTCCTCGAGGCGGTCGGCCTCTCGAGCCACGAGGCGTCGGTACTCGTCGACGACAGCCCGGTTCCGGAGGATCGCCCCGTCGATACCGACTCGGTTCGAGTCCTCCGACTTATAAAGGGTGGATAGTCGTGGCGCGAATCGAGGTCAGATCGGCGGTACCGGCCGAGTACGTGGCGGTTCGATCGATCCTCGAGGCCGCACTGTTGGAAGTCGAACCCGGAGCGCTCCGCCGATCGTCGGTGCTCGTCGCCTGTGAGGACGTGCGACTTCTCGGCGCGCTCGTCCTCCGCGGAACCGAGATCGAGGCGATCGCGGTTCGACCGAACCGTCGGGGACAGGGGGTCGGCTCGAAACTCGTCGCGGAGGCCGCGAGCCGACGACCACACCTCGCTGCCGGGTTCGACCCGTCGCTCCGTCCCTTTTACAGTTCGATCGGCTTCGAGATCGTCTGCTCGAACGATCGATGTAACGGGGTATATACACCGTTCGCCGGCGAAACTGACGAAATCACCGACAGCGGAGTCCGTTCCGATCGAGCGCCGTAACGTTCCGGTCAGGCGCCGTAGGTCTCTTCGAGGAACGCGACGATGTCGTCGGATTCGGGCATTCCCTCGACGCCGTGTTCTTCATCGACGAGGACGGGCACGCCCGTCTGGCCGCTTATCTCCTTTACCTCGGTCCGCTCGCCGTGTGAGCGCGGCACCTGGACGCGATCGTACTCGAGATCGAGCGCTTCCAGTCTGTCGACGACCTTCGCACAGTACGGACAGCCGGGAAGTTCGTACAGAGTGATATTCGCCATCGAATGCGGATAGACAGGGTGTACTAAAGAGCGCGACGGTCCTGTGTCCGAGGCGCGCAAATCCGATACGGTGAGAACGGATGCGTCGACGGGGTCGGCGAAACCGGTACGTCGGAAACCACGAGCGGAACCTGTACGTCGGCGAGAACTGATGAAAGCCGGCCGCGCCCTAACGTTCGGTCAGTCGATCGACGGCCTCGTTTATTTCGGAAACCCTCGAGGCCTGTTCTTCGTTCGCGGCAGCGACCGACTCGATCTCAGCTTTGATCGACGCCGCTTCCTCGACGAGTTCTTCCATCTTCGAGGCGACCTCCTCGGTGCTCGCGGCCTGATCGTCGGTCGCCTCGGAGACCTCCCGGATCCCGTTCGAGGTCTCCTGTACCGCTCTCGCGATCTCCTGGAGGGTGTCCATGGCTTCCGAGACCTCCTCGATCCCGCGTTCGACCTTTTCAGTCGTCTCTTCGAGGCTGACGACGGTTTCGGTCGTTTCGGTCTGGATCTCTTCGACCATCGTTTCGATCTCGGCCGCGTGACGCTGGGAGTCCCCGGCGAGGCTTTTGACCTCGTCTGCGACGACCGCGAAACCGTCGCCCGCTTCGTCGGCACGGGCGGCCTCGATGCTCGCGTTCAACGCGAGGATGTTCGTCTGATCGGCGATATCGTTGATGACGTCGACGATCTCGTCGATCTCGTCGATACGGTCCTGAAGCGTAGTGATATCGGACGTGACGTCCTGAGCGGAGTCGTCGATCGACTCCATCACGTCGATCGCCTCCGTCGCCGCCTCCTGTCCCTCCGCAGAGAGCGTCTCCGCGCGGTCGCTCGTCGCCGCGACTTCGTCAGTCGTCGAGGCGATCTCCTCGATCGTCGCGGACATGTTCCCCACTTCCTCGGACACTGCCTCGAGCGAGCGCGTATGCTGGCTGGTGAGATCGTTTATCTCTTCGGTGCTGTGGGCGATACCGTCCGCGGCTTCGGTGATCTCTTCGACGCCGGCTTGAACGTTATCGGCGACTGCCCGTCGCTGTTCGAGCTGATCGACGTAACTGCGGATAAACGAGACGAGCGTATCGAGAAGTTCCCGTTCCTCATCGAGCCAGGGGCCGTCGTCCTCTTCGGGTCGTTCCTCGGTGTAAACGATCTCGATAACGATCTTCGTCCCGGACTCCGTCGTGGTTTCCGTCGAAATGGGCTGAAAGGTCCGCTCGAAACCGTCGGACTCGGCGACGTCGTTACCGACCGCGATCTGTGCTTCCGTGACGGACGGGTACTGAAACCACTGGGAGAGTTCCGACACGTACGTGCGGATTAGTTCCCCGACCGGGCGGTCGATCTCCCCGAAAAGTTCGTTCGCGCGGGTGATCGCGCGGAGCTCTTTCGTCCGCTCTTGAAGTTCTACTTTCGCCGTTGTTTCGTCGAGCTCCTGGAAACGCTCCTCGAGCTGGAAATGCTCCGAAGGGAGCTCCGACGATGCCGAATTTTCGGACACCTTCTCGGTCGACATACCCGAGTCGACGCACGTCCACTCAATTAATACGTGGCCGGTTTCGAACGGTGAGGAGAAGTGCGTGACCGCAAAGACGTGTGTGATCACAAGACGTGCGTAGATCACAAGACGTGCGTGATCGCAACGACCTTCGTGGGCGTCCTCGTGTGTTTTTCGAGAAGCGTGGCTCGTCGAGAGACGTGATTGGCCCGTTCTCCGAGTCGTCTCATCCCGGGGCGGCCGGCGCGTACACCTCACCGAGCGCGGCCTCGTCCGGGGCCTGGACGATCGTCACCGCATTACCGTCCCGTTCGACCCGGACGACGCCGTCGAACGGACCCCCGGCACGATCGAACGTCCAGATTGTGCCGCCCTCGATCGCTTCCTCGTCGCCGTCCCAGTACTCGGCGACCGACCCGTAACCCTCCAGGAACGTCGTCGCGTTCTCGGCGTCGTTGAACGTCACGTTCCAGACGTAGGCGGTCTCCTCGTCCTGTTCGTAGGCGTGCAGCCGATCGGCGTACCACCCATCGGCGTACTCGAGGTCGTAAGTGAAGGGGCGGTCAGCGTCGAGTCCGTCGGGTCCTCGGTTTCGGAACTCGTCGCGGTCGATAACGCCCGGCGTGTCGTCGTGATACGCCGTATAGACGAACATCGAGACGAGACCGGCCTGTCCGACCGTCGCGGCGTCGGAGCCGTTCTCGACGGTGATCCGATCCCACGCCAGGCTGTTTCGATCCTCGACGATCGCCTCGCCGTAGGCGTCCGTCCGGTAGGTTTCGGGGCGGACGATCTCGGCGCTGGCCGTCGGCACGTCGTCGTAGATCCGATCGATCGTCGACCAGCCGCCGCGGTCGTGGTGATGCTCGATAAAGCTCGGTCCCTCGGCGTACGGGAAAAAGCCGAAGAAGTACACGCCCCAGTGGAAATCCGACGGCAATCCGCTGCCGCCGGTCGTCTCGACATCGACACACTCCCACTCGCCGGTCTCGCAGTTGCGCTCGTAGGCCCGTTCGACGAAGACGGCGTCACCCTCGATGAGCCCGTTTCGAGCGTTGATCTGGTCCATCGTCGAGTCGTCGAGCGACGAGAGTCCGAAGTGCTGGTCCTGAAGGGCGTGTAACAGCTCGTGGGCGAGCGTAATCTCGTCGTCTAACGTCGCCGGATCGTTTCCGCTGACGATGACGATCCGTTCGACGCTCGGCTGATAGAAGCCGAGGACGACCCCGCCCCGGTTGTTCCGGCGTACGTCGACGACGTCCTCGTCGGGTCCGACGAGAAACAGCGCCTCGTGTTGGACGTTGTCGAGCTGTCGCCGATCGTCGGGCGGCTCACGCCAGACGTCGTCGAACTCCTCGCGGAACGTCTCGCGAGTGATTATCTCGATGTCGACGTCCTCTTCGAACTGAAGCCCACGCAACAGCTGAATCCGAGCCATCGCCCGCGAGAAGACGGCCTGTCTTTCGGCCTCCGACAGTCCGTACTCGGGATCGATATCGACGGTATCGTTGTACCAGTAGCCGTCGTAGTAGCCGAGGTGGGTCTCTTCGGGCGGAGCCGATCGCTGTGCGTCGGCGGCGGGCTGATAACCGACCGTACAGCCGGCGAGGACGATCACGACGACGAGCGCCACCGCCGTCATCGGCCGTCGAGTCATTGGCCGTCGTCGGGGCCGCACGAACAAAAGCATACGGCAATCACGCAGAAAAGCATACAGCCGTCGCGCGGAAAAAGCAGGGGGACGAGAGCGTCCAGAGGCGACATAAACGGTTTGTCGATTCGAGTCATACCGACAGGTATGAACCTCGATCCGGATGACACCGCAATCGTCGTCGTGGACATGCAGAATGGCTTCTGTCACCCCGACGGCTCGCTGTATGCACCCAAGAGCAAGGCGGCGATCGAACCGTGTGCCGAACTCGCCGATCGCGCCCGAGAGGCCGGCGCGTCGGTGATCTTCACCCGCGACGTCCACCCGCCCGAACAGTTCGAGGACGCCCACTACTACGACGAGTTCGATCGGTGGGGCGAACACGTGCTAGAGGGGTCGTGGGACGCCGAACTCGTCGCGGAACTGCAGCCGCGAGAATCGGAGCTCGTCGTCGAAAAGCACACGTACGACGCCTTCCATCGGACCGCACTCGAGGGATACCTCGAGAGCCACGGCATCCGCGATCTCGTGATCTGCGGAACGCTCGCGAACGTCTGTGTCCTCCATACCGCCGGTTCGGCCGGGCTCAGGGATTACCGGCCGATCCTGGTCGAGGACGCCGTCGGCGCGATCGAAGACGACCACCGCGAGTACGCTCTCGAACACGCCGAGTGGCTCTTCGGCGAAGTCGAGCCGCGGTCGGCGATCGAGTTCGCCTGACCCGGTGTGGCGATCACGACCGTCCGTCGAGGGGACCGTCGCGTTTCCCCGCGTTTAAGTCTACCCGCCGAGAATCCGGCGTATGGACGATCGAACGTACACGGCAGAGGCGACGCCGGGCGAGGCGGCCACCGTCGCCGGCTGGGTCCACGAGATCCGCGACCTCGGCGGGATCGCTTTCCTCATCCTGCGTGATAAGACCGGACGCATCCAGGTCAAATTCGAGAAAGACGAGATGGACGACGAACTCGTCGAGACCGGCCTGAACGTCTCGCGTGAGTCCGTCGTTTCGGTGACCGGCGCGGTCGAAGAGGAGCCGCGCGCACCGACGGGCGTTGAGATCACCCCCGAATCAGTCGAGGTGCTGTCGGCGGCCGACACCGAACTCCCCCTCGACCCGACCGGGAAGGTCGACGCCGAACTCCCGACCCGGCTCGACAACCGAACGCTGGACCTCCGGCGGGACGCCGGACAGGCGGTCTTCGAGATCCGAAGCGAGATGCTGCGGGCGATCCGGGAGGCGTTCCGATCGGTCGATGCGACCGAGATCACCACCCCGAAGATCGTCGCCACCGGAACCGAGGGGGGGACGGAGCTGTTTCCGATCACCTACTTCGGACGGGAGGCCTTCATGAACCAGAGCCCCCAGCTCTTCAAACAGCTCGTTGCGGGCTCGAACATCGAGCGCGTCTTCGAGATCGGCCCGATCTTCCGCGCCGAAGAGCACAACACGCCCCGACACCTCAACGAGGCGACCTCGATCGACTTCGAGGGCGCGTTCTGTGATCACCACGAGGCGATGGACGTCTGTGAGTCGATCGTCGTCGCCGCCTACGAGGGGATCGCCGAAAACTGCGCCGAGGAACTCGAGACGCTCGGTCTCGCCGATGAATTTTCGGTCCCGGAGACCCCGTTCCCGCGGCTCACCTACGAGGAGGCCATAGAGCGGATCAACGCGACCGGCGAACTCGACGAACAGCTGGTGTGGGGCGACGACCTGCCGACCGAAGGCGAGATCGCCCTCGGCGAGGACGTCGGCGGGCACTACTTCATCACCGACTGGCCCTCGGAGGTCAAACCGTTCTACATCATGGATCACGACGACGACGAGACGCTTTCGACGGGCTTCGATCTCATGCACCCGCGGATGGAACTCGTCTCCGGCGGCCAGCGCGAACACCGCCACAAGCGGCTCATCGAGGGCTTCGAGGCTCAGGGGCTCGATCCCGACGCCTTCGAGTACTACACGAAGATGTTCAGATACGGGATGCCGCCGCACGCCGGCTGGGCGATCGGGGGCGAACGGCTGCTCATGACGATGCTCGAGCTCGATAACATCCGCGAGGCGGTGTTGTTCCCGCGAGACAGACAGCGGTTGAGCCCGTAGCGCGACGGTGTCCCCATCGAACGCTCGAAAACGAGTTACCACTCGGGCAGCTTCGGATCGGATTCGGCGGCGATCTCGAACAGCCGGTTGTACTTCGCGAGCCGCTCCGAACGGGCGAGCGAGCCGACCTTCAGCTGACCGGCATCGTAGGCCACCGCCAGATCCGCCATCGTCGAATCGCACGTCTCTCCGGACCGGGCGGAGACGACCGTCGACAGCCCGGCCGCCTTCGCCCGCCGGATGACCTCGGTGGTTCGCGTTACGGTTCCCGCCTGATTCATCTTGACGAGCACCGCGGTCGCCGCGTCGGCCTCGATGGCGCGTTCGAGCCGATGGGTGTCGGTGACGAGGAAGTCGTCGCCGAGCAACTGGACGTCCCGCGGTTCGAGCCGATCGGCGAGGCGTCCCCACCCCTCCCAGTCGTCCTCGAAGAGCGGATCCTCGATCGAGACGATCGGGTACGTATCGACCCACGTCAGGATTCGCTCGATCATCCCCTCGCGATCGAGGGCGACGCCGTCGGTCTCGAGGCGGTACTGACCGGACGATTCGTCATAAAAGTGCGTCGCGGCGACGTCGACGGCGAAGGCGACGTCGTCTCTCGAGGGCTCGAAACCGGCGTCGACGACGCCCGCCTCGAGCAGTTCGAAGGCCTCGGAGATCTCGTCTATCGGTGGCGAAAATCCGCCCTCGTCGGCGACGAGCGGCCTGACGTCGCGTTCTTCGATCCGATCTCTGACCGCCCGACGGACCGACCAGACGGTCTCGATGGCCTCGTCGTAGGTGTCCGCCCCCATCGGGACGACGAGGAAATCCTGGATCTCGACGCCGCCGTGAGCGTGGAGCCCGCCGCTCAGAACGTTCACCGTCGGCCGGGGAATCGCTCCCGGTTCGTCCGGGGCGAGGGAGGTATATAAGGGTACATCGCGGACTGCGGCGGCGGCGCGTGCGGCGGCACCGGAGACCGAAAGCACCGCGTTCGCGCCGAGTCGCGAGAGGTTTCCGGTGCCGTCGGTATTCACGAGTGCCTCATCGATCGCCGCCTGCTCGGTCGCGTCGTAGCCGACGACGGCCGCCTCCAGTTCGTTCTCGACCGCTCGGACGGCCCCGGTGACACCGAGCCCGCCGAACCGGTCGCCCCCGTCTCTGCGTTCGACCGCCTCGTGGCTGCCGGTGCTCGCGCCGGCGGGGACGGTGAACGTCCCCGAGTGATTCGCCGTGTGGACCCGGGTTCGAACCGTCGGATTGCCGCGAGAGTCCAGCACTTCCCAGGCCTCGACCGCGTCGATCGTCGTCATGCGAAAGCACTCGGCGAGCGATCGGTTAAAAGATACTGACAGGCGCGGGCGGAGCGGGGCTACGCGGCTTCGGTTCGAACGAGCGACGAGAACGCCTCGAGATCTCGAACCGGTTCGGTCAGCGTTCGCTTCGCAACCCGCCGAAGTGTCTGTTTCGTCCCCGCAGACTCGACGTATTCGACGGGCGATTTCCCGTCCACCCGAGCGAGCATGAGCACGCCTAACTCTTCGATCGTTTCCGCCTCGATGTCCCAGCGAACGTGTTCGTCGTAGGCCTCGAAGAACGCCCGCGCCGCGGCCCGGAGTTCCTCGCCGCGATCGGCGTTGTACACCGACTTGATGAAGAGGTGATTGAGCATGAAGGCCGTATCGAAAGCGGGATCGCCGCGGTGGGCGACCTCGAAATCGAGGACCCAAACCCGGAGCGAGGCATCGTCCTCGACGAGAACGTTCTTCGGGCTGTAATCGCCGTGAACGAGCGTCCGATCGGCCTCGAGCAATCGGTCGGTCGCGGCGTCGATCGCCTCGGCGACGTCGGGATGTCGGCGGGCGGCGGTGCGGTGATACGGGTCGATCCGGAGCTGCTCGAACGGGAGCTTGCTGTCGAAGGGTGCGAGGAACTCCGGATCGGCGGCCGCCCCGTCGTGGACGGCACCGAGGACCCGGCCGACCGCTTCAGCGACCCTGAGGTCGACGGTTCCCTCGAGGAGGTCGGCCTTCCACATCCGGGCGTTTTCGGGCGCACATTCGAACCCGACGACGTGCTCGTCGTGATCTTCGAATCGAACGGCCGGGACCGCCGCTGGAAGCCGCGTTCCCTCCAGAAGCGATGCGTAGACGCGGGTGGCCGCCGCCTCGTTGTGGACGCGGTCAGTGTCGGCCGGCCAGTCAGCCTCGACGGACAGGTTCGAACGCGGCTGTTTCAGGACCAGACAGTCGGCGTCGGTGTGGACCATCACGACGCGGTTCGAAACGCCACCACCCAGCTCGGTCGCGTCGACGACGGCAGACGGGTCGGCGACCGACCCCCGGAGCGCGAGATACCGACCGACAGAATCCGGCGTCAGGGTGAACGACATGACAGCTACGAACACGGGCGGGCGCTTGAAAAGGGTGTCACCGGAAAGCAGGGTACCCCCAGCACCATTTATACCATTATCTGGATTTAGATGTATTTCAGAACCATCAGATGGTATCCACCGACACAGTTATGTAGTCAGCGATGTTCCCTCTAGCTACAATGAGCGAATACACGTCCCCGGTCACGATGGCGTTCGAACTCCAGCGTAACGCGATCGAAACCACCCACGATACGGTCGAGAACAGCATCCGGATGCAGAAGAACCTCAACGAGACGTTCATCGATAGCTTCGACCCCGCCCGCGACGTCTCAAAACGGGGATCCGACCTCGTTCGGACGGGCGTCGAGACGTACTTCGACGCCGTCGAATCTGTCGCCCCAGTCGGGAGTGGGCTCGCGGACGTGCGTGCGATGATGCACGACGGACTCGACATCGTCGAGGAGAGCCAACTCGATATGATCGATCAACTAGAGGCGAACCTCCAGGAAGGAACGGAATCGAGCGAGCGGTTCTTCGACGAGTTCCTCTCGACTCTCGACGAGCAGGTTACCGTGCTCCTGGAGAACCACGAGGACCTCGAAGCCCAGACCGTCGAGGCCCTCGAAGGGCTCGAAGAAGGTATCGAAGAGCTTCAAGAGCAGATGCAGGCACGTGGCGAGGAACTGCAGGAGCAACTCGAAGCCCAGACCGAAGCAGTCCAGGAGCAACTCGAAGACGTAACCGAGAGCATGCAGGAAACCGCCGAGACGTCAGCCTGATCTAGCTCGATCGAATCGGGTTACACGTCGTCTCTTTTCGCTACCGCGGACCGACGGGTACACAAACGGCCGTCTCCGACGAAGGGTATGAGCGAACTCACCGTCGAGCCGGTCAAATCGATCGACGAGAGTGATCTGCCGGCCGGCGTCGACGCGCCCGAATACGTCCTCTACGGCGGGAAAGGCGGCGTCGGCAAGACGACCTGCGCCGCCGCGACGGCGCTGGCGAGCGCCCGCGACGGGACGTCGACGCTCGTCGTTTCGACCGATCCGGCCCACTCGCTTTCGGATACCCTCGAAACGGACATTCCGGCCGAACCGACCCGAATCAGGGACGACATCCCTCTTTTCGCCGTCGAGATCGATCCCGAGACCGCCGCCCTCGATGGACCGTTCGCGGCGGGGGCCGGTGAGGGGTTGGGCGACGACCT
>LKMJ01000687.1_pt1 | contig 27211 bp, 30 predicted proteins | sample 643391 | NCBI WGS metagenome assembly LKMJ01 (sample SAMN04112250, study PRJNA286221) | soda lake metagenome | biome: soda lake; feature: Kulunda Steppe; material: water; isolation source: sample PL-Br10 brine of Picturesque Lake | place: Russia: Kulunda steppe | collected 2010-07 | reverse complement strand
GCCTCGAACTGATAGGAACGTTTTTGCCCGGGCCGTCCACACATCCGGTATGGACTGGCCGCACGATCCCGACAGCGACGAGGGCAGCGAAGGGATGCGCAAGTACGGGATGGCGATCATCGCGAAGAAGGTCGACGAGGAGGGTGACTTCCCGCTTTCTGCTGCGGAATTCGTCGACGAGCACGGCGACGAACCGATCCGGATCAACCATCAGCGCATCGTGAGCCTGGCGGATGTCTTCGAGTACGTCGAGGCCGAGGAGTTCGATGATATCGTCGACATGCACGGGAAGGTCGGCGACGCGATGCGCCGGGGCAACTTCTGGGACTACCATCCGGTCGGCGAGAATCCCGAAATAAAGCACGCCTGAGCGCGGCGATTCAGGGTACTTATGAGGTAGTCATCCAAAGTAGTGGCTACTGTGACGAACACGCAGGTCACCCTCGTTCAGATCGATAACTACGGCCCGTGGACCGTGACGCCGGAACCGCGACGGGAGGTCGACCTCCAGACGCTCCAGTCGAGACTGTACGCCGACCTCTCGCAGCTGGTCGGGGACCGAGGGGGCTACGTCTTTTTCACCCGCTTTGACAACATGATCGCGGTGACGAACGGCCTCGATATGGACGATCACGCCGTGATCCAGGAGTCGGTCGGGAATCGCTATCCGGTGAGTATCAGCCTGTCGGTGGCGACCGGCCAGTCCCCCGCCGCGGCGCTGTCCGACGCCACTGAGCGATTGCAGGCGACCGGGAGCGCACAGGACAAGAGCCGTCGAGAGATCCTCGAAGGGCGGGCTATCGAGTCCGACTACCGGACCGACGAGGACGTCCACATCGCCCATTTCGACGTGATCGATGCGACCGGCGAGTACACCGATCAGTTGAACGCCTTCGATAGCTTCATCGAGATCGAACAGGGCTACGCCGCACTGATGAAGTACATGCGTCAGGAAAACGATGCGCTGTCGTTCTTCGTCGGCGGCGACAACATCATCGCGACCTGTCCGGATCTGAGCGCCGACGAGTACGAGGGGGCGATCGATCACGTCACTGCGGTTGCGGACGTTGACCTGCGGGTTGGCGTCGGCATCGGAACGGACGCTCACAACGCGGGGATGGATGCCAAGCACGCGCTAGAGCACGCCCGGGCCGACGACACGAAGGTCGAATTTCTCCGGTGAGTCGCCTTTTTTTGACCTTCAAACTACCGCTGGGGCGAATATAAAATTGGTGGGGGTAGCTTTTAGACATCTCCTATGCTATCAGTTCACATGCAGAGCGATCTAACCGTACGCGATATCATGTCACGTGACTTCGTCGGCGTCAGCGAATCCGACGACATCACCGATGTCGCCCGCGTACTGCGTGAACAAGAGGTCTCTACGGCGGCGGTCGTGCGAGGGAGCGAGCCGGTCGGAATCATCAGCGCATTCGACTTGTTGCCACTCGTCCCCGAACAGGTCTCCGATTCGACAGCCGGGGAGTTCATGCGTGACCCTGAAGCAGAACTGTCCCCGAACGCGCCCCTCGTGGAGGCGCTCGACTGGATGTCGACACAGGGAACCGGACGGTTGCTCGTTGTCGAGGGCGAGGAACTCGTCGGCGTTGTGACTGCGGACGACCTGTTGACCGCAACTGCATCGCTGCTGGAGAACGGTGCCAATCCGCGAGAAAGTCCCGAAGCGGTCGGATCGACAAGCGCCGGGGCAGTTGCCGACAGGACCGTTTCACCGGGCGCGGACTCGGAGTACTCGACACAGAGCGTCTGTGAGAGCTGTGGAACGTTGACCCAGCAGCTCCAGAACTTCAACGGGCAGATGCTGTGTGCGGACTGCCGTGACGTGTGATACCTATCCCTCCTCTCTCGACCGTACAACGAAAACCACTCAAAGGGGCATCCCCTATCACCACCTGCGCCAGGGGAGCTTGGGCGGTTCAAGCACTCGACTTGTAATCGAGACTCCCGGGGTTCAAATCCCTGCCCTGGCTCTTTCTGTCCGAACGATAGTGAGTACGAAAGAGCCACATGCAGGATTTGAACTACGCAAATTCGAGACGTAGCGAGAATTTGCACCGAGTTCAGATCCCTGCCCTGGCTTTCGGTGCTATAACTCTCTGTGAACGTCACATAGGTGCTGCAGTGAATTGAAGTACGTAGCGCTGAGCCGTGGCGAGAATTTGCACCGAGTGAAAATCCCACCCCTCTTCGTCCGAACCGGTTCGGTTTTATTCCACTGTTACTTACCGGTCTCGCGTGGAAAACGTAACAGATCGGACGAGTAACCCGTTCGGGATGGACCCGTCGTGCGACACCGCACCCGAAGAGTCCTCGGTAGTGTACGGATACGGCGATGCGAATGCTGATTTCCATTTAATTGGCGACTGTCCGGCAGTCCACGGAGGGGTCAAGAGCGGGATACCCTTCACTGACAGCGATGCAGGCGCACGTCTGTTGTCAGTATTCGAGGAGGCGGGCTTCGTCGAGTCAGGCGATCAGTCGGACCCCCGCGTGTCAAATCTCTTCAGTAGCTATCTCCACATGTGTAGCCTTCCGAACAACCAGCAGCCCAGTAAGGAGCAGTACGACCGACTCGAACCCTTCTTCGACGCCGAGCTACGGGCGATCGCCGCGCACGTCCTCTTACCAGTCGGTGAACGGGCGACCCGTCACGTCTTCGAGAACTACACCGCCCGGCCAGCGGATGGTCCACTGGATATGGATGTGCTTCACGCCGACGAACTCCGCGGGAGCGGCTGGCTCGTCGTCCCGATCGCCGAACCCGCCAACTGGGATAACGACCAGCAGGAGGCGTTGCTATCCCGATTGCAGGCGCTACTGGCGAGTGATTACCGACAGATCTCCGAGCTGGGTCGCTTCGTCGCAACGGATACGCAGTACTTCGTTCGGTAGAGGCTCAGAGCAGGGAATCGACGTCCCTGTATGCGATCCCCGCACGTTCGGCGGCCGTCCTGTCCCGCGGCGAGTCGCCGATGAAGACAGGCGCCCCAACAGTTCCCGGCAGGCTCTCGACCGTGGTCAGCAATGGCTCTGGATCCGGTTTCTGCCCGGGGACGGAGTCACGCCCAATGACGGCGTCGATTTCGGTGGCCAATTCGTGGACTTCCAGTGCCAGCCGAACCGGCCCCTCGGCGTTGAGCGAACAGACGCCGACAGGAATCTCGTGGGTAGTAACGCGGTCGGCCAGCGGTAATCGTATCGAGGAACTCGCACCCTCCCTTTCGTGCTTGCTAATCGTGTCTTCGATCTCGTCGGCGAGGTCGTACGTATCAGCGGCGAGATAGAGATCCCAGAGCCCGCCGTCGACATCGTATCCGTATTTCGTGTAGACCGCACGAACGTCCCGGGTGACTGCCCCCCAGTCGACATCGAGTCGAACGAGGGTGCCGTCAAGATCGTAGACAACTGCATCGTACTGGTCGTCTAGCATGGGTGCTGGTTGGGGAGAAACAGACAAAGACGCTTCGGCAGTTCCGATGTCCACTACGATACCGCTTCGACGCAGTCCTCCGGCGTCAGATGGACTCGACCGGTGCTGGTAACTTCGACCTCGTATCCGTTCGTGGTAAATTGTACCTTCCCGTGATGCGTCCGCGAGGACCCATCGGTGGTCGAAAAGAGAGAGTCAAGCGCGTCCGGGTCGACCGCCTCATACAGCGGATCGAGTTCCAACGGATCGACGTCGTTAGCGTTTGCGAGCGCCTCCACGACGGCAGTACTGATCCGATCATGGTCCCCGGGTTCAGTCGATGACATTGTATCACCTCTAGGGGCCTGTATGTAAAAATCTGATGCAAAATCACATAATCATTTTAAATCGACGAGGACAGTAGTTCAGCTAGTCCGGCCTCGCGTCTTCAGATAATGTACCATCGAGCCAGCAGCGTAGTCAGCGCATCGAATGCCCGGAATCCGTAACCAAAGGCGAGTGCAGCGGGAAGGCTCCCGACGAGCAGGCTCCGCTCGAAGCTGATGTCGTGGATTTCTGATAGCCCGAGCACCAGAAGAACTGTCGCATACACACCCACGAAGACACGCAGCGCGGGAATCGGAATTCCTGCGAGAAGGCAGGGTGCAGACGAGTACGCGAGTACCTGCACGGTCTCGCTGACGCCTGCGCGATCGTTTGCGACCGGAATCAGTAACACTGTCTGTAGAGCCGCGAGCAGGTGCAATGCGGCTGGAGTCACGAACAGTACGACGATCGATAGCCAGAGAACTGCCGACAACACGGACGATCCGTCAAAAACCGGAAGTGGATCGCGTACCAGCGAGAGGCGCAGCGTTTCCGAAACCAGAACGACCCCCATCGCAAAGAGTAATCCGGGAGCCTGTTCACCCGGCAAGATACCAGTGCGGAAGAACCGTCGCGGGGTCAGAAGTACTCCAGGAACGGCTTTCAGCAGCGCCAAAGCAAGTCCGCCATCCGGTCGGGAATGTGCTGGTTTGTTCATCAGGCTCCGACGTTCTCCTCGCTCTCGAAGGTCGCGGGATCGGGGCGAATGTTGGCGTACTGAACAAGTCGGCGCCCAAGCGTCGAGACGCGCGTCTCGAGTTCGGAATCGGCGAACTCGTTACCATCGAACGCCTGAGATGCCTGTGGAACGACGGCCTGGTATGGAAGTACCCACGCGTCGAGGGAGCGACAGACGGACCGCAAGTGATCGAGGGCTGTTACTGGGAACCGCCCGCCTGCGACCGCGAGGAGCCCGACAGACGTGTTCTCGAACTCCTCGAACCCACAGTAATCGAGTGCGTTCTTCAACGGTGCCGAGTACGAGCCGTGATACATCGGTGTCCCGAGAATGACGCCATCCGCACGGGTGATCCGCCGGGTCAGTTCGTCGGCATCGCCAGCCGACGGATGGTCCGCATCGAACATCGGAAGATCGAGTTCACGGAGGTCGAGTAGATCGATCGACGCTCCGGTCGCCTCGGCTCCGGCGAGGGCGACGACCAGCGAGTGTCTGGTATAGCTCTCATCACGAAGGCTCCCACAGACCGCGACGACGTGTGGCGTCTCGTCCATAGCGAGGGAGTTGTTCTGGGGGAGCAAAAGCGGTGTGGTACCTGTGCTCCGTGCTGTATCGTCAGGACTGCAGACTAACGGTAGGTGTTGTGCTCCCCTCGTCGATTTCGACGAGGTCGTCGTCCGCGAGATCTCCGAGCAAGTCGCGTAGCCACTCCCGACCGTGCTTCCCTTCGGGCGCGTAGTCGACCCGGATCCGCGGCCCCAGTTCGTCGAGTTCGAGTTCGTCGTGTTCGCCGAGCACCCGGATTACACGACCGCGGAACTGGCGTCGGCTCCCCTCGAAACTAGGCTGGGTCGGGACGTCCGGCGCGGTGAAGTCCCCGGTTCCGTAGGCATGACACCACTCGCGCCACGGACAGCCAGCGGCATCACAGGACGGTGTCTTCTCACAGGCGACCCCGCCCAGTTCCATGATGGCGTTGTTCCAGACGCGGGACTCTCCGTCGGGCATCAGCGCCGCCGCAGCGGCCTCAAACTGGCTGTCGTCGTCCTCGACGTCGAACATCCGGTAGAGTACCCGTTTGACGTTGGTATCGACCACGGCATTACCGGTGTTGAACGCGAAACTGGCGACCGCGTTTCCGGTGTAGGGACCGACGCCCTGTAGCTCCTGTAGCTCGTCGGGGCGGGTCGGGAACTCGCCGTCATACTCATCCTCGACCTGCTGGGCAGCCTCGTGGAGGTAGCGGGCTCGGTTGTTGTAGCCGAGACTGTGGTCGCTCCAGAAGGAGACGACGGCGGAGCGGTCGGCCGTTGCGAGCGCCTCCGTGGAGGGCCACCGATCGAGGAAGGCGCCCCAGGCAGTCTCGACGCGGGAGAGCTGGGTCTGCTGACTCATGATCTCGGAGACGAGAATCTCGTAGGGGTCGGTCGTCTCCCGCCACGGGAACGAGCGGTGATCGGCCTCGTACCACTCGACGAGCGCCGATCGCACCTCGCCGACATCTTCCGGGAGCGACTGCCCGCCGGGGAACGGGCCGCGTTCGGTCGTCGCGTCGTCGGTCATTGAGGGTCGTTAGGACGGCTCCGGTTTATCGGCTCTGATCTGCACGGTCCTGCCCGGCGGACTGTCGCCGGTCCGCCGACAGCGAAAGCGGTATCCGCGTCTCGGCGCAACCCCGTGATATGAGTCTGGACGATCTGACCGTGGACGTCGAGGAGACCTACGAATCACTGGACGAGGAGATATCACTCGACCTCGACGACGACACACGCCAGGAGCTGACGATGCTGATGGCCGCGCTGGACAAAGAGGAGGGAGACATCGTCGAGCAGGCTGTCCGCCTCCTGTTCCAGAGTACCGTCGAGACTGGCAAGCTCGATTTCCACCTGCGAAGCGGCTACGACGTCACGTACGACGAGTATCTCTCCGGGATGACCTACGAGGAGATGGGTGGCGGAATTCAGTACCCCCAGCAACAGCAAAACGACGAGCGCCGCTACCAGTTCTGATGCACTTTGCCCTTCTCGGCTGGCCGAATGACGGGGTTACTCTCCGACTCGACTGGGAGCGGTTCAGCTACGCCGGGAAGTTCGTGATGTCGAACACGGGCAAGGCCGTGCTCTGTGAGGAACGACCGAAAGATGACCGCGGCGTCGATCCCGAGGACGTCCTCGCCGCCGTCGCGTTCAACGAGGACCGGACCGACGAGGGGACGCTCTGGCTGCGCTACGTAACAGTACGGGCGGACAGGCGCGGAGAAGGTCTCGGCCCAGAACTCGTTGCGGAGACGGTCGATCGGGCGATCGGACAGGGATACCAGCGGGTTCGGATCGCTGTCAACAACCCATTCGCCTACGAGGCGCTCTGGAAGGCTGGCTTCGGATTCACGGGCGAGGAGACGGGTATTGCGGAGCTGGTCCTCGCGTATCCGCGTGCTGACGCGATCGAGGAACACGCCGATGTTACGTCCCCGACCGAGTCCTACCGGAACGGCATCGAGCGCCTCGAAGCACGCGATGGCCTCACAGAAACGGAACAGCAGTTCCTCGCGGCCAGACGTGACGCCGAGCCGCCGGCCCCCACCGACCGCAGTCAATAGGCGGAGTCACAGTTCGTTGCGGCAGGACGGACACACTTCCTTCGAGCTGGTCGTCCGCGGGACGACTTCGAGCCGACACCGATCGCACCAGCGGAGTTTGTCAGCTGACCCGTCTGGGGTGTCGTGTGTCATATGCGGTCGTAATACACGGACTGTGGTGAAAGCTTTGCCACGGCGACCCCTTTCCCGTGAGCATCCCCACTGCGAACCGAGAGTATTCAAAACCTCGACCACTACTTGCCTCCAATGGGAAACGCAGCACTTCGCGATCTGGCTGCCATCGAGACCGTGTCGTTCGACGACCTTGACGGTCGGATCGTGGGCGTCGACGCACACAACTGGCTGTACCGGTATCTGACGACGACCGTGAAATTCACGAATGATTCCGTCTACACGACCTCCGACGGCACCGAGGTCGCGAACCTCGTCGGGATCGTTCAGGGCCTTCCCAAGTTCTTCGAGCACGATCTCGCACCCGTGTTCGTTTTCGACGGTGGGCCGAGCGATCTCAAGGCCGACGAGATCGAGGAGCGCCGGGAGGCCCGTGAGACAGCCGAGGAAAAGCTCGAAGACGCAAGAGAGCGCGGCGATAGCGTCGCGGTCGCCCGACTGGAGTCACGCACCCAGCGACTGACCCCGACGATTCAGGAGACCTCACGCGAGCTGCTGGACCTGCTCGACATTCCCTACGTCGAAGCCCCAGCAGAGGGGGAGGCGCAGGCGGCGTATATGGCCCGACAGGGCGATGTCGACTACGTCGGAACCGAGGACTACGACGCCTTGCTCTGTGGCGCACCGAAGACCCTGCGACAGCTGACGAGCAAGGGCGACCCCGAACTCATGGAGCTACAGGCCACGCTCGAAAAGCACGAGTTGACGTGGGAACAGCTCGTCGACGTCGCGATCCTCTGTGGCACCGACTTCAACCCTGGCGTGACGGGGATCGGACCGAAGACAGCTGTCAAACTGGTCCACGAACACGGTGATCTGTGGGCCGTCCTCGACGAGCGTGGCGAGCACGTCGAACACGCCGACAGGATCCGATCGCTCTTTCTCGACCCGACGGTGACCGACGAGTACGAGTTCTCGACCGAGCCGTCGCCCGATGTCGATGCCGCCCGCGAGTACGTCACTGGTGAGTGGGAGGTCGACGCCGACGAGGTCGAGCGCGGGTTCGAGCGGATCGAGGAGGCACTGACACAGACCGGTCTCGACCGGTGGACCTGAAGGAGTACACGCGTCAGGGATACCGGATACAAAGGGTGTGGTTTTACTGTGGTGGTTGGCAAATTTCCGAGTATGGCAGACGACGACTACCGTACGGAGGAGGACAGCCTTGGCGAGATGCAGGTGCCAGCCGACGCGTACTGGGGGGCACAGACTCAGCGCGCCGTCGAGAACTTCCCGATCAGTGGGCTGACGTTCGGGCGGCGGTTCATCCGCGCGCTTGGCGTGGTCAAGAAATCCGCAGCCCGGGCGAACCGGGATCTCGGGCTTATTCCGGAAGAGAAAGCTGATGCGATCGTCGAAGCCGCTGACGAGGTCATCGCGGGCGAACACGACGACCAGTTCCCCGTCGACGTCTTCCAGACAGGGAGCGGGACGTCCTCGAACATGAACGCCAACGAGGTGATCGCCAACCGCGCAACGGAGATCGTGGGCGGCGAGATCGGAACCCGTGAGGTCCACCCGAACGACCACGTCAACTTCGGCCAGTCGAGCAACGACGTGATCCCGACCGCGATGCACGTGGCAGCGCTCGAAGCCGTCGAAAAGGACCTGCTGCCCGCCCTCGAAATTCTCGAATCCGCTCTCGCGGAGAAAGAAGCCGAATTCGATGGGATCGTCAAGACGGGTCGCACACACCTGCAGGACGCAACGCCAGTCCGCCTCGGTCAGGAGTTCGGCGGCTATCGTGCGCAGGTCGAGAAGGGGATCGTACGCGCAGAGTCGACACGCGAGCATCTCGGCGAACTCGCACTGGGCGGGACGGCAGTCGGAACCGGCCTCAACACCCACGAGGAGTTCGCCGAGCGCGCGGCCGAGTACATCAGTGAGGAGACCGGTCTGGCGTTCCGCGAAGCCGACAACCACTTCGAGGCGCAGGCGGCCCACGACGCGATGAGCGAAGCCCACGGCGCGCTTCGGGTCGTCGCCGGATCGCTGAACAAGATCGCCAACGATCTGCGCCTGCTTGCCTCCGGCCCCCGGAACGGACTCGGCGAACTCGAACAGCCCGAGAACCAGCCCGGCTCCTCGATCATGCCTGGCAAGATCAACCCTGTCGTCGCCGAGTCGGTCAATCAAGTTCACAAACAGGTTGTCGGCAACGACGCCGCCGTCTCCACCGGTGCGGCCGAGGGACAGATCGACCTGAACCTCTACAAGCCCGTCCTTGCTTACAACTTCCTGCAGTCCGCGAACATGCTGTCCAACGCCAGCGAGGTGTTCGCAGAACGGTTCGTCGATCCGCTGGAGGCCAATGCCGAGCACTGCGAACGACAGGTCGAACAGTCGATGGCGCTTGCAACCGCGCTCAACCCGCATATCGGCTACGATAAGGCCTCGACTGCAGCGAAGACGGCGCTCAAAGAAGGGAAGACGGTACGCGAAGTCGTGATCGAGAACGGCTATCTCTCCGAGGACGAGGTTGACGAGGTCCTCGACCCCGCAAAGATGACTTCGCCCGGAATCCTCGGCGAGGACTGACGCCAGCCCTGACGTCTGCACAGAAGTTTGATACGTTATACCCGTCGCTTCCGTACTCGCGATTTGGTTTCTGATTGTTTTGATAATGCTTGTGTTGCCCCGTAACCGACCCGACATCTGGCGGTTCTCGCCGGCTACTACGACCGTGTTACCGGTCTTCACAGACGAGAACAATCGTATGTACTTTTGAGGCCACAATCCGAAGTTGTAGTATGCACACCTGTCGTATCTGTAATCAGACGTTTTCCACGAAGCTCCGGCTGGAGCTGCACCGCGACACCTGCGTAGAGGAAACGCTGCTCTGCCAGCAGTGCGGTGACCAGTTCAGTGAGGCCGCCGCGACGCGAGACGGCTGGCATTATCAGTGCCCGAACGACGACTGTGATGGGGAGGGACTAACGGAGGACCTGTATCGGCTGGACGCGACGGGCGTCGAGCAGGGTCAGTAGTTCGGAGAGCTTCACAGCGACGAAACCAACACTCAGTGCGACGCTGTTCGGTGCCCTTTCGGTTACTTCAAATAGTGTAGCATAACGCTTCAAATTTCGAAGCTTGTCCGGGGCCGTCGCTGCGGCCGGAACTGAACGGTTTTTTACCCCTCGCCGACCGAGTGGCCAACAATGACCGAGTACGATTACGAGGAACTCGGCCTCGTCGCCGGGCTGGAGATCCACCAGCAACTCGATACGGCGACGAAGCTGTTCTGTAACTGCCCGACAGAGCTCCGCGAGCCCGAGGAGTCGACGCGCAGATTCACCCGCTATCTCCATCCGACGAAATCCGAGCTCGGCGAAATCGACGACGCCGCGCTCGAAGAAAGTCAGGTCGAACGGGAGTTCGAGTATCTCGCCTACGACACGACCTGTCTCGTCGAGGAGGACGACGAGCCGCCGCGGGAACTGGACGAGGAGGCGCTCGCGGTCGCGCTCGAAATCGCCCAGCTACTGGATATGACGCCGGTCGATCAGGCTCACGTCATGCGGAAGATCGTCGTCGACGGCTCGAACACGACCGGCTTCCAGCGCACGACGAAGATCGCCGACGAGGGCGAAATTTCGACAACCGAGGGTCCGGTCGGAATCGAGGATCTGATGCTCGAAGAGGAGAGCGCCCAGCGCGTCACGGAAACCGAGACAGGCGTCAGATTCAGTCTCGATCGGCTGGGTATCCCGCTCGTCGAGATCGGCACGAAACCCGATATCTCGACGCCAGAGCAGGCCCGCGACGCCGCCGAGCGCATCGGGATGCTGCTTCGCTCGACGGGCGCAGTCAAGCGGGGTCTGGGGACGATCCGTCAGGATGTCAACATCTCGATCGCCGAGGGCGCGCGCGTCGAACTCAAAGGGGTGCAAAGTCTCGACGATATCGACGATATCGTTCGCAACGAGGTACAGCGACAGGCCCGTCTGCTGGAGATCCGCGACGAACTCGAAGCGCGCGATGCCGGGGTCGGGGACGTACAGGACGTCTCGGATGTCTTTGCGGACACCGACAGCGGTGTCATCCGCGGCGCGCTGGACGATGGCGGGGCTGTCACCGCCGTTCCCCTGTACGGCTTCGACGGACTCGTCGGTGCGGAGCTGCAGCCCGACCGCCGACTCGGGACCGAACTCTCGGACCACGCCAAACGCCACGGCGCGGGTGGCATCTTCCACACCGACGAGCTACCGGCCTACGGCGTCACCGAGGAGGAAGTCACTGCGCTACGAGAGGCGGTCGGAGCGGAGGAAGACGACGCCGTCGCCATCGTTGCCGCGAGCGAGGATGTCGCCAGAAACGCCATCGAGGCCGCCGCGGAGCGAGCCGAGAAAGCCATCGAGGGCGTCCCGGAGGAAACCCGCGACGCGAATCAGGACACTACCTCGAAGTACCTTCGACCCTTGCCCGGCGCGGCCCGAATGTATCCCGAGACGGATGTCCCGCCGGTCGAACCGGACGTCACGGAGGTCGAGGAACCCGAACTCCTCACCGAGAAAGTCGATCGCTACCAGTCCGAGTTCGGCCTCGGCGAGGGGCTGGCCGAACAGGTCGCGTACGGCCTCAAAATGCCCCTCTTCGAGCGTGCCGTTGACGACGGAATCGACCCGACGCTCGCGGCTGGAACCCTCGAAAGTACGGTGACTGAACTCCGGCGCGACGACGTGCCGGTCGAGGCACTCGACGACGAGCACTTCCTCGACGTCTTCGAGCTCGTCGAGGGTGGCGACCTCGCCAGAGAGGGCGTCCCCGAGCTACTGACCGCGCTCGCCGAGGAGCCGGAAGCCGACGCCGCAGCACTCGCGGAGGAGAAGGGCCTCGGCAGCGCGGCCGAAGATGAGGTGCGGGAGGCAGTTGTCGAGGTCGTCGAACGCAACGCCGAGCAGGTCAGCGAGGAGGGAATGGCCGCCTTCTCCGGACTGATGGGCGAATGCATGGGCGCGCTCCGCGGGAAGGCAGACGGTGATCTCGTCAGCGAACTCCTGCGCGAGGAGATCCAGAAGCGGGCCTGATCTAGTCGATAAGCTCTTCGAGCAGCGTGTCCAGACTGTAACTCTGCAGGGCGTCCCGTTCTTCGATGGCCGAGATGACGAACGTCGAGTCCGTTCGGTCGACACCGTCGATCTGCTCGAAGTCAGCGATCAGCCGTTCGACCGTCTCGCTACTGCTCAGCCGAGCGACCACAATAAAATCGGTCTCGCCCATGGTGAAGTAGACGTTTGTGACGCCTTCGACGGTCAGCAACCGGTCGGAGAACTCCTCGTAGGACCCCTCGTAGTCGGCGTGGATCTCCACGAGCACGGTGACGCCGAGTCCGAGTTCGTCGAGATCGATCTCGTAGCGGTCGTTTTCGATGACTCCTTCCTCCCGGAGATTCGAGAGCCGGTAGTGGATCGTCGAGACGGGGATCCCGGTCTCCTCGTGGAGTCGTTCGGGGCTCCCCGTTCCGAGCTCCGCTATCGCCTTCAACAGTCGAACGTCGCGCTCGTCCATACTGCTCATTATGCCGATCGATACTAATGTTCTTTGGCGTATGTAATTGGAGATATCTCTAACTTGATTGGTAGATATCACAGGGTCGTTGAATATAATCCATTTGTGTAAACCATCATCCAATACAACACGTCTTCTTGTAGTAGACTATAAGTTAACCCAGGAATTCCGAATTCGATATGAGAACGATCGGATCTATCCCATCTGGATTCCGTAATCTGGTGTTGTTTTCGTTGCTCGCTTTCTCCTGGGGCGGTTCGTTCGTCGCGATCGAGATCGGGCTGGAGTACGTCCCCCCGTTACTGTTCGCGGCGCTTCGATACGGTGTGGCGGGTCTGATCGTGCTGGGCTACGCCGCGGTCGTCACCGATCGGTCCAGACCAACCGGTCGGAGCGAGTGGCTCGCCGTAGTCGTGGCGGGCGTGTTCGTCATTGCGCTGTACCACGGCCTGCTGTACATCGGTGAGCTGTACGTCTCGGGGGCAGTCGCGGCAACAGTCGTCAGTACCGCGCCGATCCTCACCGTCGCCTTTGCGGGCGCGATTCTGCCGAACGAGCGTCTCAGTGCGGTCAGTATCGCCGGGTTCGTCCTCGGTCTGATCGGCGTCGGACTTGTCGTCCAGCCCTCGCGTACCGCCCTCGGCTCCGACGTGACGATCGGTGTTGCACTCGTGTTCGCGTCTGCGGCCGCGTTTGCGCTCGGGAGCGTGCTTATCCGTCCCATCGACGCCGGGTTGCCGATCGAAACCCTGCAGGCGTGGTCGATGCTGCTCGGTGCGGGCGTCCTGTTTGGCTGGGCGTTCGCAAGCGGCGAGTCACTCGGTGCGATCAAGGTGACGACGACTGCCGTACTCTCCTATGGCTACCTGACAATCATCTCCGGCGTGCTTGCCTTCCTGTTGTACTTCGAGTTGCTCGACCGGAGCGGTGCGATCCAGGTCAACCTCGTCGGGTACGCCGAGCCTGTCGTCGCGATCGGCATCAGCTGGCTCCTGCTGGGCACGGTCGTCGACGCTCTGACGGTTCTCGGGCTTGTCACGATCGCCAGCGGATTCGCCCTGATCAAACGGGAGTCGATCCGCTCGTTGCTCGCCGCGACTGGTATCCTCGGCCGGTCGACCGCAGCCGACCTCACGACCGCTCGCACTGACGGCGGTCGGACGGTCGAACAGGACGCCGACTAGCTCTCCGGCGCTTTCGGCTGTCCTCTGGTTGCGACAATACCAGCGATGTATGGTGGTAAACGCTCCTTACTCCAGTCGTATGGAGGTCATACTAAGGACCGGTGCTGTGGTACGATCTCATATGAGTGGACCAGACCAACTGACTCCCAAAGAGATCATCGACGATGAACGGGGTCCAAAGGTTCTGACTGCAAGCGAGATCATCGGCGATCAGCTCGACAGCGACGAGGCTCGTACAAACGAGGGAGAAAAGCGCCCACGAGAGGACTGGCTCTGGCTGGACAAGGAGAAGCTTGACCGGAAGGAGATCGTCGCCGCTCAATCGCGGTCCTGACTGACCGACTCCGTTTTCCGATTGATGGATTCCGTTGCCCGACGGACGATGCCAAGCAGCGTTACTGCCTCCCGGTCGGTCGGGTGGGCACGTCCGATCAGCCGCCGGAACATGCGTCCGGACTTCGCGCGTTTTTCTTCTGGATGGCCGATCCCTGCGAGCAGGTCCTCGAACTGGTCGTAGAGACGTTCGATCTCGGCCTCGCTGGCACGGTCTCGCTCGACATCCGGTAGCTGGGTATCGGATATCGCCAGATTCCGGAACTCGTAGAGCGTGATCGTCGCCGCCTGTCCGAGGTTGAGCACCGGGTACTCCTTGCTCGCCGGAATGGCACAGATCTCGTCGAGCCGCGCGAGTTCCTCGTTCGTCATACCGTTGTCCTCGCGCCCGAAGACGAGGCAGGTGGGGGCGTTCACAGTTTCGAGCTCCTCGGCCAGCTCCGCGGGCGTGGAGAACGGATATCGGACGTGGCTGGTCGCGTTCTGGTTCGTCGTGGCGGTCAGGCCAACCGTGTGATACCCGGACACGAGGTCGTCGAACGCGATCTCGGTGGCGTTCGGCAGGACGTCCTCGCGAGCCTGTCCGGCGTAGCCGTAGGCCTCGCCGTCCCGGTCGAGTTCGGGGGGATCAACGAGCAACAGCTCCGAGAACCCGAAGTTCTTCATCGCGCGGGCGATGGTGCCGACGTTGCCGGGCGTCTGTGCGTCGACGACTGCAACAGCGGGTGCCTCACTCATTCGCGCCAGGGTACTCCTGGTTCAGGTCCCGCAGGTCGGTCTTCTCGGTAACGTCCCACTCGTCTTTACGCTGGTCGTCCTCGACCGCTGGCGGATCGGGAAGCTCGTCCGGTTCGGTCGCGACGTGTTCGACGCCGTCGTACCCCTCAGGTGCGCGCCCGCCGTCGAGGAACCACTCGTGGAAGGCGTCGTCGAACTCGTCGGTTTCGGCGTACTGGCTCCCACCTGCCTCGTGGAACCAGTAGACGAGGTCGTTCTCGTGGTCGCCACAGAGCAACACTTCCGAGAGCGGTTCGCCGTAGACGACCTCGCTCGGATTGTACTCCTCTGGACTGCTCTCGCCGTGTTCGAGCCAGCAGGCGTCACACGGCGCGTCGACGATATCCTGCAGCCGCACGAGTCGCTTTTTCGCGTCCAGCGGCATCTCTTCGAGGGGCCGGAACTCGCCTTCGTCGGTGAAGACGGCCTCCTCGTCGAAGCGCCAGCCGCGGAGACCGATGCTTACCTTGCTCATACTCCGGGGTAGCCACCGCGGGAGTAAAAAGAGCGCGTCTGCGGGTCGGTCGGTCCCCGAACCTGTCCCCGGTGAGAACTACCGGGAAGCCATCAGGTGGACCGGTCCCCCTATAATGCTTCACTCCTACTCCCCGTACATGCAAAACGTCGACGCGGCGGGGCTCGGTATCGGCGACGACCATCCTCCACGTATTATGGGCGTGCTCAACGTCAGCGAGGAGTCGCCCTACGACCCGAGCGTCTACGACGACCCGGGTGAAGCGGCGGCCTACGTTGACGAAGAACTCATCGACGAAGGTGCGGATATCGTCGACGTCGGGCTCGAATCGGCCAACAAGCGTTTCGAGGTCCTGTCGGCCGAGGAGGAACTCAAACGGCTGGATACGGCCATCGAGACCATCGAGAGCGTTAGCGGGGACGCCGTCTTCTCGATCGAGACCCGGTACGCGAGCGTTGCCGAAGCCGCCCTGGACCGGGGCTTCGACATGGTCAACGACATCTGTGGCTTCGCCGACCCGAAAATGCCCGAAATCTGCCGGGAGTACGATGTCGCCGTGGCGAAGATGGCAAGCCCGGCCGATCTGGATCGTCCCGGTGCGATCGCGGACATCGACTGGGAAACACGTCGCTCGCCCGAGTGGGCCGCCGAGGCCGACTACGTCGATCGCCTGTACGAGGCTCTCAAACAGAACGGGCTGACCGACAAGACGATCGTTGATCCCGCCTTCGGCGGCTGGAGCGAGGCCAAGACGATCGAGGACGATCAGGAGACGTTCCGGCGGCTCCGGGAGTTCCGCGGCTTCGGCCAGCCACTGTTAGTCTCGATCAACCGGAAGAACTTCCTGGGCGATGTGGCCGGACGCGACACCGACGAACGGCTCCCCGTGAGCCTCGCTGCGACGTCCTTGGCCGTCGAACGTGGAGCGCACGTCATCCGCACCCACGACGTTCGCGAGACGGTTGACGCGGCCCTGATCGGCCACGAGTTCGGGCGGACAACCGCCCAGCAGTCGAGCGACGGAGTGCGCGTCGAACAGCTGGACGTCAGAACGTCGGGCGACATCGGTCGACATCTCGATCGTATCGGAGCGACCGAGGCCGATCCAGCCACACTCACCACCCGAACGATCGAGGTGAGCGGGCTCGGGACGGAGATGATAAATCGTGTCGCCACGGCAACAGAGCAAACCGGTGTACGGTTTGTTCGCGGAGACAGTAGTAGTCTACTCGTCGGGTCGGACCGCGCGCTGGAATCACTCGTCGAAACACTCTCCGAAAATACTGGTTCTCCTCCCCCAATAGAACGTAAAACGAGTATAGACGACGTTACAGGAGTACTACAGGCTATACTTGAGTAAGAGAAAGCTTATGCCAAAGGACCAGAAAGAGGGGATTGGAAGCCGGAAGGGCCCTCGGGTAGGGGTACTTAGAGGTGCCATTCCGGCCCACATCAGCGGCTTGCTGTGGACTCATATCACCCAGCGACGGCGCTGGATAGCCAGTCTTCATACAGTCCCGCCTGTCAGTGATACAGTCTCGGAGGTGCCCGTATGGAGCTAGCGGAGTGGGAGCCCGTGTACGAGGCGATCCTCCGGGAGTTCGGATTCGATCGCTCGGCCGACGAGCGGGCACGGGACGTCCTCGCGGAGTTCGCGACACCAATCTCGTTCGATCGGTTTGCCGAACTGTCGGGAGCGACGGTCGCCATCGCAGGGGGTGGCCCCTCGATGGAACACGAGACAGCCACCGCCGATAGGGCCGACTTCGTTGTCGCCGCATCCGTCGCCGCGGATTTCCTTCTGGAGGCGGGAATCGACATCGATCTGATGGTCACCGATCTCGACAAAAACGTCGAGACGGCAATCGATCTGTCACACGCGGGCGTTCCAGTGGCGGTTCACGCCCACGGCGATAACATCCCCGCGCTTGGTGAATACCTCCCCGAGTTCGAGCAAGGGCAGGTGCTCGCGACGACACAGGCCGCTCCCACTGAGTCGGTCTACAACTTCGGCGGGTTCACTGACGGCGACCGTGCTGCGTTCCTCGCCGATGAGTTCGGTGCTGACGAACTACAGTTTCCCGGATGGGATCTCGATGACGAGGACGTCGACCCGGTGAAACGCCAGAAGCTGGCCTGGGCGGAACGACTGCTATTCTGGCTCGAAACCCGGCGCGATGAGCGGTTCGCCGTTCTCGATGGTCGTCGCGGCCGTATCGACACGACCGATCTGCCGCTCTAGCGTGGGTTGAGAACGACTTTACCTGAAGACTTTCGACTCTCAATATACTCGTGAGCGGCGGACGCCTCGTCGAGGGGGAACGATTCGCCAACGATCACTTCCAGATCGCCGCTCGTGAGACCCTCGGTGAGCTCCGGGACGGCTTCGAGGACGCGTCCGGGATCTGCCGAGCGCGCCCGGCCCAGATGGTACCCGATTACGGTCTTGTTCTCGAACAGCAGGCGACCGGTATCGACCGTTGCGGTGTCGCCGCTCGCCGCGCCGTACGTGACGACTCGCCCGAACGGCGTGAGCGCGTCGAGGCTCTCGTGGAAGGTCTCGCCCCCCACACCGTCGAGTACGAGGTCGACGCCCTTGCCATCGGTAAGCGAACCGATTTCCTCGACGAAGTCGGTCTCGGTGTAGTTGATCGGGTGATCACAGCCCAGTTCGCTCGCGAGATCGAGCTTTTCGGCCGTGCTCGCGGTGCCGAACACCTCGGCACCAGCCTGTGAGGCTAGCTGGACCGCTGCGGTTCCAACACCGCCCGCAGCGGCCTGAATCAGGACACGCTCGCCTGCTTCGAGGCCCCCCCATCCGAACAGACAGCCGTGCGCAGTGAGGAACTGAACGGGAAAGCCCGCGGCCTCGTCGAAACTCATCTCCCCGGGAATCGGAAAGATCGCCTGTGGATCGGCCAGCGCGTACTCCGCGTACGCTCCGCCGGGGACGGTCGCGACGACCCGATCACCCTCGTCCAGATTGACACGCTCCCCGGTCGCGTCGATCCGTCCGGCGGCTTCCATCCCCGGCACGTATGGGGGTTCAGGACCGCCGGGATACTTTCCGCGACGCTGCATGATATCGGCGAAGTTGATCCCGGCAGCCTCGACCTCGATCCGTACCTGTTCGGGACCGGGCTCCGGTCGCTCCTGTTCTGTTACCGTCATCGTTTCCGCGCCGCCGAAGGATTCCACGAGGACTGTTTGCATCGTATTTCGTATGGGAGCCGATATGTATAAAACATCACAAACGCTGAGAAACCATTCGATCGTTGCCCGTTCGTTACTGAGATATATATTGACCTGTTCAATGGTATACTACTTCATCAGGTGACAAATAGAAGCCTAGTGTCTGGTATATTTCTACCGTATCTCGACAGATATGCGTATAGCTCCCGCGGTACATACGAAAACGGGAACCGGGAAATAAAAGGTGGGGTAGAGCAAAGAACGAAGTGATTATGCATCATCCTGGTCCGCCTCGCTTCGAGGCAGTCGGCTCCGAGATCGATCTCGCACCGAGGGATCCCGATCCCTCCGCAACGTATCGCTGGTCAGTCATTGACGCGCCCGCAGAGAGCAACGCCACGGTCGGTTCCGATCCTGTGGAAACCTTCGTCCCCGACCAGCCCGGCACGTACACGATCGGACTGGACGCCCCCGATGGCGAGCACCGACTGACGGTTCGTGCGTTCCCGGCCGAGTACAGTCCGCCGCTGCTCGACCCGGCGGGTTCCGGCCCGCGATCGGGCTCCGGGTTCCAGTCCGGCTCCGGTCTCCGTTCCGGTCTCCAGTCCGGATCGGGCTTCGCCAGCGGAAGCGGTACTGCAACCGGCGTTGAAGGAGTCGGTGACAGACCACGCATTCGCCTCGATGGTCACGTCGATGGCGACTACGTCGTCCTCACCGCCGAGGCGACGCCGCCGGTCGGTAGCGACCTCTCAGTTGATGATCTCGACGTCGAGTTCTTTGCTGACAACCGCGACCCGGCGAGGGACATCGATATCACGGTCGAGGGACATACCGCCCGCGTTCCCGTCGAAGCGATCGGCGAGTACAGCCGGTTCCACGCGGTCGCCGTCTCTCCCGGTGCGTACAGCGTTGCGGATGCGGTCGCCGTCGATACGACTGGTAACGAACTCACAGTCGAGCGGCTCAACGAACCGCCGGCGTGGGGCAAGGACGTCACCCTGTACGAGATTTACGTCCGTACCTTCTCGGATGGCGACGAACCCACGTTTCAGGCACTCTCGGATCGGCTCGGCGAACTCGCCGACTTCGGCGTCGACTGTATCTGGCTGACGCCGGTGCTCCAGAACGACGACTTCGACCACGGCTACAACATCGTCGACTTCTTTTCGATCGCCGACGATCTGGGAACCCGCGAGGAGTTCGAGTCGTTCATCGAGGACTGTCACGAGCACGATATCAGGGTCCTCTTTGACCTCGTGATGAACCACTCCGCCCGCGAGCACGAGTTCTTCAAGCGCGCCGAGATCGGCGATCCGGAGTACCGGGACTGGTACGAGTGGGAGGACCCGGACAACGACAAGCCGGGCACCTACTTCGACTGGCCGTACATCGCGAACTTCAACTTCGAGAATCTGGAAGTTCGTCGTCACCTGCTCGATGCCGTCGACGAGTGGGCACCGCTGGTTGATGGCTTCCGCTGTGACATGGCGTGGGCCGTCCCGACGAGCTTCTGGCAGGAGCTCCGGGACCGCGTGAAAGCCGAGGACTCGGAGTTCCTCCTGCTCGACGAGACGATTCCGTATATCGCGGACTTCCACGAGCTGTGTTTCGACGTCCACTTCGATACGACGCTGTATCACAACCTCCGGCAGGTCGGCAACGGCGCGATGGACGCCTCCTCGATCACCGACGCCATCGAGAACCGCGCGCGCACTGGCTTCCCGGACCACGCCGCGTTCTTGCTCTACATGGAGAACCACGACGAGAGCCGCTACGCCGAAGAGTGTGGCAAGACCCAGGCCAAAGCCGCCGCCGGCGCGCTCTTTACGCTGCCCGGTATCCCACTGCTGTACGCCGGACAGGAGATCGGCGAGGAGACTCGCCGCGAGAAGGTCGACTGGCACGAGGCCGACGAAGACCTTCGAGAGCACTACCACGATCTGGTGACCGCCCGCGACGAACTCGCACCGCTTAGCTACGATGCGGCCTACGAAGAAGTCGAGAGTGAGGCCTCTCACGAGGGCGTTGTCGCCTACGCGCGCGAACAGGACGGAGAACGCGTCGTCGTCGTGCTGAACTTCGGTCCTGACACCGAGGCGGTCTCGGTGGACGAACCCGTCGGCTCCGAGAACCTGCTTTCCGGCGAAGACGTCGACGCGGCCGACGCTGACGTCCTTGTCGAGGACGTCGTTGTCGTTCCGGCGGAGTAAGACAAACAGATTTATTAGCCGTTCTCTCCCCGTTCTTTCCGTACTGGGCGATGGAGTCCGCCTGACCCAACCGCTGGCACCCGCCGGCTGATGACTCCTGTCTACATCCACCACAGCTATGTCAGGCACGCACCCCCTCGTCAGAGTCGAAACGCTTCTGTTGATCGCCGTCGGCGGGTTTGCCGGGTCGAACCTGCGGTATTTCATCGAGCTAATCGTTCCATCAACGCTTGGTGCGACCTTCCTCGTCAACGTGCTCGGAAGCTTCGCACTCGCCGTGATCCTTTATGAGGCGTCAACCATCGGCGCGCTCTCGGACAGGTCGAAGTTCGTGTTCGGGACCGGCTTTCTCTCCTCGTTTACGACGTTCAGTACGTTCGTATTCGACGTGATTTCTGTCGATCCAGTCGTCGGACTCGCGTATGTTCTCGCCAGTTATGCAAGCGGCTTCGCGGCGGTCCTGCTCGGCCGTGTCTTCGTGACCAGAGCAATCGTGCCGCGGGTGGAGGTGGCGTAGATGGAGGCGGCATACCTGCTTGGCACCGGCGGAGCGATCGGTGCAGTCCTCCGCTACGCGGTCAGTGAGGCCCTCCCAGCAGATCGGTTCCCGTGGGCAACGCTGGTCGTAAACGTCGTCGGCAGTTTCGTCCTCGGACTGGTCGCGTTCGGCGGCGCGGGTGAAGGTGCCATGCTGTTCGTCGGTGTTGGCGCGTGCGGGTCGTTTACAACCTTTTCCTCGTTTTCGTTTGCTGCGGTCGACCTCTGGGAACAGGGCCGACGCTGGACGGCCGCACTCCACGTCGTCGGGAATCTCGTCTGTAGCCTCGCCGCGCTCGGTCTCGCGGCGATGCTCATCCAGCTGTAGGCAGTCTGGGTGTCGGCTGACTAACCAGTCAGCGTGCAGACCGCAAAGTATTATCAACACCTGTTACAACATATGTAAGTAGTAGTCAGTCGGTGGGCGGGAGTCGGATAAGGCGCACTCGTCTGTGACCGCGACTATTCGATTGCCCCTTGTGCCCCACCGACGGAGGACATCATGAGCGAGAACACAACTACCTGTACGGTACACGACACCCGGACGAAACGGCTCTGTGAATGGACCGCGGAGCGGCTGGCGGCACCCGATGACCCGTTCGATGCCGCGAAAGCGATCGTTGAACGCCTCGGCGCACATCTCGATGGAGATATCGCCGAGTTTGGCTTCTGGACACCGGAGCTGCTCGACGATGATATCGAGCCGGAGAACGTCTATCTGGAGCTGTTCACGCCAGTCGAGGAGGTTGATCCGGGGGTAGAGGAGGCAACCAGCAGGTTCCGCCACGAGCGCGTCCCGACGCAGCGTGAAGGTGAGTACACCTGGACCGCCGTCGAGGGCGTACAGGCGGGCACCCGGGACTCGCTCGGGTCGCTGTACCGCCTCACATACGAGACCGACGGTGGCTGGGAGACGATTCAGGATCCACTTGCGTACTCGGTTCCGTTCGGCGCGTACGCGCCCGCGGAGCTGTACGATATCGATGCGCTCGACACGGAACGGGCGGACCGCGAGTACTTCGAGTCACTGGGCAACGAGGACGAGCCGATCGCGACGAGCGAGCACGACGGGCTTCCACGCGTCGACCCGGCGACCAACCTGCTCGAACTGCATCCCGGCACAGCATCGGCGAAGGGATCGCTCGCCGGGCTCACACGTCGCTACGAGGAGATTGCGCGCAAACAGCGCGAAGGCGAGGAGCTGACGCCCATGGAGCAGAACTTCGCAGGCTACGACGGCGTGCAGGTGATGCCGATCGCGCCGATAACCGAGGGCGAGTACCAGCCGGATCACTTCGAGATCGAGGGAGACCTGTCCGACGAGGTAAACGAGATCGAGATCACCACACGCTCGCCGAACATGGTCAACTGGGGGTACGACATCGTCATATCGGGCTTCTCGGCGGTCAACCCCGGGGTACTCGAAACGGGTCGTCCCGACGAACTTGTCGATTTCATCGCGACGCTCCACGGAATGCCCGAGCCCATGCGAGTCGTCTTCGATATTGCGCTCGGTCACGCCGATGACGGTGCGATCCCCCTCCTCAACGACTACTTCTTCGAGGGGCCGGGGATGTACGGACAGGAACTCGATTACCGCCACCCGACCGTGCGCGCGATCCTGCTGGAACTCCAGCGTCGCAAGATGAACTGGGGGGCGGACGGGATCCGTGTCGACGGCGCGCAGGATTTCACATACTGGGACCCAGAAACAGAAGAGGAGTATCACGACGACGAGTACCTCGCAGCGATGGACGAGGTGACGCAGGTTGTCGCTGGGACCGAGTACCGGCCGTGGATGATTTACGAGGACGGTCGTCCCTGGCCGGAGGAGGATTGGGAACTCGCCTCCACGTATCGCGAACTAATCGAAGAACATCCCCACTCGTTCCAGTGGGGGCCAGTTACGTTCGCACACAATACGCCAGCCATCCTCACCTTCTGGGCAAGCAAGTGGTGGCGCGTCGAGGAACTCGCCGACATGGGCGATCACTGGATCTCGGGCGTCGCCAATCACGATACCATGCGCCGCGGCGCACAGGTCGAGGTCGGCGAGGAGTGGGACGCCACCCAGGAGAACCCCTACCTTTCCGACACCCTCCGGGGAACGATTGAGCGAGCCTACGACAATCCCGCCTCCAATATGTTGATGTACTGTTTCCTGCCGGGCGTCCCGATGGACTTCACACATGCTAACGCCCGTGCACCGTGGTACTTCGTCCGCGACACCGACGACACCTGGAACGTCAAGGTCGTCGCCAACGGGGCGTACTTCGTCGACTGGTACGTCACGGAGGAGGCGTTCACGGATTCGGAGCAGTTCACCCGCCTCAAGGAGCTTGGTTTCGAGACCCTCGACGGACTCCGCGATTTCGGCCACACCCTCGCGGCGATGGGCGAGGCGGTCGACTACGACCTCGACGAGCTTGCGCCACTGCTTGATGCGACGAACCCACCATTGGGAGATGGACCGCTCGGGCCCGGGGACCTCGAATCGTACGCACTCGCCTGGATGCGTGACGTTGCGGAGTTCGCGAATCTCAGCCACTACGAGGAGGACCAGGACGCAGATCGAACGGCGTTTGACTTGCGCGTCCGCGAGTTCCGTCACGAGCGGCCGTGGTTGCGCGAGACGCTTGCGGACGGAGAAGTCTTCGACTACCGCCACCCGACGGACCAGTCGGTCGTCTACTACGGATGCCGAAGTGCGCCGGACGGGAGCGAAGAGCTGTTGTTCGTCGCCAACATGGAGGGACGTCCCGCAACGGTCACGCCGACCGAACTCGCCGAAGTAAGTGAGAGAGGCTGGGAGGTTGCACTGGCGACTCCCACAGTCGACGTCGATGATGCCAGTGAACAACTCACACTCGATGACAGCGAAGCGGTTGTGTTCTCACGGACCATCTGATACCACCTGAGGACAATCCCACAGAAGTTGATAAAAATATTTTCCAGTAATAAAGCGGTAGGTAGTCGATTACTACCACTCACTGTGTGTCGTGTTACTCACTCAATACTTTATATGGTGATCACGTACGGTACGCGTATGAGTGGGACCCGGTTCAACAACGGACGGCGTGTAATCGAGAAGTGGAACGACGTATTTTCGGTTCTCGACGCCGAACCACGCCGCCAGATCGTCACCTCGCTACTCGATGCGGACGGATCAGTCCCGTTACCGGAGAGCGCCGTCAATCCGAACGCATCCCCCGATCCGAAGGAGTTACGACTGGAACTGTACCACAAACACCTCCCAGTGCTGGCGGAACACGGTTTCATCGAGTGGGAAGCAGACCCATTCGTGGCCGAGCGTGGCCCTCGGTTCGGGGAAGTTGCCATCGTGTTCGAAGCACTGTATACACACGTCGAGTCGATACCGGATTCACTGGTGATCGGCTGCCAGCGACTCGAACGGGAACGTGAGATGACGACGTGACGGCGCGCTCAGAACAACAGCGGCACGCCGAACACGAGAACCAGCCCTACCGCAGTAATTAGACCGCCGATCAGCACCTGACGATTACTGTACGCGCTCTGCGGGGCAGTCGTCCGCTCGTCTACGGTAGCGTCGACTTCCCGTCCCTCATTGGATTCTGCGGTTCCGGATGTCGGCTCTGGCTCCTCGAAGTCCGCGTCGCCGGAGGCTTCACCGTATGGGACATCCGTCTTTGTCGGGTTCTTGTCGACTGCGAGTTCACCCTCCTCGGAATTTTCGTCGGCATCACTCATACCCGAACGTTTCCGACGGGCTAACTTAAGCAGTTCTGTCCAGTGTCGCTCTCAATGGACCTCGGCGCTCGATCAGGAAGTACTAGTTTACAACACCCTCAGTAGTTACCCTCCTCCTTTTTATTGGTGTGCCACGCAGTTGACGGCAATGAATTCAACCAGCCGATCGACCGATCGTGAGTGGTGGAAAGAGGCAGTAGTGTATCAGATCTACCCGCAGAGTTTCAACGACTCGAACGGCGATGGTGTCGGTGATATCCCCGGCATTATCGAGAAAGTCGACTACCTCGATGCGCTCGGCGTCGATGTGGTCTGGCTGAATCCGGTCTACGAGTCGCCGATGGCCGACAACGGCTACGACATCGCTGACTACCGGTCGATCCATCCGGAGTACGGCACGGTGAACGACTGGGAGCGCCTGCTGGAGGAACTCCACGACCGGGATATCCGACTGATCATGGACTTGGTGGTGAACCACACCTCGGACGAACACGAGTGGTTCCAGCGCTCGCGTCGGGGCGATCCCGAGTACGAGGATTACTACTACTGGCGCGAGGGCGACCCGGAGGAGCCACCGAACAACTGGGAGTCCTTTTTCGGTGGTCCGGCCTGGAGCTGGGACGACGAACGCGAGGCGTGGTATCTCCACCTCTTCGACGAGAAACAGCCCGACCTCAACTGGCGCAACCCCGACGTTCGTGATGACATCTTCGATATGATGACGTGGTGGCTGGACAAGGGGATCGACGGCTTCCGAATGGACGTCATCAACCTCATCTCCAAAACCGAAGGGCTTCCCGACGGCGAGACCGGGACCCCGACGATCGGTACCGAACACTTCGCCGACGGCCCACGTCTGGGGGAGTACCTCGACGAGATGAACGAGCGCGTCCTCTCGAACTACGACGTGATGACCGTCGGTGAGATGGCTGGCGGGATGACGGCCGAGGATGCAGAACCCTACGTCGGTGAGGACGGCCCGCTGTCGATGATCATCCACTTCGAGCACGTCCACGCCGACGTGGGCGAGGGAGGAAAGTGGGACGTCGTCGAGCTCGACCTCGACGAACTCAGATCGAGCCTCCACGACTGGCAGACCGTGATGGCCGAGGACGGCTGGAACTGCCTCTATCTTGACAACCACGACCAGCCCCGCGCAGTCTCCCGATTTGGTGACGACGGCGAGTATCGCGAGGAGTCCGCGAAGATGCTCGCCACGTTCCTCTTTACCCTGCAAGGGACGCCGTTCGTCTTCCAGGGTCAAGAGATCGGCATGACCAACACCACCTTCGAGGACCCCGAAAAAGTTCGGGACGTCGAATCCAAAAACTTCCTCAACGCGGCCAGAGATCGCGGCGAGTCCTTCGAGGACGTTCGTCCCCTGCTCGAAGCCCGGAGCCGTGACAACGCGCGGACGCCGATGCAGTGGGACGACTCAGAGTACGCCGGGTTTACCGACGGTGAGCCATGGATCCACGTCAACGACAACTACACCGAGATCAACGTCGAAGCGGCTCGCGCCGACGGGGACTCGATCTGGCAGTACTACCGGGAACTGATAGACCTGCGTGAGGAGCGGGAGGTCTTCGTGTACGGCGAGTACGAACTACTTCTTCCCGACCACGACGATGTGTACGCCTATCGGCGAACGCTCGACGAGGAGGCACTACTCGTCGTCTGTAACTTCTTCGAGGGCGAACCGACAGTCGAGCTACCGGTCGAAGACGCGAACCTGCTCCTCGGGAACTATCCTGATCTCCCGGACGAACAGAACGACGAGATCGAGCTACGCCCGTATGAGGCACGAATCTACGAGCGCTGAGCCGGAGGTTTACCAGTACTGGTGGTAAAAGAGTAAAGATCGGCCGTGGATACCGTGAAGAAATCTATCACCGTCTTTTTGCCTGTCCACCACCCAGCATCGAACAATGACAACGGCAGACCAGCCCCTCGACCGAGAGTGGTGGAAGGAAGCGGTAGTGTATCAGATCTACCCG
>LKMJ01000686.1_pt1 | contig 27236 bp, 27 predicted proteins | sample 643391 | NCBI WGS metagenome assembly LKMJ01 (sample SAMN04112250, study PRJNA286221) | soda lake metagenome | biome: soda lake; feature: Kulunda Steppe; material: water; isolation source: sample PL-Br10 brine of Picturesque Lake | place: Russia: Kulunda steppe | collected 2010-07 | reverse complement strand
TCAACGTCCTTCTCTTCGATTTCGTCGAGTACCGCTTGTTCCTCCGATGTGAGGCTTCCACTTGTCATGTTTTGTCGTCAGTCTACCTGTGGATAGCCAGTATTAAAGCCCTGCTGTTCTGCGCAATTCTACCGCGCTCGCTGAGAAATTGCATATTCGTAAAATTATAATGGCTGGAGTGGATTGGGGAGTACAATGACGTACGAAAATCTGGATGCAAAACTAGTGAATGCACTGCTCGGCGACGGTCGGGCCAGTCTCAGAAGCCTCGCCGAAGAACTGGACGTCTCGGTCACGACCGTCTCGAACCACCTCAGCGATCTGGAGGAACAGGGCGTTATCGAGGGGTATACGCCGAAGGTCAACTACGGCGAACTCGACTTCGACGTCACCGCCATCCTGCAGCTCAAGGTCGAGGGAAACGCACTCCCTGACATCACGGAGCGGCTCGAACAGGAAAAGCAGATGATCAGCGTCTACGAGGTCACGGGCGGGTACGACATCATCGCCATCGGCAAGTTCGAGGACACCGACGGCATGAACGAGCAGATCAAGACGCTGCTGACCGATCCGGACATCCGCGAATCGAACACGAGCGTCGTGCTCAACGCGACCAGCGAGAACGATCAGTTCGAGCTGGACGTCGACGACGAGTAGCGATCAGTCGGCCACCTCGGTCTTTTCGAGCGCGATCCGGTAGTGTCCGCTGTCGGCATCGCCGTAGTCGACGTCGACGACGGTCCAGCCGGTCTCGGTCGCCCCCTCGCGAACGCGGTCAGGGCTGAAGAGCCTGAACAGCAGCGTCTGACCGACATCATCGTCGTACTCGAAGTGGAACACGCGATAGGCGAGCCCCGGCGTCGGATCGGAGCGATAGCCGAGCAGTTCCTCGGTCGCCGCCTGCGTGGGATCGTAACAGTCCAGCACCGCCGTTCCATCGCTCGTCGTAACGTGTGCCAGATCGTCGAGAAACGTCCGGAGTCCGTCCATCGACCGAGCGAGACCGAGCTGTGTTCCATACGCGAGTGCGGAACGAAAGCGGTCCCGGTCGAACGTCTCTCTGAGCGCAAACATGTCCACCAGTCGGGCGTCCTCGACGCCACGAGCGCGCATCGTCTCGACCAGCGGTTCGCTGTGCTCGATGCCGACCGTCTCGAATCGAGTCTGAAAGTGGCAGACGTGTCTGCCCGCCCCAGCACCCATGTCGAGCATGGGACCATCGAGCCACGACTCCAGCCATGGATCGTCACCGGCCTCGTACGGTTCGAAATAGAACGCCTCGATCGGATGGTCGAGTGTCTCCTCCCCGTCGCGCTGCACGAGCGGCTCGGACCGGGTCCCGTGGTGGTAGTCGTAAATCGCGTGGCCAAACGGGTCTGCCATGGCTGTACGAACAGGATCAAGTCAGATATATTTCACGTGTATGGTGATGACAGTCAAACTATGGTGTTCGGATCCACTCTCTGCCCTCACACCGTGGTACAAAAAACTCAAATTGGTGTCGTGCCAGCGGTGCGAGTATCGCTGAGGGGTGGGACCCTCTACGGCGTTCGACCGGGCCTACATCATGCCGCCCATGCCGCCGCCCATGCCGCCCATGCCGCCGGGCGCGCCGCCGGGGCCGCCTGCCTCGTCGTCGCCCTTGTCGGTCGACAGTTCGCCGGCGGAGATGATGTCGTCGATCTTGAGCACGAGGTTCGCCGCCTCGGTGGCGGAGGTCAGTGCCTGCTCTTTGGCGTGGGCCGGCTCGACGACGCCAGCGTCGTGGGTGTCGACGACGTCGCCGGAGAAGACGTTCAGTCCGGCGCGCTCGTCGCCGTCTTCGTGGGCTGCGCGGAGGTCGACGAGCGTGTCGATGGAGTCCAGTCCGGCGTTCTCAGCGAGCACGCGGGGGACGAGTTCGAGCGCGTCGGCGTACGCCTCGACGGCCAGCTGTTCGCGGCCGGAGACGCCGTCGGCGTAGTCACGCAGGCGTCGGGCGACCTCGACCTCGATCGCGCCGCCGCCGGCGACCACGCGGCCGTCGGAGACGGTCTGGGCGACGACTTCGAGTGCGTCGCTGATACCGCGTTCGAGCTCGTCGACGACGTGGTCGGTCGAGCCACGGAGCAGGAGCGTCACGCCGTGCCCGTCGCCGGAGACGTAGAACAGATCGTCGTCCTCGCCGCGGACGACGTCGCCGTGACCCAGGTCGGCGGGGTCGACCGACGAGAGATCGGAGACGACGTTCGCTTCGAGGACCTCCGTGAGGAACTCGATGTCGGACTTCTTCGCGCGGCGGACCGCGAGAATACCCTCCTTGGCGAGGTAGTGCTGTGCGAGATCGTCGATGCCCTTCTGACAGAAGACGACGTCGGCACCGGAGTCGACGATCGCCTGTACCTTCTGCTTGATCTCGTCTTCCTCACGGTCGAGGAACTGCTGAAGCTGGCTCGGATCGGTGACGCTGACCTCCGTGTCGGTGTCGGCCTCGTCGACCTCGATCGGCGAGTCGAGCAGCATGATATCGGCGTCCGTGACCTCGCTCGGCATGTTGTCGTGGACGGGATCCTTGCTGACGACTGCGCCGGAGAGAAGTTCGGATTCGCCAGCGGCGCGGCCGGTCTGCGTTTCGATGTTGAGGAACTCCAGATCGACGACGTGTCCTCCTTCCTCATCCTCGACGGTGACTTTTCGGACTGCGTCGACGATCAGCTGTGCGAGGTGTTCCTTGTTAAGCTCCGCGCCCTTGCCGGTCATCGAGGTCTCCGCGACCGAGCGAAGCAGGCCCTCGTCGTCGGGGTCGACATCGTCGGAGATATTCCCGACCTCTTCGCGAGCCTGCTCGCTCGCGAGGTGGAAGCCCTTGATGATCGCCGTCGGGTGGATATCCTGTTCGAGGAGATCCTCGGCGTTTTTCAGCAGCTCGCCCGCGACGGAGACTGCAGTGGTGGTCCCGTCGCCCGCCTCGTCCTCCTGGGTCTCGGCGACCTCGACGATCATCTCGGCCGTCGGGTTGTCGATATCCATCTCCTTGAGGATGGTAACACCGTCGTTCGTGATGGTCACATTGCCCATCGAGTCGACGAGCATCTTGTCCATCCCTTTCGGGCCGAGTGTCGACCGTACGGACTGTGCGACGGCACGTGCGGCAGAGATGTTGTAGTCCTGCGCGTCGCGGTCCTGTACGCGCTGTGCGTCCTCGCCCATTACGATCATCGGCTGACCTTGCTGCATTCGCTGGCTCATAGTCAAGAGTTTGGTTGATTGCGATTCTATATAAATCTGTCTTTCTCCCCGTTTGCCACCATCGTCAAGTAGAGCGCCACTCAGACACAGAATGGGGAATACTGGCGCTAAAAACGTTCTAACCCACTTCAATGATTTCATAAATCAGCCACCCTTCGTTCGCCCGGACCAGATATTTATATACTGGCCTGTCGACGATTCATACTCGTCCCGATCAGGTTCAACCCACCCTTCCCAAAGACAGATAGGACGACCCGAGAAACCTACGCCGACGCGATGGCCAACCCGAAGCAGATACGCTCCTGTATGCCCTCTCCGGCAGCGTCTCCCTCGCCGTCGTCCTGAGCGCCGGGTCGACGTTCGGCACCTTCCCGCTCGGCAGCGCCGACGTGACCGCCCTTGGCTTCGGTCTCGGCAGCGGTCTCATCGGCTGGGCGCTCTACCGTCACCAGCTGTTCGATATCTACCCCGTCGAGACCGATACCGTCATGACCGCGATGCGCGACGCCGTCGTCGCAGTCAACGACGAACGGCTGGTCACCGACACCAACCCGGCGGCCGACGATCTTCTCTCGATCGAGGAGCCGCTTGGCACGCCGTTGTCGGACACCCACCCGACAGAACCGGACGAGGACTGGTTCTCCGCAAAAGCGAGTACTCACGAACTGACGATCGACGAGAACGGCGATCAGCGGTACTACCTGCTCGACGTCACGCCGTTGGCCGATGACCCGTCCCACCGGGGACACCGCCTGATTTTCCGCGATGAGACGACGCGGCGAAAGAGCGCCGCGAACTCGAACGGCAGAGCGAACACATTGAACAGTTCGCCAGCACGGTCTCCCACGACCTCCGGAACCCTCTTACCGTCGCCGAGAGCGGCATCGAACTCGTCGGACGCGAGTGCGACACCGACCGCGTGGGAGCACGTCGATACCGGCGACGCGATCCTCGACATCGAGTCGTCGTCGACGCTCGTCGCTAACGAGGACCGCCTCACCCGGCTGTTCGAGAACCTGTTTCGCAACAGTGTAGAGCACGGTGGCGACATCCCCACGATCCGCGTGGGCACGCTCGATTCGGGCGGATTCTACGTCGAAGACGACGGCCCCGGCATCCCGGAAAAGAACCGCGAGGAAATCTTCGATCGAGGGGTCACCACGGAAGATGACGGGACGGGGTTCGGCCTCGCCATCGTCGACGTCATCGTCGGCGCACACGACTGGTCGATCACCGTCACCGACAGCGAGACCGGCGGGGCCCGCTTCGAGATCGAGACGTGAACCTACTCCTCGCGAAGCGCCGCAGCGATCGCTTCCAGCTCCGCTTTCCGGAACGCTCCTGACGCTTCATCGGGGTCGTTCTCGTCGAGTTCGCCGATCGAGAACAGGATCCCCGCCCGCATCTCGGGCTTCGGTGGAAGCGAGCCCGGACCGATCTCGTAGCCCACCGCCTCACAGATCGCCGCCAGCGCTTCCTTGGTAAACGCAGTGGATTCGACGCGCTCATACCGGCCCGTTTCGACGCGAATCTCGTTTCTGAGTTCGTCGACTGTCGGTGACATGGTCAGTGGATGACGGGCGGGCAAAGAAAGGTTTCGGGCCAGCGGCTGGATCGGTGATCTTTTGCGTGACCCAGTAGCCGACACCCGATGAACGCTTATGCCGTTCGACCGGCTAGCAGGAAAGAACCGATGGGATTCTTCGAAAGGGTCGGGCGACGGGTCGAACAGTTCAAACAGACTGCAAAGGAAGCAGCGGACGAAACCGCAGACCAACAGTGTCAGTCGTGCAATGCCCAGTTCAATGCCAACTACGACCAGTGCCCGGAATGCGGATCGAAGGAGACCGTCTCGACGAAGGCAGGAGATTGAGGTCCTCCCACGGCCGAAGCCGTGGGATTCCTCCGTGAGCATCACAGTCTGCCGAAGCAGGCTGCGTCCCGGCACTAAGATCATCGTCTCTGATCGAGTTATCCCATATCTACATCGACCCGTTTGAGTTGGCGGAAGCTCCGTGTGACACACGCACCATCTGCTAACCGATTAGTACCGCCGATAGATCTCCCTCAGTTCGTGGCAAAATACGCCAGGACAGGGATTTGAACCCGATGCAAATCCTCGCTGACGCTCGGATTTCCGTGGTTCAAATCCCTTCAGTTCGGTATGTGCCACTCACAGATTGTTCGTGGCAAGATACGCCAGGACAGGGATTTGAACCCTGAATCCCGAAAGGGAACACGCTTTCCAGGCGTGCGCCTTACCGTTCGGCCATCCTGGCTCAATTCATCATAGCCCGGTGTCGTGTTTAAGGGTTATCTTTCCGCTTCAACCACCAGCCCTCGCCGTAGTAGGTCGCACTCGCGGAGACGACGCCGACCAGCACGGTCACGAGGACGATCCCCCACAGCGGGACGAACTCGCCGTCCAGCACGAGCACGTAGGCGTTGTTCAGCACCAGAAAGGCGAGCGCGCCGACCACGCCCCACAGCAGACTCGACTTGACGCGCGGCCTCACGACTGCGTGGCGATCGCCTCGATCTCGACGCCGACGCCTTTGGGAAGTTCATCGACGCCCACGGCGCTCCGGGCAGGTGGTTCCTCATCGAAATAGGACGCGTACGCGTCGTTCATCGCGTCGAAGTCGTCGATGTCGTCGAGGAAGACGGTCACCTTCAGGACGTCCTCGGGACCGAGATCCTCGGCGTCCAGGACCGCCACGAGGTTGTCCAGGGCCCGCTTGGTCTGGACGTCGATGGGCTCGTCGTCGAGCAGCTCCCCGTCGGGCGTCAGCGGGATCTGGCCTGCGGTAAAGAGCAGGTCGCCATTCGTGGTCGCCTGGCTGTACGCGCCGACCGCGGCGGGTGCGGCGTCAGTACTGACGATTCGTTTCATGCACGAGTGGTCGTCTCGGATCGTCAAAAAACGGCCGGTCCCGTCGGTCGCCGAAATGACTTACCGGGACGGAGAGAAATGGCCGTCATGACCGACCGACGCGAGTACGACAAACTGGTACGTGACGAGATCCCGACGATCATCCGTGAAAACGGCGAGACACCGATAGTCCACGTCGCCGACGATGGAGAGTACGGCAAGCGCCTCGTGGACAAACTCGACGAAGAGATTGAGGAGTTCCGCGAGAGCGGCGACCTCGAAGAGCTCGCGGACGTGCTCGAAGTAATCCGGTCGGTCTGTCGCCATCGGGACGTCGAGTTCGAGGACGTAGAGACGATTCGCGAGGAGAAAGCCCGCGAGCGTGGCGGTTTCGGTGATCGGATCGTTCTGGATGCGGTCGAGTCGCCGTCTCAGGAGAGCAACTCCACTTCGTAACCCCGCTCCTCCATCCCAGCAACCAGCTCGGCGACGTGCTCGGGCCCTCTGGTCTCCAGATCCAGCTCGACCTCCGCGGCGTTCATGCCGATGTCCCGCGAGGTGCGATCGTGCTGGATCGCGTAGATATTGGCCTGCTGGGCGGCGATCACGTCGATCAGGTCCTCCAGCGCGCCGGGCCGATCTTTCAGCACCGTCTTGAGCCGGACGTACCGCCCCGTCTCGACCAGCCCGCGCATGATGACGGTCGTGAGCGTGTTCAGGTCGATGTTCCCGCCACAGAGACAGGGGACGATGGTTTCGCCCTCGTCGTACTCGAAGCGGTCGGTGAGGAGTGCGGCCAGCGGTACTGCGCCCGCGCCCTCGACGAGCGTCTTCGAGCGTTCGAGCAGATAGGTCAGGGCAACGGCGATCTCGGAGTCGTCGACGGTAACCACCTCGTCGACACGCTCTTCGATCACGTCGAATGTCAGGTCACCGACCCGGCGGGTAGCGATCCCATCGGCGATCGTGTCGACGCTCTCGCGTTCGTAGATCTCGCCTTTCTGCAGGGACTGAGCGACGCTCGACGCGCCCTCGGCCTGGACACCGATCACGCGGATCCCGGGGTCGAATCCTTTGAGGGCCGTGGCAATCCCCGAGATCAGGCCGCCACCGCCGATCGGGACGACGACGGTGTCGACCTCGGGCAGGTCGTCGACGATTTCGAGGCCGATCGTTCCCTGCCCGGCCATAATGGCGGGGTCGTCGAACGCGTGGACGTAGGTGCGCCCCTCCTCGTGTTCGATCTCGTGGGCACGTTCGGCCGCCACGCTGTAGTCGACGCCATAGAGCACGACCTCCCCGCCGTAGCTTCTCGTCGCTTTTACTTTCGCAATCGGGGCGTGTTCGGGCATCACGATCTTGCTGTCGACGTCCGCCCGCGAGGCGGCGAGCGCGACGCCCTGTGCGTGATTGCCAGCGCTCGCCGTAACGACGCCAGCCTTGCGCTCCTCGTCGCTCAGCGTGGCGATCCGGTTGGTCGCACCGCGGATCTTGAACGCCCCGGTCCGCTGGAACGTCTCCAGTTTCAGGTGGACGTTCGCGCCAGTCATCTCCGAGAACGTGTGTGAGTATTCGAGCGGCGTCCAGCGGGATGTCTCGCGTACTCGTTCGCGGGCGGCGCGTACATCGTCGACATCGAGCATACGAGGTGGTACGAACGGTCCCGGTAATAAGCTACTGTCGGACCGACGCACTCCCCGCGACTGACAGGCGACACTCGTCACACATCCGTCTGACAGCGTTTTAATCGCGGTGCAGTACTGCGGTTACACTTTCACTCCGGGTGGCTGGGGTTTAAGTTGTACTGGCCTCCTCTATTGCATTGCACGTCACACGCGCCGTGCAATACTCCCCTCTTCCCCTTCGGATGACCAGAGAGCTAACAGTGAAATGGCTAGGTATCTGAGACGTTACTATGAGTATCGACGATGCCGCCCGCGCCGCCTACCGTGGGTACCGCGCTCGCCCCTCCGACGTACTACCGTACTACCTGATGGCACTGGCGACCCCAGCTGTCGCCCAGACGGTCATGTTCCTCGGCCTGCTGAGTGGGTATCTGGTGATGACCACCCAGAACACCCTCGAACCAATCCTCGTCGAGCTAGAGGCTCTCGGGCCGTTTTCTCTCGACGCTCCGCAGGTCGAGACGACTGAGACCGACGGCGAAATCATCATCGAGGGCGAGTCGACCGAGCCGCTGCTGTCCGCGCTGGAGAGCGCGGCAACCCTCGAACTGCTGGCGGTTGGCGCGCTAACGATCGTGGGAATGGCGCTCGCGCTATTCGTTTTCAACGCTATCATCAGTGCCGGACAGGTTCACACGGTGTACGCGGTCCTCCGTAACCGCTCCGGGCTCCGCGCCGGGGTCGATGGGATCGGGCGCGACTACCGGCGGTTCGTCGGGCTCGCCGCCCTCGAACTCGCGCTGATGGCGCTCATCACCGGGCTCCTGATTGGGGGCGTCGTGCTGACTTGGCTCCTCGTCGGCGACGGCGCAGCGGTGCTGGTCGGACTGCTCGCCGCCCTCGCCTGGCTGCCGCTGATCGTCCTCATCTGGGTGGCCTTTCTGTTCTCGCGGCAGGCCGTCGTCGTCGAGGACGCCGGCATTCTCGCCGCAGTCAGATCCAACCTCGGCTTCGTCAGACGAAACCTCGGTACGACCGCGCTCTACGTTGTCCTGCTGATCGCTGCTGGTATCTTCGCGTCGACGCTCACCGCCCTGTTCCAGTTCATCGGGACGCCAACGGTGGCCGCGCTCGTCAGCCCTCTTCTGATCCTTCCCTTCCTGGACTTCGTCAAAACATGGCTGTTCGCTCGCGAGCGAACCGAGTACGAACTCGTCCCTCAACCCCGTGAGTACCCGCTCCGGGAGCGGTTCGTCGCCGCGCTCCGTCGTGGCTGGGTGGAGCTCCGCTCGTTCGTCCGCGAAACGCCGACGTATCACGCCATCAGCACCAGCGTGTTCTTCGTGAGCGGCTACGCCGGCTGGGTACTCAGCGTTCGACTCGACGCCGTTGTGGAGGCCTCCATCGCGAACCGGCTGGTCGGCTGGTTCCCACCGGCCGAGGCGATCAACCTCACCGCGAACAACTGGCAGGTCGGCGTCGCCGAGGTGTACTCCGGGCTCGCCGCGGGGATCCCGAGCATCGTCGTGTTGATATACAACGGCATCTTCCTCGGCGCACTCACCCGCTTCGAGACCGATCGGCTCGAACTGCTGGCCTTCGTCATTCCCCACGGAATCATCGAGATTCCGGCAATACTGATCGCCGGGGCGATGGGGCTGTATCTCGGTCACTCGATGATCCGGCTCCTGCGCGGCCACCACGGTCGCGACCGGATCACGGCCGACATCGAACGCGCCTACCACGTCATCGTCGGGCTCCTGATCCTGTTTGCCATCGCGGGCGTTATCGAGGCCTTTGTCAGCCCGTACTACTACGGCCTGCTCGGGATTTAACCACGATCTGTCGCCGGTTACTCGGTCCGTCAGGAACCATCGAACCGGTGAGGGCTTTCCTTACTGGACGATTGCTACTTCCGATCTTTACTACAGTATTCGAATCTATTCACTACAGTGTCTGAAGTAATACACTACAATATTCGAAGCAACGGATATCCGCTGCTCAATGGTGGTCGATACGGGTCAAAAACGGGCGCGAACAGAGTCGTTCGTTACCGCTCGTCGATCGGGACGAACGTCTGGTCCTCGGGGCCGGTGTAGCGAGCGCGCGGGCGGATCAGGCGATTATCGTCGAGGTACTCGACCACGTGGCCGACCCAGCCGCCGACGCGGCTCATGGCGAAAATCGGAGTGTACAGATCGATCGGGATGCCCATCTGGTAGTAGGTCGTCGCGGAGTAGAAGTCGACGTTCGGGGCGATCCCCTTGTTCTCGGCCATATACTCCTCGATGGCGACGCTCATCTCGTACCACTTGGTGTCGCCTGCGGCCTCCCCGAGTGCCTCGGATTCCTCGCCGAGAATCTTGGCGCGGGGGTCCTTGACGTCGTAGACGCGGTGGCCGAAGCCGGGGACGCGCCGTCCCTCGTCGAGCGCCTGAATCACCCAGTCGACGGGCTCTTGCTCGGCGGCGTCGACCTCTTCGAGCATCCGCATGACGTTCTGGTTCGCGCCGCCGTGGAGCCCGCCCGAGAGCGTCCCGATGGCGCTGGTGACCGCGCTGTGGATGTCCGCGAGCGTACTTGCGGTGACCATCGCGGAGAACGTCGAGGCGTTCAGGCCGTGGTCGGCGTGGAGCACGAGCGCCATGTCGAACGTTTCCGCGAGGACCTCGTCGGGTTCCTCGTCGTTGAGCATGTACAGGAAGTTCTCGGCGTGGCTCAGATCACTGCGGGGCGCGACCGGCTCATCGCCGTTACGGATCCGGCTGAACGCCGCGAGGACGGTCGGCATCTTGGCGGTGATCCGTCGACCCTTGCGCAAGAGTGCTGTACCGTCCTCGGTGTCGTAGCCGCTCCCCTCGGGATCGTACGCCGAGAGCATCGAGACGATGGTCCGAAGTGCGGCCATCGGATCCTCGTCCTGTTCTGCGAGTTCCCGGACGACCTCGATGACGCCGTCGTCGACCTCGCGCTCCTCAACCATCGACGCCTCGAACTCGGCGAGTTCATCACGGTCGGGCAGCCGACCGTGCCAGAGCAGATACAGCACCTCTTCGTAGCTCGCCTGGCGCGACAGATCTTCGATGGCGTAGCCGCGGTAGATCAGCTTCCCGACGTCACCGTCGATGTTGCTGAGTCCTGATTCCGCGACGAGGACGCCCTCTAGCCCTTTTTTGACCTCGTCTGACATACCCGTACGGTTTCAGACGGTAGGGGAAAAACATTGCCGTTTGTCCCTGATAGTTCGGGAACCATACTAAATGAACGTCCAGTTCTATTCAGAGAAGAGAGGGTTTTTAACTCAGCTGGGCCGGATACCCTGAGAGATGAGGTACTGCTACCCCTCACGGACGAGTTTCCACGCGGAGTACGCGGTCAGCACGAGCGTCAGCGTCAGCGCCAGTGCGAACCAGATCACCGCAGCGAGACCGGCATACAGCAGCGGGTGGTGGGCCGTCTCGCCGGGGACGAGGACGAAGACGCCGTACAGCACCGCCGACAGGAGAAAGGCCGTCACGACCGAAATCTTCGCGTTACGGCCGACGCCCAGCGCCGCTGCGAACCGTTTCGTCCCGTCGTGGTCGGGGCCGGTGTCCGCCCGCTCGAACTGTTCCTGTGACACGTCACGATGTAAGGAGGGTACCCACTAATCCGCGTCGGTTCCGGCCGGAAAGAGGGGCCCGACGTCTAGCTTCCCGTCGCATAGGCCTCAAACTCCTTGCCAAAGAGCAGGAAGTAGCCGGTTCCGACGAGGCCGATCACGGTCGCGATCGAAAACGCAAGCACCGGATCGCCCGCGAACAATACCTCGCCCGTCAGCGGGTTCGAAAACCCACCCCACAGAAGCCCTCCGAGGGCCGCGCTCGGGATGACGACGACGTTCCGGAGCAGGTAGTACGACCCGGTGACGCGCCCGCCAGCGCCCTGTTCGGCGGGGCCGACGATCAGCGCCTTGTGGGCGGGAAGGCCGGCGAATCGGAGCCCCGAGAACGCAAAGAGCACCGCCAGCGCGAGTGCGCTCTCAGGAGCCCCGATCAGCATGATTGGAAAAATTGCGTAGACGAGAAAGCCCGCGGCAACGACCGGTTTTAGCCCGATGCGCTCGGCGATCTTTGCGGCCGGGATCATCACCAGCAGCGCGACCAGCATTTCGAGACCGAGCAGGATGCCGAAGTACGCCTGTGGCGACAGCGAAATGTTGCCGATCGCTGGAAGGGAGACGGAGAGGCCGACCTCCAGGAACTGCGTGACGACGAGGACGAAAAAGATGTAGACCATCCCGTTGGCAAAGCGCACGAGGATATCGCCCACGAGCAGGGGCCGTAGCGGCTCAGGCAGGTTCCGCAGATCCTCGCGGATCTGGCTCACTCCCTCGAACTCCTTGCCGAAGCTATCGTCCGAGGGGTCGTAGAGTCGGTGCTGGGCGAGGGTCCCGACGACGCCGAAAACGATCGCCACGACCAGAATCAACTGGAAGGCAAGCACGATGTCCTCCGAGGCGCTCGTAAAGGGCGCAAAGATGGCGGCGGCGATCAGCGGCCCCACGAGGAAGGCAGTCCTGCGGAAACTCTCGGTACTCGCAAAGCCAGCGGCGAGCCGGGACGGCGGAACCGCCTGCTTGACGATGGCGTAGGTTGCGCCGAGTCCGAACGACTTCCAGGCCTGTGCGAGCACGAGACCGACGAAGATGGCGACGATCGACAGCGAGACTGGGCCGACCGTCACGTCGAGTAACGGCGCGGCCAGCCAGATCCCGAAGCCGAGCGTCGTCACGAGACCGAAGGTCGTCAGCGCATACCGCGAGCCGATCCGGTCGGAGATCGCACCGCCCGGATACGGGTAGACCGCGCCGATAATATTCCCAAAGGTGCCGTAGAGGCCGATCACGAGCGCCGTCGCACCCAGCGCGCTCATGTACTCGGCCATGTATCGGCCGGTCATCTGAAAGCCGAGGCTGAAGGCGAACATCGCCAGCGAGAGCACGAGGACGTCCCGTTCGAGCGCGAAGAACTGTCTGAACGGGTCGAAGACGTCCGGCTCGGCAGCATCGTGTTCGTCGGTCGCCATTCGTTCGATACGTTCTCGAACATCGCTGAAGTGGTTTCGGTCGACGGCAAAGCGGGCACTGCGACCACAAGAGGTTCATACCAGCACGACCCAGCAAGGGGTGATGCGCCTCGCGGATCGCCGTCTCGTTGCCCTCTCTACGCTGGCATTCGTGCTGGGAGCAGCCCTCCTGATCTCGAAGGCCACGGTAATGGCCGGCGTGGAGACGGTCGCCAGTGATCCAGCCCTGTTCGCAATCGCTGTCGTCCTGCTCTATGCCCTCCGCCCGCTGGTACTGTGGCCGACCACGCTCGTGGCGGTCGCGGTCGGCTACGGCTTCGGGATCGCACTTGGGTTCCCCATCGCGCTCCTCGGTGCGGTCTTCACGTCGATCCCCGCCTTCTACGCCGGACGCTGGGTCGCCGCGGGCTGGGACTGTGGCGTCGCTGCACGACTCGCAGACGCTGGAAGCCGCTTTTTCGATGCGACCGGTGACTTCCGCGGCGTCGTCGCCGGGCGGCTCGCACCGGTCCCCGCCGACGCGGTGAGCGCCGCCGCGGGGATGGGCGGCGTCCGACTCCGCGTGCTCGCCGCCGGGATTCTGGTCGGCGAACTCCCGTGGACGATCGCCGCAGTCGTCGTCGGTAACTCCCTGCACACCATCTCGACGGGGGGACTCGGGAGTATCGGAACGCAACTGGGCGTCGTCACGACGCTCGCCGCACTCCTCTTGGTCGCCGGTCCGGCCTACGAGCACTTCGTCGACAGCACCAGTACCGCCAGTCAGTAGAAGGTGTCCGCACAGTCGTAGACGACGCCGTGTTGCGGGCAGACGTACTTGCAGTGCCGGTGGTACATCGGCGTCTCGCAGTGAGGGCAGGGACGCCCACCCTGTCCGTCCTCGGTACGTCCGTCGGCGTCATCCGTCATACGCCCCTGTTGTGGGTCCGGCATCAAGGCTGTTCGCTCTTCGGTTGGTCGAGATCGGCCGACGCTCAGTCCCGACTCGGTAGCCGCGTCACTCGCCCAGGCGTCGTGTTGAATCGCCAGACACGACGCCCCTCACGCGCCGGATGGACACGGTCGATCTGTCGAAGCCCTTCTTTCACGCAGTCCCACCACGTCTCGCTCGTCTCGTACCCTGCCGGATACTCCCGGTACAGCGCGTCGACGAACTCGTTTCGCTTTGCCTCCTCGCGCTCGCGCAGGAAGACCAGCGCCGCGCCAACCGCGATCTGCCGACGCTCGATCAGCGTCTCGTCGTGGCCCGGCACCTCGATGGCGTCGAGGTCGGTGATCGCTTCACCCGGTCGTTCGCCGTCGTCAAGGTCCGTCGGTAGTTCGTAGTCGATCCCGCTCTCGGGGCTGCCGTCGAACGACTCGCCCGTCTGTCGGACGGCCGACCGTGCGAAGGCATTGAGCCGTTCGTTCTCCACGCCGGAGAGATCAGTTGCGAGCTCGTTCACCGTGTCATCCTGGATTCGTGCGGTGCGCGGTTCGCTGATGGGCCCCTCGTTCTCGCTACTGTCTGAGGCTCCTCTCGACAGTGTGCCCTGACCCGTCTCATCGCTCTCGTCGAGCAGCGTCGCAGCGTCGCCCCCCTCGTCGAGTTTCGCCTCCAGTTCCTCGACGCGCTCGGTAAACGCCGACAGCACCTGATCACGGTCCGATCCGACCTCGATGTCGGTCCGGTGGTCGACGATCCAGCGGAGATACGCCTCCCGGGAGTCAAACCCCAGTAACTCCCGCTCGGTATCGAGACTTTCGGCGAGCGCGTCGGAAATCTCCAGACGGATCGTCGGCATCTGTCGGTGGTATGCCGGCAGGGGATAAAAAAAGCGCGTCAGACGTTGTTCAGTAGCTCTCGATATCGACGCCGAGTCGCTCGAAGTCTGATACGTTTCGCGTCAGCACAGGTTCGTCGACGACCTGTGCGGTTGCAGCGATAATTACGTCACCGTCTCCTACTGGTGTTCCATCGTTCGCCAGCTCGCCCGAGAGACGGCCTGCCTTGCGCATTACTGCGGTATCGGCGGGGTGGATCGGTTTCGACGCAAGCACTGATTCGACCGTTTCCCGCTCATTCTCTGAACGGCTCGCACGGGCGACCCCGTAGTACAACTCAAACAGCGTCATCGCAGAGAGACGCTGCTGGACGAGGTCGGACTCTAGCTCTCTGGCCTTCTTAACGGCACCTTCCTCGCCGTTCATCAGGTCGATCAAAAAAGTGGTATCGAGCAACACGGCTATGCGCGCTCCAGTGAGTCCGCGATACGTTCCAGTTCGTCAGCGCGACGTTCCCGACGCTCCGCGACTGCCTCGCGGAGTTCGTCGGCTTCCTCGTCGCCGAGAACGCCAGCGATTTCGAGCAGTGATCGCTCGCCAGCAAGGCGTAAGACGACATCGGAAAACGTCTCGTTATCGCGTTTATGAGCCGCGAGACGCTCGTAGGCGTCCTCCGAGAGCCGGATACTCTTGGACATATGCATACAGTTGTATGCAGTACGAAATAGTCCTTTCGGCGTGGGCGTTTTTCGGCCCTGCTATCTACGACGTGTCCGGCTCGACAAGCCCTTCAGGAACTGCTGGGAAGGGCTGTCGCTCTCGACACGCAGCGATAAAAAAAGCTCCTGTTACCGGTCTAACACTCCGACCAGCCGCAGGACTCGCAGGTCTTGCAGCCTTCGGAGTAGTACAGCGACAGCGAGCCACACTCGGGACACTCTGGGCTCTCGCCAGCGTCGATCAGGTCCTGTGAGGCGTCGGACTGCTCGGCATCGACGTCCTCAGGCGACTCGGTCGTGATGTCTGCCGTCCCGACATCGACGTCAGTCTCCGATGCGACGCCGCCGTCGGTCTCGTGGCCTGCAGCCTCATCTTCGAGTTCGGTGAGGTTCTGCTGTTGTGGGTACGCCTTCTCGATCTCGCCGTCGAGATAGCGGCGCATCGCGGTGCCGATGGCGTCCGGGATCGACTGGATCTGTTCGCCCTTGTCCCAGGCGACCTTCGGCGAGCGGATCCCCTGCAGTTCGTCGGCAATCTCCTCGGGATCGACGCCCGAGCGCAGCGCGGTCGAAATCGTCTTGGCCAGCGCCTCGGTGAAGGAAGCGGTGAAGCCGCCGGAGTTGCCGATGTTGGCGAAGAGCTCGAACGGCCGTTCGGCCTCGGGGTCCTCGTTGATGTTGACGTAGAGTTTCCCGTAGCCGGTGTCGATGCGCTGGGTAACGCCGTGGAGCACGTCCGGTCGCGCGCGCTTGCTGGCGTACTCGGCATCGAGATCCTCGCCGTCGGCGACCGAGAGCAGTTCCTCGACCTGCTGGTCGAGCGCGGCCTGCACGTCCTCGTTTTCGAGGAAGCCGGAGAGTCCGCCGAAGACCTCCTCGATCTGCTCAACGAGCGCCGCCGCGGCCTCTTGCTCGTCGGCGAACTCGGCGTTCTGTGCGCGCGTGGTCAGCACCTGCTTCGAGCGGGTGCCGTCGCGGTAGTAGGTAACGCCCTTGCCGCCGTTGTCGTAGACCCACTCGAACACTTCCTTGGCGTCCTCGGTCGTCGAGTCGTTGGGCGCGTTGACAGTTTTGCTGATCGCCGAGTCGACGCCAGTCTGGCAGGCACACTGGATCGCGGCGTGCTGCTTGGCGGTGAGATCGCCCGTCGTGACGAACAGTTCGCCGATGGCGTCCGGGACGGTCGTCAGGCCGTCCACGCCGTCGAACTCGTTTGCGGCCATCTGCTGCTGGGCCTCCTCTTTGACCGCGTCGACGTCGATGTCGTTGTCCTCCAGCGTGCGCAGGAAGTAATCGTCGAACTCGACGAGCATCTCGTCGCCCTGGACGTCACCGGAGACGTTCTTGTAAAAGGCGACGTTGTAGATCGGCTCACAGCCACCGGTCGTGTTGCCGATCATCGAGGTCGTGCCCGTCGGCGCGATGGTCGTCGTGTTGTGGTTGCGCATCGGGTAGCCGTCGGCCCAGTCGTCGGCGTCCTCGCCGGTCTGGCGCTCGAACCACTCGCGGTACTCGGTCGGGTTCGCGTACTTCGAGTCCTCCCAGTCGGCGAAGGGGCCACGGTCCTCGGCGAGATCGCGAGAGGCCGCCTTCGAGCCGTGGTTGATGTGGGTCATTAGCTGGCTGGCAACCTCGTTGGACTCCTCGCTGCCGTAGGCGATCCCGAGCTGGATGTACAGCTGGGCCAGCCCCATGATCCCCAGTCCGATCTTGCGCATGTCCCGGACCTTCTGCTCGATCTTGTCGACCGGGAAATCGGACATCGTGACGACGTTTTCGAGGAAGCGAGTGCCGTACTCGATACGGTGGTCCAGCTCCTCGAAGTCGATCGCCTCTTCGAGGAAGGCGTCGATCGCCGCCTGCTGGCTCTCGTACTCGTCGGCGTGTTGCTCGGACCAGACCCGCCAGTCGGGCGCGTCGTCGTCGGCGATCGTCGAGAGGTTGATATGGCCGAGGTTACAGGCCTCGTACTCCTCGAGCGGCTGCTCGCCACAGGGGTTCGTTGCCAGAATACGGTGGTCCGGGTGCTCCTCGACGTCGAAGGAGTGGCGTTTGTTGACCCGTTCGAGGTAGATGACGCCCGGTTCCCCGTTCTCGTGTGCACCCTGGATGATCCGCTCCCAGAGGGCCTCGGCGGGGATCGACAGCACCTCCCCGGCCTCGACGTGCTCGCCGAGGTCGAACATTTCGTAGAGTTCTTCGGTCTCGGGTGTCGCGACGTGGGGCTCTTCGGTGCGCGGGTTGGTGAACGTGAACTCCTCGCCCGCCTCCAGCGCCTCCATGAAATCGTCGGTGATACCGACGGAGATGTTGAAGTTGGAGAGATGCCCCTCGACGGCGTTACGCAGGTGTTTGGGGACTTTCCCCTCGTCGTCGATCAGTTCGCGGGCCTCTTCGAGGGCGTCCGCAAAGGAGTTGTGCGTGAAGTCGTCCGGGTCGTTCAGTCGCAGGGTTTCAGCCAGCGAGACGTCCTTGTTCTTCGAGTGGATGAACTGGATGACGTCGGGGTGGGAGACGCGCATGACGCCCATCTGTGCGCCGCGGCGTGCGCCGCCCTGTGCGATCGTTTCGCACATCTGGTCGTACGTGCGCATGAAGGTGATCGGCCCCGATGCGATGCCACCGGTCGAACCGACCGGATCGCCGTACGGGCGAAGCTTCCAGAAGGCATACCCCATGCCGCCGCCGCTCTGGAACACCTGTGCGGCCTCCTTTGCGGTCTGGTGGATGTCGTCGATGTCGTCGCCGGGCGAGTCGACGAAACAGGCCGAGAGCTGCTGGAGCTCGTCGCCCGCGTTCATCAGCGTCGGCGAGTTCGGCATGAAATCCAGATACTCCATCATCTCGACGAACTCGTCGGCAACGCCCGCGACATGCTCGCGCACCTCGGCGGGGAGTTCGGGGACGATCGTCTCGTAGGCGAACTTGTTGACGTTGTACACCGACAGCGTCGTCTCGCCGTCGTCCTCGGCGGTCGTTCCCTTCCCGAACACTTCTTCGGCTAGCTCGTCACGACGTGGATGATCGGGCTTGAGCTGGTCGGGCGTAACGGTGATCTCGGTGCCCTGTTTCTCCGCCTCGAACACTGCCTCGGCCAGTGCGACGTTCTCACCGACGCGCTCGAAGAGCTCTTCGGGCGTCTCGACGAGTTCGCCGTCGGCGTCCTTGCGCAGGTAACGTGCAGGCAGGATATTGTTGTAGGCGTTCCCGGTGAGTCGATCCTCAAGGGAGTCGCCGACTGTCCGCTTGATCGGCAAGGAGAGGTCGTCCGCTGTGAGCTCCGCATCGCTCATGCGGCGCTCACCACGGTCGAATAACGATACTGTCCGGCAATTTTGTAGTTTGTGTGCGTCATAGTTCGGGGTAATCGGTGACGGACCATTAGTACTGATTCCATCCTCATAAAACGACTGAATCGGGTTGTGTTTGCACTAAAACAATTCAGTTTTCATAGATGCGTCTGTTTTGTGTCAATATGCGAACAGTTCTTCTCGTAGTCGCTGGCCCGAGTTCGTACGTACACTAACGGTCGGGCGTATTAATACTAGGTCATTCGCGGAGTGAAAGTGATTCTGTCGTCGCCGATCCCCGGGCCATCTGTGGATTTCACTTTCGACGACTGGCTGACATGGTACGTGCCGGTTGCCTCCCACAAAGGTTATCATGCGGGCCTGATAGGTAACCTGCATGTTCAGTGCGATCTCCCCTGCCACGATACCGCTGTTTGTCGACGCCCTGCCCTCGGACCCGCTCGCACAGGCCCTCGTCGGCATCGTCCTCCTCGCGCTCGTGACGATCGTCGGCCGATTCCTGCTCAGTCTCGCCTGGAAACTGCTCATGTTCGCCGCAGTCGGTGTTGCAGTGCTTTACGGGCTGACGCTCGTCGGCATCTAGAGGCCGTCAAGGAAGTTCTCAATCAGATCGTGGCCGACCCCGGTCAGAACGCTCTCGGGATGGAACTGCACGCATTCGATCGGGTACTCGTGGTGTCTGATCCCCATCACTAGCTCCTCACCAGCGTGTTCGGCGGTCGCCGTCACCTCGAAGCAGTCCGGCACCTCCGTTGCGACCAGCGAGTGATAGCGACCGCCGCGAAAGCCCTGGGCGAGACCCTCGAAGACGCCCGACCCGTCGTGGTCGATCGACGACGCTTTTCCGTGGATCGGCGAGGGTGCACGGCCGACCGTCCCGCCGTACTCGTAGACCGCCGCTTCGAGTCCGAGACAGACGCCGAGCGTCGGCACCTCAGGGCTGACTTCCCGGAGCACATCCATCGTGACCCCGACGTCCCGATCGTGTTTCGGGTGGCCGGGGCCCGGACTGATGATGATCGCGTCCGGTTCCTCGGTCCGTACCTCCGCCAGCGAGGCCGTGTTTCGCAGGACGGCGGTGTCGGCGTACTCGCTGACGTACTCGACGAGATTGTACGTGAACGAATCGAAGTTGTCGAGGAAGAGGACTTTGGGGCGATCCTCGGCCTCGGTGGCCGCGGCCGACTCTACAGCGCCGCTCATCGGCGCACCTCCGAGGCAGGGGCAGGTGTCTCGATCTCCTCGATCGCCGCAAGCACGCCTCCCATCTTCTTCTCGGTCTCTTCGTACTCCGCGGTCGGCTGACTATCGGCGACCAGCCCCGCGCCCGCCTGTACGGTGATCCGGTCTTTCTCGCCGTGTTCGATCGTCGCCGTCCGGATGACGATCGCCATGTCGGCGTCGCCAGTCCACGAGAAGTAGCCGACGCCGCCGCCGTAGATTCCCCGCGGCTCGCGTTCGAGGTCGTCGATGATCTCCATCGCGCGGATTTTCGGCGCACCGGAGAGCGTCCCCGCGGGGAACGACGCTCGGGTCGCGTCGAAGGCATCCGCGTCCACCGCGAGCGTCCCCGTGACCGTGCTCTCGATGTGCTGGACGTGCGAGTACTTGAGAACGTTCATGAACTCGTCGACCCGAACCGATCCTGGTTCGCTCACCCGCCGAACGTCGTTGCGCGCGAGGTCGACAAGCATCGTGTGTTCGGCCCGCTCCTTGTCGTCGGCGAGCATCTCGCCCGCCAGCCGTCGGTCCTCGACCGGGCTCTCGCCGCGGTCGCAGGTACCTGCGATCGGGTTCGATGTCACCGTCTCGCCCTCGACCGAAACGAGCGTTTCGGGGCTCGCACCGACGATGGTCAGATCGTCGTAGCCAAGCAGGTACATGTACGGCGAGGGGTTGATCTCGCGCAGGGCCCGGTAGAAGCCCAGGGGGTCAACGTCGCCGTATAGCTCGCGTTTTCGCGAGACGACGGCCTGATAGACGTCACCATCGAGGACGTGTTCTTTCGCCGCGCGCACCGCGTCCTCGTACTCCTCCTGCGGTCCGGCGTCCTCGCGATCCCGAACGAACGGCCCACAGGCCGGGTCTGTCACGTCGGCGAGCAGCGCTTCGACGCGCTCGGCCTCCGCCACGAGGTCGTCGTAGACCGCGTCGGGGTCGTCGTCCTCGCGTACAACGGGAGTGAACACGAGCGAGAGGGTTTCGGACACCTCATCGAACACCAGCGTCTTCGTATTCAGGACGAACTGGGCGTCCGGAAAGCGAGAATCAGGGCGCTCCACCCCAACGTCATCGAGCCAGAGATCGTAGACCGCATCGTAGGCCAGAAAGCCGACCAGCCCGCCGTCGAGCTGGCGGCGGTCGCCGTTCTCGAACCCGGCGAGGGCGGCGTCGGGCAGGGCCGACCGGAGCGTGTCAGTAGCGTCCTCGCCTACCGGATCGATCAGATCGGCGTAGCGCTCGTCGCCGAGCACCTCGACGGTGGTCTCGTCCGGATCGACGGTCACGACCGCCGCAGGATCGTAGCCCACGAAGGAGTAGCGTGCGTGTCGGTCCGCGGTTGCAGACGCCGGACGGAAGGCACCATCGGGATCGCTCGACGCGGTCTTCTGGGCGCTCTCCAGCAAGAACGCGTAGTCGGCCGGCGGCACGTCGGTCGTCCGGCCGGTCAGGGCGGCGTACGCCGATAGCGGCGAGACGTCGATGTCGAGATTCACCGCCGTGCGCACGACGACCGCGTCCGTGCTCTCGACGGTGCCGTCGTCCGCCCCGAGCGTATCGGCGACGTGCTCGTTGAATCGTCCTCTGTCGGGTGTCAGTCTCTTCATGCTATCGTCTCCGTCAGTTCGGTCTGTTTCGCTCGTGCAACGAACTGCTCGACCGCATCGGGATCTTTCCGAGAGCCGTCCTCGGACGCCGTTTCACGCTCGACGCCGCTTGCTACGTCGACAGCGTACGGCTCAACCGTCTCGGCAGCCGCTGCGACGTTTTCGGGCGTGAGTCCCCCCGCGAGGATCACCGGTGCGTCGAGGTCGGCGGCGACCACTGCCGTACGCGCCCAGTCGTGTGTCTCGCCGGTTCCGCCGCCCCCCTTTCCATCCGCGGAGTCGACGAGCAGGGCGTCGACCGCGTCGACGTATTCAGTGCAGCGCCCGGGCTCGTCGGCGTCGACTGCTTTGATCGTGGTTGCCGAAATCTGTTCTGTCACCCCAGCGGCGTCGGCAGGTGGCAGGTCACCGTGGAGCTGAACGGTATCAGGCTGGACACGCTCGGCGAGTTCCACCGCCTGCTCCGTGCTCTCGGGCATCGTCACGAGCACCGCCGAGACAAAGGGCGGAACGACAGCGACGAGTTTGGCGGCGCGGTCAACGGTGAGCTCTCGCGGGGTGTCGACCGGCACGTCGACGATGAACCCCAGCGCGTCGGCCCCGGCGTCGACGACCGTTTCGACGTCTCGCTCGCTCGTCAGCCCGCAGATCTTGACCCGAGTCATACGCCCGTCCGTAGCTGTTCGAGTTTCTCAGTCGCCGCGCCGGAGTCGATCGCTTCGCGGGCGACGTCGACACCGGCTTCGAGCGACTCGGCCTCCCTGGCCACGTAAATCGCAGCGCCCGCGTTTGCGAGGATGATGTCGCGTTTCGCGCCCTCGACCTCGCCCTCGACGATCCCGCGCATGTCGGCGGCGTTCTCGCTCGGCGTCCCGCCCGCAACCGCCTCGATCGGGTGGACGTCCAGCCCGAGATCGGCGGGCGTCAGCGTGTACTCCGTGATCTCGTCGTCCGCGATCTCCGCGACGGTCGTTTCGTCGTGGACCGTAATCTCGTCCATCCCCGCGCCGTGGACGACCAGCGCGCGCTCGATGTCCATCTGCGCCAGCGCCCGGGCGAGCACCGGCACGAGCTCGGGATCGTAGACGCCGACGATCTGTGCGTCGGCCCCCGCCGGGTTCGTCAGCGGCCCGAGCACATTGAACACCGTTCGCATCCCGAGTTCCTTGCGCGGGCCGATCACGGCCTTCATCGCCGGGTGGAACACCGGCGCGAGCATGAAGCCGATCCCGTCGGTCTCGATGGCGCTCTCGACCGCCGAGGGCTCGGCCTCGACGTCGACGCCTACCTCCTCTAAGACGTCTGCACTGCCCGAGTTCGAGGAGACCGAGTAGTTACCGTGCTTGGCGACGGGTACACCCGCGCCGCTGGCGACGATGGCGCTCGTCGTCGAGACGTTGATCGTGTCGTAGTCGTCCCCGCCCGTGCCACAGGTGTCGACCAACGGCGTTCGCTTGGGCGTGATCGTCCGCGCGGCATCGCGCATCCCCTCCGCGAAGCCTGCGATCTCGGTCTCGGTCTCGCCTTTCGATCGGAGGGCAGTCAGCAACGCACCGATCTGGGCCTCCGTCGCGTCCTCGAAGACCGCACGTGCGGCCTCGCGTGCCTCGTTCTGTGTGAGATCCTCCCCGTCAGTCACGCGTTCGATGTAATCCTGCATTAGCGGTCACCAATGAACTATTTAGTCTTGTGATGTACAACTTCGTACAATGACTTAAGCATGTCGCACGACCTGCGTGTGGGGAACCCGCAACCGGCGGCCGAATCCGAAACCTTCAATTGTATCCCCGGGATATCTGTGGGTGCAGAGAGAAGCGCACCAGACAGGGTTTGTGGTCTAGTCTGGTTATGACACCTCCTTGACATGGAGGAGGCCGGCAGTTCAAATCTGCCCAAACCCACTCCAATTCTCGCGCCGCTCACCTTCGAGCGGTGCGTGTTTGAGTAACGTGCGGGCAATTTGAACGAGAGAACGCCGAGTGTAACGAGGCGTTCACGTTGTTCAAATCTGCCCAAACCCACTATTCTGTCGCGAGCAAATCCGCGAGCGAGAGCATCGTTACGTTGGCAGATTTGAACCAGGTGAGTCGCGCGCAGCGAAGCGAGCACGTCTCGCCGTGGTTCAGAATCTGTCCAAACCCACTTCAATTCTCGCGCCGCTCACCTTCGAGCGACGCGTGGTTGAGTAACGTCCGGACAATGCGAACGAGAGAACACCGAGTGTAACTGGCGCCTCTCAGTATGTTTCTGTATCGGCAAACTCCACGTCCTCGTGAGGATATTCGTACGTCGACAGATCTTCATCCTCGCAATGTGCTGCAAGGTGTTCCGGTGTGATTTCATCCCCCCGTGGCCCTTCGTACACCACGGTAACAGTCTCTTTTTCGCGATCCGTACTCACAACGACTGCAAGGTTGGGATCGTCGTGCGATGATTTGATAACGTAGTCCCCCACCGTGAACGGGTTCTCCGCAAATTGCAGGTTCTCGTGTTTATAAGTGTAGAGACTGATGTCCTGATCGTCACAGTACGAGGACAGCAGTGCTGGAGAGATATCTCGCCAGTCACCAGGTCCCTCATCTAATGAATCGGGAAACGCAACCCTGACAGCTTCCCCATCGAGTTCCTGCCCGTACAGTTCGACCTGTGTTTCCGGTGGGAGTACTTCGATGACGACCCCCACGGAGGCATCGGCGTCCTCCCGCTTCCGTACTCGATCCCCAGGCTGAAATGGATTCTCCGGTTTTTGATTCATATTCGCCGTGTTCGGCCCGAGATCCTGGAGATCGTTCATAGGTCGCGTAGCGAGGTGTTCCAGTTTCGCCGGTGATTCACCGGAGAACTGTTCCTCGGTTTCGACCTTTGACTGTAGTGTTTTCACGTGTTCCCACCCGAGCAGAATCAAACTGTCCTCGTTGTCGCGGTGCCACGCCATTACAATGATATCATCCTCCGAGTCAGCCTCGACGAGCGATTCTGGAAGAAACGCTGAAACGTCACGCGACGTCTTCACATCCACCTCGTAGTCGAACACCCGGAAGTCGTGGCCCGAGAAGCTTTCCGAGTTACATCGGCGAATCGCGTCCTCGTTTTCCCACTCCCACATCTCTGTGGGCAAGTATTCACGGCAGAACTGCTCGAACGCTATTTCGCCGAGATTACCGATCCGTTTCACGCCGACGTCGTCTGCTCCCTGTTTTACTGCTTGATGATGAGCACGACGTTGGTCGATCTCATCGGGGGTAAACTGGTACACGGTTCATTCAGGTGATTCTACCAACATGAATATTCCCATCAGCCATTGCCGTTAGAATTGGGGTGAGGGTCGTGTTTCGGCTCCGTTCTCAGGAAACGTGCTATGCAAAACCCACTATCCTGCTGAAAGGACCTCGCCTCAGCCCTGAGCAGAGCCCCTACCGGCTCAGAGCTTCTCGGCATCCCGCGCCTGATCGGTTCGCCGTCGGGCCTGCTCCAGACGGTTGTCGTTCGCGTTTTCGACACCATCGGGGAGCGAGTCGCGGGCATCGGCCAGACGAGTTTCGACGCGATCCAGCCGGCTCGTCACCGTTTCGAGTTGCTGGTCTGCCTGGCCACGGTCACCCTGTTCTGCGGCGTCGGCAGCGCGCCGAGCGGCCTCGGCGACGGCGCCGAGCGCCTCCGCGAGGCCCTGGACTCCGTTCCCCTGGCCGCCATCTCCGCTCTGCCCATCCGTGTCGTCGCCATCGTCGTCGATAGCCGCCACCTGGGCCTGTGTCTCCTCGGCGAGGTCGGCGAGATACGTTGCGAGCGAGCTCTTGCCCGTTTTTGGCTCGTCTATCCGGACCCGCTCCTCGTCACTGGGGTTGACACGGAACGCACCGATCTCGTCGTCGGTATCGCGGACCTCCGTCGTGAAGGCGCCGCCGCGGTGAACATAGACGGCGTCCGGCCCCGAGAGCGGGGCGTCGTATAGCCGCCCGGCGAAGTCGTCTTCGACCGCGAGGTCGCTGAGATCACTGTCCGCCTCCTCGGGGTCGAGTTCGAGTTTCGTCGCGTTCTCGCGGGCGACGACCGGGATCTCGCCACCCACGCCTGCCACTGCCGGCCCCTCGTCGTCCGAGACGTTGATCGTCTCGCTGTGAGGGGTGACGCCAGCGCCGTTGATCGTCAGCGTATGCTCGCCCTCCGGGACGTCCTGGACGACCGCGATCCCCCGGAACGTCGGGACCGCTTCGGGCTCGCTCTGTAACAGCGCGAACATCTCCAGCGGCGAGCTCACGGTCGTCAGCCCCTCGTCTTCCGGGGCGTCGTCCGACGAGACCGCGTTCGTCACCCCGGCGATCACCTGGTTGGCCGGGGATGGCTCGCCGATGGCGTCGTACCGATCCGAGAGCGCCTGCCGATGGGTCGCCTCGGTGATATCGGAGGCGGGCTCCACGTATCGGGGGGAGTTCCAGGGAACCTTCGTCGTCGTGATGTGGTGGGAGACGAGGTCCTCCGCGAACTCCGGAATCGTGAACTCGAAGCTCAACTGCGGGCCGGTAAACGCCTCGATGTGTTCCAGTTCCGTCGTCGGGACGAGGTCGTAGGTGAGATCCGCATCGTCGGTGTCGTGGTCCTCGAACTCGAATACGAGCCCCGTCTCTCGGCTCGGCAGATCCGTCGGCGGAGACAGCAGGTCCTCGAACGATCGGATGGTCACCGCTTCGGAGACCAGATCCGAGGCATCGACCGAGGGAAGCCGGTCGTGTTCGTACAGGGGGGCGCCATCGAGCTCCGGGACGGCGTACGGCAGCGCGAGTCCCTCGTCCCGCGGGAGACCGTACGCGAGCGGGATGGAGACGGTGTCCTCGATGCCATCGATGGCTCTGTTCGTGATGTCGGCGATTCCACCGTCCAGCGGGAATCGCTGGAACCGCTCCGGATCGTCGTTGACCGAGAGGCCACTGGAGTGTGAGCCCAGTTCCACGAGAAGTCGTGGCCGCCGGTCCGGATCCGGGTCGAGGAACTCGTTGTTCGGGGCACCACGGGAGTGTGCGCTGGCCACGTAGAGCTGTGGCTCGTCGGTCTCGCTATCGACGAACACCTGCAGGAGCTCCCAGTCGTGCCAGTGAAAGTTCGCGGTGAACTGGTCGAACACGGAGTAAAACCAGAACTGAACGACCTCGAGCGGCGAGTCCTCGTAGCCCACAGCGTTGTAGAAGGTTCTCGGCTCCGACGGGTCGTCGCTACCGCCTCGGTCGACGTAGCCATCCAGCGCGTCGAACCCGCCCACGACGGTCCGGCCGTCCTGGTCGCTTTCGTAGGGGCGGGGATCCGTCGGGAACCACTCCTCGTCGCGATCGAAGTACAGCGTCGGCGCGAACTGCTCGGCCAGCGCCCGGGCCCGTTCGGCGTCGACGTCCGTCGTCGCGGCGTCGTCCTCGGCGTCGAGGAACGAACAGCCAGCGAGCGCCGCGCCAGCACCGCCCGCGATGCCGCCGAGTAGTGTTCGCCGGTCGAGTCCCGACGGTTGCTCGTCCGACATCTGTTAGTTCCCCTCGGCCGGGGTTGCCGAAGTGTGTGATACTAGCCGGTCTTCCGGCTCGCTGGCGCGATGCTGCATAATACTCTACCGGCTATGTAATATAGGGGAATATGCCTTCTGGCCGACGAGCAATGTGTTTTAGAGCGAGAACTGTCTCGGAACAGGGATCGAGAACCCGGACCGTCGGTGTTCGGTCGTGCGCCCGCCCCACAGCTCGCCGTCAGCAAGACGAAGACGACGGAATAGGTCCACTGGAGGGCTCTGTTGAAATCCTTCAACCCTGACAGGAACCGCGTGCTGAATACAGGGCGCGAGT
>LKMJ01000685.1_pt1 | contig 27253 bp, 30 predicted proteins | sample 643391 | NCBI WGS metagenome assembly LKMJ01 (sample SAMN04112250, study PRJNA286221) | soda lake metagenome | biome: soda lake; feature: Kulunda Steppe; material: water; isolation source: sample PL-Br10 brine of Picturesque Lake | place: Russia: Kulunda steppe | collected 2010-07 | reverse complement strand
GATGGGATTGCTGTTGGGATGTCTACACGGATTCCGCCACATAATCTTAATGAGATTGCTAACGCAACCATTGAGTTGATTGAGAACCCTGACGCAACTATCGAAGACCTGATGGAGCATATTCCTGGCCCTGACTTCCCGACTGGAGGTCAGATTGTGGGTGAGGAAGGAATTCGTCAAGCATATGAGACGGGAAAGGGCAAGATTCGAGTCCGAGCAAAGTATGAGATTGAAGAGTTAGATGATGGTTCGGAACGGATTATTATCACGGAACTTCCATTCCAGTCCAATAAGTCTCGGATTGTAGAGAAGATTGCGACGATGGTTAAAGAAGGGCAACTTGATGGTGTTCGAGACCTTCGAGATGAGTCCGACCAGGATGGAATTCGGATGGTTGTTGATATTAAGCAGAATGCGATGGCGGAGGTTGTGGCAAACCATCTCGTAGAATCTGTTCTTGAGGAGACCTTTGGTATCATCTTCCTTGCTCTGGTTGATGGTCAGCCACATATTCTTTCACTAAAGGATATTCTTGACCAGTACATTAACCACCGTGTTGAAATCATCCGTCGTCGGAGTGAGTACGACTTAGGAGAAGCTGAAGCACGGGCACACATCCTTGAGGGTCGGCTTAAAGCGTTGGAAAATGTGGATGAGGTTATTGACCTTATCCAAGATTCAGAATCCCGTAATGAGGCAATTGAGGGTCTACAGGAGATTCACACTTTCACCGAGGAACAGGCAAACCATATTGTCAAGATGCAACTGGGAAGTCTTACCTCCTTGGAGAAAGAAGATGTTGAAGTTGAATATGAGTCTCTCCAAGAAGAAATTGAGTACCTCACAACACTTCTAAGTGACAGAGAACTCATCCTCGATGTAATTGTTGAGGAGTTAGAAGAACTCAGCGAGGAGTACAATATGGAGCGGAGGACGAAGATTCTCCGTGGTTCTGAAGCTGAAACTGTTACAGAGATTGACCTGATTCCTGAGGAGGACTGCTTTGTCTTCCGTACCGAAGAAGGCTACCTCAAGCGCCTCCCAACTGATGAGATTTCGAGTCAGCATCGGAATGGTAAAGGTATCCGTGGGACGAGTCTGAAATCTGGTGATTCCTTAGAACAGGTTCTCTGTAGTAACACTCATGATACAGTATATGTGTTTACAACAACTGGAAATATCTATACGCTCCCTGCGTATCAGATTCCTGAGCAGAGTCGTAACTCCCGTGGAAAGCCTGCTGTTACACTGCTAAATCTTGATGAAGATGAGGAAGTGAGTGCGATTACTTCAGTACCAGATGACCACGAACAGTCTGAATTTGTGTTTGCCACAGAGAATGGCTTAATCAAGCGGACAGAAGCATCAGAGTTTAGTAATATCTATGACTCTGGTCTTGTAGCAATTAATCTCGAAGATGATGACGAGCTTGTTGATGTGTATGTTACTAGCCCCGAAGATGACACGATTCTTCTGAACACACAGCAGGGGAAAATTATTCGATTCCCATTAGAGAGTGTGCGTTCAACAGGTCGAAATACAAAAGGTGTAAATGGTATTAAACTCGATGCAGATAATACTGTAACTTCGCTATCTGTTGCTGCGAATGAAGATAACGAGACTGTTCAAGTGCTGACTGTAACAGAAAACGGATTTGGGAAGCGTACAAATCTTTCTGAATACCGAGAGCAGAGTCGATACGGTAAAGGAGTGTATGATATCGATACAGGTTCCAGAAATGGAAGTGTTGTAAAGTCTGTTGTTGTTACAGACAATAAGACGCTTCTTGTTGGAACCGCAGACGGTACTGTACTGCGAACAACGACTGATGAGATTAGTGTTGTTGGTCGGAACTCTAAAGGTGTAAGTGTGATTAATCTTGATGATGAAAACACAGTCACAAATGTTGATGCGTGTGATTCAGAGTAAGTAGTATCAGTCTTCTTCTTCGTCTATTTCGTCTTCTACATCTTCTTCAAGGTCTTCAACAACTCGTTCTTCTAACCGTTCTCGGTCTACATCCACTTGTAATGATTGCATTAGGCTTCGGCCAAAGTTAGCAGCTGATTCAGTTCGAGATTCCCGTGAAAGGAAATTTTCATGGTATTTCTCTGCGTTCGATAATTCACGACCATACTCTCGGATTTCGTTCTCTTCTCTGTGTTCAAGTGCTGTATTAGCAGCGACTGCGACATCGGGGGTAATCCGCCACGCATATTCTAAGTCCTCTAACATTTCTTTTTCTTCACTAACTGAATACTCAAGCCCAATTTCCTCCATTGCTGAGAGAGCTTGAGAGAGGTTTCTTGTTGCGGAATCGCTATGAAACAGTAAATCATCTATAATTGATTCTGCTCGTAGCCAGTTCCGTTGCTGAATACTTTGTACAAAATATTGGAATCTGTTGGAGAACATATCCCGTTGTGCTTTTGCCCGTGAATATCGCTGATAGATATACACAAAATATTCAGGGGGTGTTTCAGGGTCGTCAAATTGCCGTCGTTCACTTAAAAGGTCATCCTCTTCTTCATCAATCTCCGGTTGTCTGTCTCTATCGATATCGGCATCTCCAGATGGGTCAATCTCTCCATCGTCTACTTCTGTTGGTTCTTCATCGGAAAAAACATCCATACAGCCTGAAATAGAAATCGTCCCAACACCAGCAGCTCCTAATAATACCCGTCTTCGAGAGAGTGTAGAGTCTGTTGATTTATCAGTCATTATTGTATATCTATTTCTAAAGGCTTATAAATCTACAGGTTATCAGAGTTTTTAACTGTGAAATAGTTTTTAACCTAAGAGCGAGTTGTTACGACTAATGACAGACGAACATATCATTAAAGGTGAAAATCTATCTAAATCTTACGGGGATTTAGAAGTCCTATCAGACTTATCATTTACAGTGAAAAAGGGAGAAATTTATGGATTAATCGGCCCAAACGGAGCTGGTAAAACAACGCTGATTAATCTATTAACTGGTCAGGATACCCCTACAACAGGTCATGTGACCGTAGATGGGTTAACTGTTGAGGAGAATCCAATTAGTGTAAAAGAACGAATTGGTATTCTTCCTGAAAAACAATCTCCATTCAGTTTCCTCACTCCACGAGAGAACTTTCATTTCGCTGGGAAGATTCGAGGGTTAGACCCTGATGATGTAGACTCACAGATTGAACATTGGGCAGAACAACTACAGTTTACAGAACATCTAGATACACTCTCTACTAATTTATCCCGAGGAAATCAACAGAAAGTAATGGTTACTCAAGCACTACTCCACAATCCTGATGTTTTATTCATCGATGAACCTGTGGCAAATCTAGACCCATTTATTCAAGAACAATTAAAGCAATTGCTTCGTGAGTTTAATGAGAAAGGTAAAACAATTGTTCTTTCAACACACCATTTAGAGTTTGCTCAGGATTTATGTTCTGAAGCCTTATTTGTTTCATCCGCTGGTGTTGAACCAGTATCATTTACTGATACGACAAAAGAAGAATTAATCGAACGATTCACCCAGACTGTAGGTGATACTGATGAACTTTGAGAACTTGAAAACTATCTTCAAGTATATGTTTGTAGAGGAGTGGCGGTTACATACTGAATTATTCAGCGACCGTCGCTTTGGAGCATACCCATTAGTGATTGCTGTTTTACTTGGGGTCGCAGCATATTCGGCTGTAGAATTATTGAATTTAGTTGAAAGTTCAACTTTCATCTTTATTGTACATATTCTAATATTCTTATTCGGTATCCAAACAGGGTCGATTGCGTTCGAGTCACGAGACGCCGTTGAGAATTTATTAGGTGAGATAACCCCGTTATTATATGCGGATAAAACACTCCCTGTAAATCCACAGTCATTAGTTGGTGTATTTATTGTGAAGGATGTACTGTTCTATGCTGGGTTTTTCTTCCTTCCAGTATCTGTTGCGATTGGAGCGGGAACAGGTTCGATTGCGTTAATTCCACTATTGTTCCTTACAATCTCGATTCTATTCTGTCTCGGATTGACAGCCACTATCTTCGCAGTTAGTCTTGGATTTAAATCTAAGTTTGCACTTGCTGTAGTAGGGCTTCTAACAATAGCGTCTATTGGGTACTTATCTGCTGAAGTAACAACAGTCCCTGATTATGGAACATTCAGTTCACCACTCTTTATCCTTGGAGGTGTCGTACTATCGGGAATATTTGGAGTGGTTGGAGCAATTCTGTTTGAACCACCACGGAATGATGAACATAGTACAAATAAGACTGATTCGTATGCACTCAACTTATTCAAGACATACTCGAAGTCAATGAATTTTGAACCGCAACAATCAGCTATTTATACTAAAACAGTCACAGATATCTTCCGAAGTAGTGGGGGGATTTGGAAAGTGCTGTTCTCCACAGGAATGTTAGCCGCAATTGGGTTATTCTTGATTCATTCGCTTGAGTCACAGTTAGGGATTACACCACATTACATTTATCTATATGTGTCTATCCTGATGATGGGTGCGTTTACAACTTATGCGTGGATACATCAAGTTGATTCAATCGAATCATACTCTATTTATCCAATCACACCAGAAGAATTCTCCGGTGGGAAAGCATTTGCGTTCCACACACTTAATGCGTTTTCAGTTGTGTTATTTACCCTTCCAGTACTTGTATATTATCCAGTTACTCTTGTAGAAATTGTCGCAACAGGCGTCCTATTATTTGGATTCACCGTATATTATTACGGACTTGTATACTACTTCTCAGGGACTCGTCCAACAGAGTTCCTCTTTGATTCAAATAAATTTACAGGGTTCTCAATTGGAGTAATGGCTATCGGTCTTCCAACACTAATCATTGGATTGTTCGGAGAGGCGCTATTAGATATTGAAACAGTATTTGTTGTTACAGTAATTATGTCAGTTATTCTTGCGGTTGTTGGCTCACAATTACATAAGAAGGGAATCGCAAAGTGGAAATCTGAACTTATTGGGTGAAACTTCCATATACGCACTCTTTTGTGTGGTAAAACTTTTATGAATGGACTGAAAAGGTAGTACTATGTCAACAGACAGTAATAGGCGGCGGTTCTTACAACTTAGTGCGATTGGAGTCGCAACTTCACTTGCAGGATGTTCAGCATCCCCTTTCGTTGATGATGAGAACTCCCGCCCATCATTTGAGGCAACTATTGGTGATGTAACCGTTAAAGAAGCTCCAGGACAGTATGGTAGTGGCAGGGGTCAATTCATTATAATCTCAGACGGGTTGCGTAGTGATTTTGAAGTCGGGAATTATGAACAAGTCCGAGTTGAGAACGAAGCAGACCCTGAAGCCCGATGGCAACAGCGACCTATCATATACACAACACGGACAGACCCTGATTTTGTTGCTGATGAAGATGAGGAACGAGTCGCATGGATGTCCAGAGCTGGAATGCGACGGCTTGGACTTGGTGACTCTGGCTCCGTCAAAATTTCACCATTTGCATCCCACCCTGAAATCACAAGTCGAAACGAAGCAGAAGAGTTAAATGAGTTTATCGAACAATCAGTCTCTGCTGATAGGGACATCCTTGCTTGTGCGCCACACGGAGGTCAGATAGCTAAAAATACTGAAAGACAGTCATTATTCTTCTCCTCTGAATCTGATTACAGTTCATGGTTAGCCGCAGGATATGATAATGAAAACGCAGCTGTTGACCGATGGTTTGTACCCCCAGAACTCATCAACACAAAGTCATTTTATGAACTTGGAGAGTTAGACGATAATAACAGGTTCAATTTTGCTGTATCATTCATCAAAATTCGAGATGAAGATGCCGCTGATGCTGATGTTATTATCGGAGGATTAGCAAACAGGCAACTTCGGGGCTTATATGCTGAATATATCACAGAAGCCCTTCCAGAGGGTAGAGAAGCAATCGTCCAATCAGAAGGTGTCTATGACGGCTCAGATACAGGAAATATTGTGAATAAAATCACAGACTCTGGGACACGAGGAGTCCAAGTCGCACAATCTCAGACTGTATTAGCCAGCCACTGGGAAAAAGTTGCTGAGGCGTGTCTTGAAGCACATGAAGCGTACTTTGACGAGAACTAACAGAAGACATCGGAACTTTTATTTTACTCACTCACATAGTAGTAGATATGAAAATCGCCGTCTGTTCAGACATTCATTCAAATCTTCCAGCACTACAATCTGTTCTCGAAGATATGAACGACCAAGATGTAGACATGAAGGTTTGCCTTGGTGATATAGTTGGGTATAACGCTTGGCCAAAAGAGTGTCTCGATTTAGTTCGGGATTCGTTTGACATCGTTGTTCAGGGGAATCACGACCGTAATGTAGTTTCTCCTGAGGGTTATCGCTCGAATCAGATGGCACATGAAGGGTTGAAACACTCTAAGTCAGAACTTTCTGATGAGGATATCGACTGGTTGATGAATCTTCCGTTACAGGACACTATCCCTGAACTGAACTATCTTGTTGTTCATGAACATCCAGACACTTCAACACTTGGGACTCGGGAGTCCTATGTATTCCCTCGGAATTTCTCTCGGATGATTCCACATATCAAAGATGAGTACGATGGGTTGTTGATGGGACACACGCATGTTCGTCATACGATGGATATGCAAGGGTACTTCATCCATAATCCTGGGAGTGTGGGGCAACCTCGTGATGGAACGATTGGGGCTGTATATTCCTTGATTGAAGTAACAGATGATGGAGTTACATGCGAAAAGCGTGTCGTTGAATACGATATTGATTCTGTACTTGATAAGGTAAAGGAAGTTGGACTTCCAGTAAAAACAGCCCGAAGAATCACAAAAGGGGAGTGAAATAGGGAAACATAATCTTTATAGCCTTGGTTCTTGTTTAGAGTAGTATGTCGATGTATTCACAGAACCTCCAACTGTATGCTCGGATGGGTGTTACGATGGGTGGTTTAGTACTGTTGTATCTTATATTCCTTGGTGCATTATCGATGTATGTTCCAAGTGTGTCTGTACTCGCTGTTATTGCGTTTGCGTTCTTAACGCTTCAGTACTTCTATAGTGATAAATTAGCTCTAAAGAGTGCGAATGCTCGTATCGTATCTGAGGACGAGTATCCTGAGTTACACACAATGGTTACTCGATTGTCATTACAAGCAGATGTTCCAAAGCCAAAGGTTGCTGTGTCTTCAGCGAATATGTCAAATGCGTTTGCCGCTGGTCGTAACCAGAAGAATTCAGTTGTGTGTGTAACAGAAGAATTAATGCGTGAATTGAATCAAGAAGAATTGGAAGCAGTAATTGCTCATGAGTTAGCACATATTAAGAATCGAGATGTTGCGGTAATGACTCTTGCGTCATTCCTTTCAACAATCGCATTCTTTATTGCGAGGTACGGTATTTACGGAAATACACGAAACGGGCGATTACTGATTGCGATTGCGATTTCATTTGCAGTATGGATTGTCTCTACACTCTTGTTGAAAGCCCTCTCACGATATAGAGAGTATTCAGCAGACCGTGGAGCCGCATCTATTACAGGGAATCCTCTGGCGTTGTCATCAGCATTAAAGACGATTTCAGGTATTAATGAATCGAAACCTTCAGAGGATATGAGGGAACATGCGGGTATGAACGCATTCTACATCTCTGCGATTGAATCAGGGAGATTTGCGTCGTTGATTTCGACACACCCTCAACCTGAAAAGCGGATTAAAGCCTTAGAAGATATGGCAACAGAACAATACACGAATTAAAATCAGAGTTTTTAAATCAATAGAGTGTGTAGTACACTCATAATGGACTATCAAGAGAAACAGGATATTTTAGAGGATTATACAGATGATGAGGGCTTTGTAGAATGTTCATTAACGGATGTGTTTATTGATACAGATACAGGGTCTGTGATGGTTGGATTTGAGAATCCAGTTGGTGAAGAGATTTTCTTGAGTGTGAAAATTGAATGGTATTATCTTGGTCGATTAAAGACACCGATTTTTGAGTGGTTGTGTACGAATGAGTTTGAACCTGGAAGCAGGCTACGGATTCGGAATCCGAGTAATTCTACTAATTGTGAAGTGAAATTCAAGTATTATAATACAATTGTGTATCCTGTTTCAACACGGTATGAGTCTCCTGATGAGTTTTCTGGGTTGGTTTCTGTGGCAGTTGTTCGTGAGATGGTGGGTAATTTAGTGAAGCATCCTGAGTCAAATGGGTTGGGGTATGTTGTTTCAATTTCGGAGTTTAATGAGAGTGATGACAGGGTGTTGTTAGAGGTTGAGGATACAGTTACTCCTGTTGATTCTATTTCGGGCGATATACCCTTTTCTTGGGATGTTAGTTCGGAGTTCATCCCAACTGTCAGGTCGTGTGAGGATATGGTTGTTATCGTACCTGACCAGTATAATTTGGATGTGTTGGATGCCTATCCGAGTGTTGATGTAGAGGGTAATTGGGTTGCGTTCCCGTTTGTGGAGTCAGAGTGGGAGTTTGTGTATTCGTTGTAGTTTGAATAATAGATGTTTCTCTGTGGGTTGTTAATAAAATGAAAGAAAGTTGTGTTTTAATTCCGTTGAAAGGCTAATCGTTTAGATTAGTCCTGTCTTCGGAAGGCGAGGAGTGCGGCTGCCATGAGGGCTACGAGAGCTACTACAACTCCGAAGCCTGGCTGTCCGTCAGTTTCCTCATCGTCATCATCCCCGTCGTCAGTTGGGGTTGCGTCGTCAGTTCCGTCATCAGTTGTTTCCTCTTCAACTAATGTGAGGGAGACTGTTTCGTCTCCGTCAAGGGTGACTGATTCGGTTGCGTCTTCGTACCCGTCAGCGGAGGCTTCTACTGTGTAGTCGCCTTCCTCAAGGTCGAATGTTGCTGAACCATCCTGTGTTGTGTCGCTCTGTCCGCCGACCGAGACAGATGCGTCAACAGCATTTCCGTCTTCATCTACCGTTTCCACGGTAAGGTTGTAGACTTCTGGTTCTTCTGTGAGTGTGAGTGTTACCTCACCGCCCTCACCATCGACAGTGATTGTTTCCGAACCATCCTCGTAGCCGTCAGCGGATGCTTCGACTGTGTATTCACCGTCTTCAAGTTCGAATGTGACTGGTGAGTCGTCTGCTGTATGTTCAGCGGATTGCCCGTCAACAGTTACATCAGAGTCGAGAAGGTCGCCCATCTCGTTCTCAACAGTTACATCGTAATCGTACATTGCTGGGCCAGCGTCAACTGCGACCGCATCCATACGGTCTGTGAAGTTGTTAACCTGTACAGTGAATTCGTGTCCTGCTTCAACCTCGGAGAGGTCGTATGTGGACTCGGCTGTACGGTCGTCACTTACTGTGACTTCCTCAGTTGTAACGAATGCGTGTGGGGAGGAAGACCGAACAGTCATTCGGACTTCTGTCCCTGGAGCGATGTTTGTGTCAGCGGAGAGAACGGAGTCCTCTGCTGTTTCCATTTCAACAACATCGTCATCGTTCTGGTTGTTGAATTCGAACTCAGCTTCTTGGTATTCACCGTGTGTCTCTGCTTCGAGTTCATCTTCTTCTTCGTCAATGTATGGGTTGTCCTCTGTTACTTCGAATGTTGCTGTGAACTCGTCTTCATCATCGAATCCGAGGTCAGCAGCGGCAAAGACGAAGTAGTAGGAGTCACTGTCGTAGTCTTCACTTGCGACGAATGTTCCGTTACTAAGGTCAACTGTTTGTGCTTGGGCGTTTGGCCCTGGGTTAGTTTCTTCGATTTCAAGAGTGATGCCGTATGCGTCGAGTGCTGCGCCGTCCTCAAAGTCTTCGGCACTTGCTCCATCGAAGTAGTGTTGCATACCCTCTGCGTTAAGTTCGAGGATGTAGTGGTCAGCGTCAGTCACAAGGTCGGACTGAACAGCGTATTCCTCTACATCTTCAAGGTCTTCAATTGCTTCCTCGCCTGTTGCGGCGTGGTTAACAACTGTTGGTTCGTTCCGGTCAACAAGGTTGAGTCCGGAGATGTCTCGCTCGTTCCCGTCAACACTAACTGACATATCGTATGAGTCAGCAACGAGTGGACTCGAAAGCTCCATATCGTTCTCTGGGTTGACAAGGGAAGCGTCATCTGTGTCCTCGTGGATTGAAACTGGAACAACCTCTTGTCCAGCGATTGCGGTGTTGAAGAGGAATGTTACTTCTTCCTCGTCACCTGCGTCCACGCCAACAACATATTCGTATCCGATTTCATCCTCGTCTCCAATCTGGAGGTCGAACTCATCGGTGTTTTCGACTTCAACGGTAAACTCTACGATGTTACCTGCGAAGTCAGTGTAGGAAGACTGCTGGAAGTTTGCCTGAATGTCACCTTGCTCGTGAACTGAAACCTCGAAAGAGTCTTCAGCGGCGGAAGTTGTTACATCAAAGACAAACTCGTAGTCGCCAGTATCAACATCCTCGAAGTCAACTTCGTACTCGTTGGAGTTAGTACCGGATACTACATAGTAGTCGTCTCCGTCTGTGTTAGTCCGAACATCTCCCTCTGTCTGGAAGATTTCGTCTAACTCAGAAGCATCGAGGTTGTCATCGGCTTCGTAAACATGTACCTCGTAGTTGGCACGGTTACTGTCGAATTCAACATCGAATGCTGTGTTGTTACCTTCATTTTCTACCATCGATTGTTCAGCGTCAACATCAAATCGCTGTTCCTGAACTTCGAAAGTTACCTTGTAGTCTGTTCCGTTATCAGACCACGATACAAAGTAACTACCAGTATCTAAGTTATCGGTGTTAATGTTTACTTCACCATTATCACTACTATTATACTGGCTGACGAATTTCTCATCGTCGGTATCTTCTCTAAGCGTTACCTCTGTGTCTTCTGGAAGGTCTTCAGACACGACAAGCTCTTGCCCTGCCCAATAAGTACTACCCTCTGAGACTTCTGTCGGTGATGGGTCGTCCGGAGACGGAGCAGCTGCAACACTGCCCGCCATCGGGACTGCCACCATAGACAGAACCATCAGAACTGCAAGTAGTACTCCTGTGACCTTCTGACTGAAATTATCTTGACTAGTCATGGAGTTACAATAGGAAAAAAGAATAGCCTTATTTAAATAGTTTCTGTTTAATAGTGACCAAACATTTAAATACTCTTTATTGTCAAAACTTCTCAAACCCTCCACAGAAACACCTAAATGAACCCATTAACATGATACACATATGTCCGAGAACCCACATTACACAGGCGAGATAGAAGTCAGATGCAAAGACCAAGACGAACTATATCAACTCCTCCAAGAATCTCAAGGTGGAATTATCTTAGACTTAGACTTACATGTCCCAAAGAAACGACCCTTCCTGCGTGTGTACGATAACACAATCTATCAAATCACCGTCTTCGAAGACCACACAGGAGAAGAACCTGAACTACGATTCGAAACTGGAAAAATCTCTAAAGAAGACTTCTATGAACTCACCTCAGACACAACCCTCTACTACAGACTACTCCCACGGTCTGAAACACCATTCTCAAAAGAAGTTCAAAGTAAATTCGAAGAAGAATACACCCCTGACTTCAACCAATAATCACTCATCCTCCTCTTCTGTATACTCATCCCGTGCGATTTCATACGCTGTCTCAAACGCATCCAATCGTGAGTCAACATCAACAGAGAATCCTCGTCCAGTAACCCGAAACACATTAGCAGAGTCAACAAACTCCACTTCAACCGAACTCTCTCCATCAGAACTTTGATAACTCCACGAAGTATCTGATTCTCTGTCCACAGTCCAACCAACAGGCAAACCATCTTGTCTAGGCATATACTTCGTTACTACACACTTGACAAATAAAAGAGTGTCGATTTCACAAAGCAATAATGAACACAGCAACCGACATAACCCACCCACTAACAAATAACCCTGCGTTCACTTTCGAATTATCCGACTTAACCATATCTACGGATTTAAAGTCGGACCTCAAGGGCTTCAATGGGGCAACACCCATCGGAGTGAACCAATCTCCAAGTATATGTGATAGAATACTGAGCGTTGAAATAACTCCCATAAACGCAGTTGTGTGAATCGAGGAACTATTGATGAAAGTTAACCCACCAAACCAAGTTACAGTACTGATGACGACACCAACTCCAAGAGCATACCAGATTGTATGAGTCATCCCTCTGTGTTTTAGCGTTGGAACATATAAATCCATATCTGGGAGTGGGGCTAAAACACTCACGAGAAGAATAACAGCTATACCAATCAAGAATTGATGTTGTATAGCGATTAAATAATACAATAACGGACTTGTTAATAGAATTCCTAATCCGATATGACCGTTTTTATGCATAAGTGTATATACGGTACTATATTATATAACTATTTCGATTCAAAACGATTATAAGAGTTGGTTACATAGTACTTATAATGAGCGATTCAATAAATATTGAAAAGATTGAAGCATATATTCGACGGTATCCTGATACAACAGCCCCACGAGTGTTAGGACATTTTATGATTAATCCTGAGAAAGAACCAGAGATTAAGATGATTATTGATAGTGTGACTACACAATTAGACTCGGATTCAGAAGAATGAATCGTATGGGTCTACTCGGATTTGAACCAAGGGCGACCTCGTTATGAGCAAGGCGCTCTAACCAGACTGAGCTATAGACCCGTAGTAGTATAATAGGAGAGCAGTATTAATAAACCTGACGATTTTAAAAGATGGTTTCGAGAACTTCTTCGAGCATCTGAACTTCTTCTTGAGAGTCGTCTTCTGTTAAGTACGCACGCATGCTCGTCTTTCCTTCGGATACAGTTGAGGATTCGTCAACGGTTGTTGGTTTCACTACAATTTCGTATGTGTCTCCTGGCGACCGATTAGGGAGTGAAAATGGAACATCAGACTCTAATCGTTGAAGTAGGCTATCGACTAGTTCTAATGTTGTTTTGTTGTCTGTATTTGACAATCGGATGAATACTTCTTCATCTCGGTATGTTCTGACATCTAAGTCATCATTTCGAGTAGGGTTTGTCACCCAGACAGAGATTTCAAATCCTTCATCTTCATATCGCTCTACCACTTCTTCTGGGTTAATTGTTGTTAGATTCGGTTCGTCCATTCGTTGTGTTGCTGTTTCTCCAGTCATATTTTATTCACTCGAACGAAGTTTTAGAGTTTTTCTCGTTCGTGTTAAAATGGTTTCTAAACACCCATATAAACTTTTTTAAAGAAATCTGACACTACACAATAATTCTTGACGAGTGTTGACACGATTGAGAACGGAAACCGCACAAGCCTTATATAGTTTTTTGGAAAACACCTTATACGAGACGATTATGACATGGAAAGAAACTGCGGAACCAGTTCTATCTCGAATGCCCTCGGTAAAGCGTTCGACAGGACATATTCCGCTGAAAAAGAAATTGTTATGGACGGCTGGTGTATTAGTTGTATATTTCTTCCTTACTAACATCCCGCTTTTCGGAGCGGCTGAAGGTGGAGCGGATGTATTCGGCGGATTCCGTTCAATCCTAGCGGGTGAACAAGGAACATTAATGCAGGTTGGTATTGGACCAATCGTCACAGCATCAATTGTCCTCCAACTACTAACAGGAGCTAATCTACTTGGGTTAGACACATCCGACCCCCGAGACCAGATTCTCTACCAAGGACTACAGAAGCTCCTCGTAGTAGTTGTAACCGCATTAACAGCGGTTCCACTCACATTTGTTGGTGGGTTCCTCGTTGCTGACCAAGGACTCGCAAGCTCCCTTGGTGTTTCAACAACAATGCTCTATATGTTAATTTATTTACAAGTCTTCTTCGGAGGTATTCTAATCCTCTATATGGATGAGATTGTAAGTAAATGGGGTATTGGGTCAGGTGTTGGACTCTTCATTATTGCGGGAGTCAGCCAGCGGTTCATTGGCGGTATCTTTGCGTGGGAAGGACTCGGTGGAACAATTGGTATCCTCCCACAATGGTTCTACTTCCTTACTGGGCGACAAGAACTTGCGTCCCCATTCACAAGTGACGGATTTATGACCATTATGTTCGGTGAAGGGCAAGTTCTAGCAATTATTACGACAATGCTCATCTTCTTCATCGTCGTGTACGCAGAGAGTGTTCGAGTCGAAATCCCACTCTCACACGCACGAGTAAAGAGTGGACGAGGGAAGTTCCCAGTCAAGCTCATCTACGCAAGTGTTCTCCCAATGATTCTTGTTCGAGCTGTTCAGATGAACATTCAGTTTATGGGAAGCATCCTTAACGAACAATGGGCGGCGATGCCATCCTTCCTCGGAGAATATGGAGCAGATGGACAGCCGATTAGTGGATTCTTCTACTACACAAATCCAGTCAACGCCCCACAAGAATGGATGTGGTGGGCTTACGCTGTTGGACAAGAACCGTGGCAGATAATGATGCGAGTAGGAATTGACCTCTTCATCATGGTTGTCGGTGGCGCAGTATTCGCCATCTTCTGGGTTGAAACAACGGACATGGGTCCAAAGGCAACTGCCAAGCAGATTCAGAATACTGGAATGCAAATCCCAGGATTCAGACGGAACCCAAAAATCCTCGAAAAGGTACTTGCTCGATACATCCCACAAGTAACCGTCATTGGTGGCGCACTTGTTGGATTCCTCGCTGTAATGGCAAACCTCCTTGGAACAATTGGTACTGTCGATGGGATTGGTCTCCTACTGACTATCTCCATCCTCTACAAGCTGTATGAGGAAATTGCTCAAGAGCAACTAATGGAGATGCACCCAATGATGCGACGGTTCTTCGACTAACGACCACTCTTTTTGCGTTCCGTTATTACCTTAAAAATAAGAGAGAAATCAACAGTTAATGGTGGTTAAAACCATGGAGTCCGCTTTAAATCTGTGTGAATCGTTCTTTCTCACTTTCAGCCGCTTTCTTAATCGACTTCACCTTACTTACTTGCTCAATAAAAGTATTAGCAAACTCTCTTCCCTTTGAATCAGAAATCTGGATAAGTAAATTCTTCATTTGAGGGTGTTCGATATTCAGGAACTCACCATCACCATCAGGATTCGGTAGAAAATCACAGGTTTCTATATTCTCAAGAGCGAATTGTCCACGGATAGTAAATGGATATAACCTATCTATTACAATACACCTGTAGTCTGTCAGGACAACCCATGTGTGTCTCCCACGGATATGACCGTCAGGGATACGCATCGCTGAAATGAACACTTCATGTTCATACGCATCAAGCAGTTCTTTGAGTTTAGAATGGAGTTTCTCAGAATAATATGTCGTATATACTTTACTCATTACTGTAGAGTTAGTGGCAACTTCATTTAATTGTTATGGCTTCTCGATGGCAAAAATATTATATGGTTTGTTAGATAATATATACATATGATTCGACTCTCTGCTAAGACAGTATTTTACTTATTGATACTGTTCGTTAGTTCAATGTTGGTATTAATGTTCTTGTTCCTTATGTACTTCCAAAATATGGGAGATGCGATTGAGTTCATGCGAGGGTTTGGAAGCGGTATCAGGTCGTTCCTCGGGGAATTCGTTCGTACTGCTCGTGATATCATTTCAGACATAATCGGATGACCGGACGCTTGTCCCAAGATATGCAAAGTTTTATAAGGGGTGAGGTCTAATAGTGAGGTACCCAGTAACACGCTGGGAGTAACGCAAGGACAACTATGACACAGAACATAACTCTCCACGGCATGTTTGCCTCTCTATTTGGAGAGTCTACTGTGTATCATACAGTAACTGAAATTCTACCTGTATCCAAAATTTATACCCACAATACATGGGGAATGGAACAGGAGGATTCAGGGAAGTTGTCCTTGGCGTAAACTCCCAAGGTTTCTACGAAATCTTCTTCCCTTTTTGAAACCTGTTCCCAATAAACTTCGACCGAACAGCAAAGCGACAAGCAAAACTCGATACACATCGAAGGTGATACACGAATCAGACAATCCACCTACACACGAACGAATCGATTGACGAACAAACAAACACACTAAAACCAAGACAGGACACACAAACCCAACGCAAGTATAGCACGCAAAATATCAAATAACACTACAATATCAAAACAGGAACACAAAACACAACCAAAGCAGGCGTATAGCACGATAATCAGTACTCAAACAAACACAAACGGTGATACAACAAGATAGGAAATAACTCAACTACAAACATCAGTCGTATAGACCCCACCCACCGAACCCACCATTCTCATTCATATCTCATAACTCGAAAACACAAAGTATAAACATACACAGCTCTGTATATACATACATCATGTATGCCAATCCAAAGACTGAATCCGTTGACACTGAAAGTGAGGACACAATTGAGTTAGATTTCGACAGAGAGTATACTAATGAAGAGTTCGAGTTAGAAGTTATTGAAGAGACAGAGGACTGTATGGAAATCCGAGTGTATAACCCTGATGGTCAGATTGTCGCTGAACAGGAGTTCTGGTTTGCTGAATTCTTATTGTATTCGGATGACGAGAGCGGATACAAATTTAGAGACACATTCACGAGTCCAACATCTGAAGTCTTGCTTCAGTTGACGCCAACAGTTGACTCTGTGTTAATTGTTGTTGCTAGTCCGTTTGGTATCGAGACATACCATCGAGTACCGTATGATGAGGTGTCGGTTACTCCAGAAGACCTGGAGTATTTGTATTCGAACGAGGTTCAGTCAGAAAGATAAGCGGCTTCGACGGGTTCGGTTTCTAATTCGGTTACTGCTCCATCCCAGCTACAGGATTCACACACGATATCGCTATCGTCTTCAACATTAACAATCACCGCAGCCCATGCTGGGGAGAATTCACTATGTCTTCCACACGCAGGGCATTCTTGTTCTAACTGTTCTACAGCTCCAGCGATAATCTGTGTTGCCGTTGCCAGTACAAGATTACATTCTTTATGTAAGGCAACCGGTTGAAGCTCGGCTAAATCTTCGTAAGTCAAGTAGCCTTTTTCATTTAGTAGTTCCTCTGTTGATGGACCAACACTGTCTAATACACAAAAGTCATCTGTTGTTTCCGAATTTGGCATCGTATAAAAACAAATAGAAGAACCCACTAATATAGTTTTCGATTTGCATCTAGTACTAGACATATTCATTAATTCAGTGAATTTAGCTCCTCAACACAGTGTACCCTTATAAATCGATGAATTAACCCAAATTTTTACAACTAATTAACCACTATATTAGAAGTATATTATAGGAAAATCGAAGACTATTTCAAGGTCAATTCATCGAGACTTGACAGAAATATGATGGTTAAAAGAGGAGTTATCAGAAAACAGATATAAGAGTTATTCGATGAAATCAATCCCGCCATCCGCAGGGTCGGAAACAGTTTCACTTCGACCGTAAATCTGTTCACTTGTTACACCCGTAACAACAACCATTGTTCGCATCTTATCTCCAAACTCCTTATCGACACTAGTCCCCCAGATAATACGAGCGCCTGGGTCAACTTTATCATATAACGCTTCAACAACACTCTCTGCTTCCTCAATCGTCATGTCCTCTCCACCAGTTACATTCACGAGGACAGAGTTAGCCGTACTGATATCAGCATCGAGTAATGGTGAGTGAAGTGCCGAGTTAAGAGAGTCGGAGGCACGAGATGCTGTTGAGCTTTCACCCATACCAATCATCGCAACACCTCCATTTTCCATAACGGTTTTCACATCAGAGAAATCAAGGTTAACGAGACCAGATTGTGTAATCATATCTGTGATTCCCTTAACAGACCGCATCAAGACTTCATCACAAACCTTGAATGCCTGTTCAATCGGCATATCACCAACAGACTCCAGAAGTTTGTCGTTTGGAATTACAATAACCGTATCACTAACATCTCGGAGTCGCTCTAATCCCGCCTGAGCATTCTGCGCTCGGACTTCTCCTTCTGTAGTGAATGGGAGCGTTACAATCGAGATAGTAAGGGCACCAGATTCTCGTGCGGACTTCGCAACAATTGGCGCAGCACCCGTTCCAGTACCACCACCCAATCCAGCTGTAACAAAAACCATATCAGAATCAGAGACAGCGCCCATAATATCATCACGATTCTCTAAGGCTGATTCCTCACCGACTTGTGGAAGTGAACCTGCTCCACGACCCTGTGTCTTTTCCTGACCGATAAGGATTTTCGTGTCAGCATCAATCTCAACAAGGTGCTGAACATCTGTATTGAGGGCGACTAAATCAGTTCCATCAATATCTACTTCATTCATCCGATTGACTGTATTTCCACCACCGCCACCACATCCGACAACTGTAATCTTTGTTTCAAGATTCTGCATTACACTAGCCAACTCCTCATCGGACATTCCAACAGAACCTGCGTCGGTTACTTTCTGCTCCTCCGCCTGTTCAACATACGGCGGCATTTCGTTCTCTTCGTCTTCTAATTCATCCTTCATGTCCTCCTCGAACTTTTCTTCGCCTTCTTCGATTGCGTCTGATACAAGGGAATCCATTGTTATACTACTATATCAGATATACCCTTTAATTATCTTTTCGGTGGTTTCTCCTAAAAAATCGGCAAAGTCAAAAGACTTAATACAATCCTGCCCAACTTAAATCAGTATGGCAATTCTCTCGGATAGAACGATAATTTCCCATATTGAAAATGGACGACTCGAATTTGAACCTGAAGTATCCGCATCCCAAATCCAACCAGGTAGTTTAGATATTAGACTCGGAGACAGTTATTCAAATGAATTCACAGGCGAAGTATATGAAGACCAAGACCAACTCATATTTGAACCAGGGACTTTTTATTTAGGACACACAAAAGAAACCGTCACACTTCCTGATGACATCTGTGCGATTATTAGTGGTCGTTCATCTATCGCTCGAAAAGGGCTTATCATTCACACAACCGCAGGATGGATTGACGCAGGATTTTCAGGAGAAATTACTTTAGAAATTATGAACTTCAATAATGAACCTATTGTACTCCCGAAAGATAAACGAGTCGGACAGTTAGTATTCTTCCAAATGGATACACCAGCCGAAAAACCCTATGGCTCTCAAGAGAATTCAAAATACCAAGGTCAAAAAGGTCCAACACGAAGTAGACTCAAAGACACAGTTCAGGAGTGAAGAAATTTTAGACTGAAAAAACTATTATAAGCAGTACTTGCGTATGTACTGTATATGAACCGACGAGAATTTATCGCTACAAGTGTCACTGGAATCGGTATAACAGCTCTGGCTGGATGTTCTGAAACAGAGCCTGAAGAAACTCCTACTGATACAGACGATACAACAGAGCCTGAAGAAACAGAGAGTCCATATGAATTAGAATTTGCTCCAGATTCGTCTGATACAGAATTCATCGAACCATTAGAGTACTCTCTTGAATTACGAAACGCTACTGAATACCCTGATGAACCATTTAGGATTGAGGTTACACTCACAAACACAGGTGAGGATGCTATTGTCTACGGGGATGTAAACAGGGTATTCTTTGATGGAACGGTTGATTATCCATACACACTAATCAACACAGAATCAGAAGTTGATTTCGAATTTGACTCTGCAACACAACAGTGGTTTACAACTGAAGAATATGTGCGCTCTTCATCTGAAATGGAAACACATACACTTGCTCCAGGTGAATCTAATTCGGAAACTGTTGTTCTCGCATATAATCGACACTCCAATGAAAGGGAACTACAAACTAATTCAAACCCATTCGAATATGAATTTAGCACGCTTATTCATTTTGGGTTAGAAGAAGAGTATGACAGTAATGAAGATTTACAGCTGCGGCCATTCTCGTTTAGACTTTCAATTCACGAGTTATGAGATAACAGAATATAGCTCATCAAATGTGTTTGTTGTTGGAAGTAGATATACGATATCAAACTCTTCCGACTCAATTTCAATATATAGCAATTGTAGTTTTTCTGAGTCAATAAATTGGCTGAGACCGTGAATGAATTTTTTATTTGTCGGTTCGTAGGTTTTTATTCGATGATATCGAGCTGACGGCTCAGTTAAATCTACCCATGATGGAATCTCAGTTATGTATTCTTCGGACTGTATATCTTCAATCCAACATTCTGTATAAGACGCAACGCCGACAAGACCTTGAAGGTCAACTTCGCTCATACTCTATATTTATCGAAGGGTGACTTATAACCTTTGATTATGCTACCCTAATAACAAACCTTTATGAGGTTGTCTATCGTAGTACGATATATGAGTATGATTACAGAAGACGAATTACGAGATGAAATCTCTAGTTTCCTTGAGAAGAATCTTCCACAGATTAGAATGCACGGTGGTACTTCAAGTATTGTCGATATTGATACTGAGTCAGGAGTTGTTGTATTACAGTTGGGTGGAACTTGTAGTGGTTGTGGGTTATCTCCGATGACGGTTCAAGCGATTAAGCAGAGAATGGTACAGGAAATGGAATATGTTTCAGAAGTGGAGGTATACACCGGAATGGAATCAGAAGAGCCACGAACGACAGATGCGCCGTTCTAACGGTATTCTAAATACCCCTCTTCGTTACGAGTATAGTCATCTCGGTTTCTTTCAGATTTCCGTTCCGTATCTTTTGTCTGAGTCTGTTGTGGTTTCTGTTCAGACTTTTTCTTTGAGCGAGTCTGTGTTTGATTTTGTGTTGCTCTCATTCCTGTTGGCTCATCATATGCTTCATCAGGGAGAGTTCCGATAAATCCAAGACTACTTCGCCCGGTTGTAGTTGGTTTTGACCCTTCAGGTGTTGATTCATTTAATGCTCGTTCGACTTGTTCCGCTGTGTCTCTCCCCGCAGACTCCCGTTGGACTTTGAATCGTGCCTGTTCTCCATCTTCCTCAATAATCACTTCAACTTCTCCGCCTGGTTTGTTCCTTACTTTTACTGTGATAATAGCTCGGAACACAGCATAGATTACGAGTGCGATTCCTAATCCATATAGAGACGCAACAAGCCAGATAGTGGATAATTGATAGATATTCCAGTTTTCAGGGTATTGGACTATGAATGCGATAACACCGAGTGTCGCAAGTCCGGTTCCAGCAAGCCATAGCCATACTGTTTCTTGTTTTACTTGTGGGAGTCCAAGTAGCACTCCAGTAAATAAGAGGAGTGTTGAAAGCCCGACGATAGTGACTCCTGCTGTGATAACGGTATCAAACTGTACATTAAAGTTTGCGTGTATGATACCAGTTGTACTTGCGAGTATTCCGATAAAAATAAAAAGAAAGCTCAGAGAGACTAATGCTCCACCAAGTACTTTCTTTGGGTTATCGAGTTGGATTGAGTTCTGATTCCCATACGCTTCTGTTAAACTGTTAGTCATAGTCCTGATTAGTAAAGTGTTGTAACAGGTATGATATAAATACTGTGCTGGTTCGATATAGTTTACATAGGTAAGACAGGAAGCCCACGGCTTTAGCCGTGGCGTACATCACACTCCTGACTATGTACTCTTGATGTACCCAACACCAGTCGGAGTAATGTTTAACATAAGTAAGTCAGAAGGGCAGAGGTTGGAGAGACAGAAGACAAATCTTCGTGTGCCACCCCTCTGCCAGTAGCACAGTTAACACTAAGGAGTCATCCCTTTTTAATGTTTCTACAGAATGTGAGGGAGAGTGCCTCGGGGCTTGACCCCGAGGTCGTTCACTATTAGCAAACACCCATAGATTTAAGTTTAGTTACACCGAACATTACAGTACAATGTCAGACCAACAAGTTACCGACTTACTTCGAGAAGCATATGTCGCTGAGATAGAAACAACCATGAATTATTTAGCTCACTCTGTGAATCTAGATACTTTCGATGGTCAGGATGTTGGGGAAGAACTCCAAGCCGATGCTCAGAATGAACAAGACCACGCACTTAGACTAGGGAACAGACTTAGAGTTCTCGGTGAAACAGCACTCACTTCAAATGAAGTAGCTGCGAACATCACACAAGAATCTCTGAATAACATCTCGGATACAACTGATGTCTTAGCAGTAATCGATGGAGTTATTGAAGCTGAACAGTCAGCAATTGAAACTTATAGGAACCTTGTTGAAGTAGCAAGAGAAAACGGGGATTATGGAACGGCAAGTCTCGCTGAAGAATTACTCCAAGATGAGGAACAACACCTTCAGGAATTCAAGTCGCTCCGACGAGACTTCGAGTAATTGTCATATCACTATTTTAACTAATTTCATTCTATAACAGAGGTAATTCCACTGTATTGATTTACTATTCTCCTAACAATGTTGTTAGGTGGTTTTCGGGTAGATTCGTCAGAGAGAACGCCCTTTACGCCCTTTTAGGAGATAGAGTACACTCTAACGGAAGCTAGATAAACAAGTTTACTTTACTTGGGTTAAAGTTTACTTTCTATTACTTAGTGGTATTACTTTGAAATCCCTTGTTTCAGACCGCACCTAACAAACTTCTCCTAACAACTTTGTTAGGTGGTTTTGAAAGCTTCCGTTAATTCAAAACCTGTTTGTTAGAGCGTGTATGCTAGATACAGTAGAAGCTTAATATATGTTTTGATTCGACCGCTTTCGCTTTCGAACCTTTTAAGTTGATAGAACTCCTATACTCTAATATGTCTGATTCATACAAGAATCATCAGATGTATGATGTATGGAGTGTTGTGAAAGGGTGGCAAAATCTGCATACTGCTCGGATGAGTAGAGACCAAGATAGAAATGAGATAATTGATTTCTATCCAGTAGATAGTGTAGATATTGATGAATTAGTTGAACGGGCAGAATCAGAGTTCCCAATAGAGCGTACTGAACCAGAGTTAACAGATAGGGTTCGATTTAAACTAGTATAGTTCAATTAAATCAGGACAAAGACAGCAAAGAATCCAAGGAGAAGCAGTACCATCATGAATGCTAAGATTGCAAGGGATTTGCTGCTATTTTTCGAGAAGAACAACTGAAACCATCGTACTGTATCCTCGAATATCGAAGCATCTCCGGATTCAGGTGGTTCTAAATCTTCTTCAGTAATTGAAGTGAAACTCGCTTCACCACAGTTCATACATAAATCAATATCTTCGGTGGCGTATTTATATCCACAGTTGTCACATTTACAGGGCATATGTACTAAGTTCAGATGTAACTATTTTATAGTTTCGGATATATAAAAAGTGAGTTTGTTTGGACTTACTCGATGACGCCCATTTCTTCAAGACGCTCTGGGAGATAGGTTTCCGTAACGAAGTCTAGACCTTGGCTTGCGAGTGACTGCTGCTCTGCCTTCTTTCCAAGTTTTAACTGTTTGTTGATTTCTTCTCTCCAGTACTCTGTATCGAATCGGGGGTCATCAAGCTCACTTTCAAGAGCGTTAATGTCTGAGTCGGAGAGTGGGTCTGTTGGAAGGTCATAGTTCTCGATATCGCTTGGTCGGATGCCGATAAACTGTGCCTCAGGTGTAGCGAGATACTTACTGAGATGGGCGCTTTTGATAGACCCATATCCGACAGAACCGAAGATACGATAACTCCAGGGGTCGCAGTCAGTGAAGATGGTGATAGGGAGGTCTAGTTCGTCGTGAAGCCGTTTGATGATACGACGGGTTGCTCGGGCGGGCTGTCCCTTCAGATGGACTACGAGACAGTTGTATTCTTCATCGAATCCGTTCTCTACAAGACGGTCACGCATACCACCAGTCTCTACAGCAAGAACAAAGTCAATGTCGTGTTCAAGGAACTCGATTGTATCAGGGTTGTTTGGGATTGGATATCCACTTTCTCCGACATCTTCCTGACAGTGAATGATTCGTTCACCACGGCGTGTTTGTTCTCGGAGTTTGAGAGGTCCGATAAGAGTTGCTCCAGACTCTTCGGGTCGCATGTGGAATTCCTCTCGTCGGACATCACTAATAATTTCTAAGTCCTCGATAGTTCGGTTGGATTCATCTTGGTCTCCGAACTGTGCGTGTTCATTATCGAAGGATTCGCTGATGTAGTAGAGTTCACGGAGTGTAGATGAACGGTCTTCGTCCAGTTGATTGACAAGGAATTCAACTACATAACTGAATCGGAGGAGTTTCCGTGCGCCTCGTACATCGTTTGCTTTCTTTGAGCTGGTTTTATCACCATAGACCCACACTCCTGATTCCTCTTCATACTCGATGTTTCGTTTTGTTCGAGTTGGAAGTGTAAGTTCAGGAATATCTCCATTTTCTAATTGCTGAATAATCCCATCAGCAAGTTCTTCTAATCGTTCCTGTGCCGCTCTGTCGTTTACTGTTGTATCTTGTGTCATATTATATCACCGTTATTAGAGTGTCACCGTGTAAGTGATTGAAGTTGTTGTACCATCACCTTCTCCGAGTGAATCATTAACATCACCTGAAAGGTTATGTGTTAACTTCTCAGGAGGTGTTCCTGAAATTGTTATATCTACTGTTTCGCCGCTTAAGTCACTTAGGTCTACTGTTATTGAATCCGTGTCTGAAAGTGAGAGAGATTCTCGGAGAGTACCATCGTCTAACTCTAATCCGTTAACGGCTTCATCGAATCCATCATCAGATGCGATTTCAATTGTTACATTCTCATTCTTCCCTGTGTTGTTATCAATCTGAAGAGTCCCATCTGTCTTGTAGATGCACACATTATTCATAATTCGGGCAATCGACCGTGTGAGTTCAGGGGAGTTCTCTCGTCCCGCAACACTTGCGAACTTCGCAGCCATTGCTGGGACTAGTTCACCCATCATGCTCTGCTTCTTCCGCCGCTTCTGGAGAGATTTCTGGTTCTTCGAGAAACTTTTAATATCTCTCGCACACTCTCGAATTGCCTGTTCAACTTCAAACTCAATCTCTTCTACCTGAGCAACAGCATCCTTAGATTCAGATGTGAACGGGACATTTGTTGACGCCACATGAACAATCAGTACAACAGGTCCGTGTGGAAGACCACGACCACCTGGCTGTTTTAGGTCATAGTTTCTCCATCCGATACTACCCGTTGTCTGTGTAATGGAACAGGCTCCTGGCTGGTACACAAGTGGGACTCTGTTCGCAAATCGTCGGAGGTTAATTTCTGAATCCGACTTAAGGCTTCCACCATATGCCATTCCTGCTTCAACGATAAATGGACTTCCAGCGTGAACACCACCGCTTCGCTTTGTGGCTGTGTAGAAGTCAGCATCGTATTCCTTTCTGAGTCCTTCCTCAATAAGTTCTGGCTCAACGGGAGCAAGACAATCATCAGGAGGTGCCATCACCTTCGCATCAGACATACCTCGGAGTAACGAAGCCGCCATATCACGAGACTTATACACTTCTTTTACAGATGGTGTGTCGGCATCGTAATTCTCTGTGGCGTCCCAGAACTCATCGATAACCTTCTCTCTTGCTGTCTCACCATACGCCTGTCCGTACTCGTCAGACCCGATTTCTGCCGCTTCGTCAACCATCGAGACCCATTCACCATAGGTCAGTCTATCACCCCCGTAATCGCTAAATCGGAGGTTGAGTTCCTCTGCGATTACATCCAACATCTCATCTTTCTTCCGCTTGCTTGCGACAGAATGAATACCCTCATAGAGGCAATCTCGGCGGGATGCGATGATAAATGCCCAGACATACTCTACAATATTCTCTCGAACCGTTTCTCCGATTCGCTCATCATAATCATCCTCTACACTATCTGCAACATCCTCTACTGTATTCACAACAGACTGATGTGAGACATAACCTCTGTCATAAAGCGTATCGTAGATATCCGAGACTAACATTTCTGTTGCTTCTGGACTTTTCCGAGAGATAACATTTGTACAGCCCTCTTTAAATTCATCTTCATCCTCAAGGACGATATCGGAATCCCATCCGAATTCCCGTCCGTAGAAATTATCAGAGAACTTCTCGATAATGGACTCTGCGGTCTTCTGTCCAACACGGGTGAAATCTTCCTGAAGGAATCCTGAGATGGAGTAGGAATCGGTCACTTTGAGCATTTCCTGTAGCGTACCAAGTTCAACACCGTGTGGGTGTGGTTTAATCTCCTTTGTCTCAGGTGGAAGGTCGTCCGTAACTCGTTCCGAATGGAAGTCATTCTGTGGCTCTTTAAGACTGATTGTTGCGTGAGGGTTTACAATCGCAGTATCTCGAATGTATTCCAGTAGTTGCTTCCGCCCACGCATGCTTGCTTCCATCTCTAGTTCAACTCGGGTTCCGTGGTTTTTCTCATCCCAATCGATGTCTTTATCGACCCTGATATCAGGTTCGTTCGTATCTGTATCAATGATAAGTTCCAGATACTGTGCCTGATTATCTTCACCTGTCTTTGTCTTAATCTTCGCTGGCTTCCCACTTGTCTTCTGTGAGTATAGTACAGCGGCAGAGATTCCAATCCCCTGCTGCCCCCGAGTCTGACGGTTACTGTGGAACCGACTCCCATACAGCAACTTACCGAAAACATTCTTCACTGAAGACTTTGCGATTCCTGGCCCATTATCCTCTACAACGAGCCTGTAATATTTCCCTTCCTTTGTGATTTCAACGGAAATCTCAGGTAAAATTCCTGCTTCTTCAGATGCGTCAAGAGCGTTATCGACGGCTTCTTTAACTGCTGTGACGATACTACGAGACTTGCTATCGAACCCAAGCATATGCTTATTCTTCTCGAAGAACTCAGCGATGCTGATTTCTTTTTGATTTTCAGCTAACTCTTGGGCGATATTGTCATCAAAGAGCGATTGTTGTTGTGAATCCATATCTATAGTCGTATCACCTTGTTTGAGTACCGGGTTTATATATTAACCGATTTTATCTCTGTACGAACCCCGTTCCAAACTTAGTGTCTACCTTAAATCTGCTCTCCTCATAGTTATATCTAACGATTTATCTCGTTACTGGTTATCACAATTCACACCCTTAACGAACTCAAAAACAAAAACATATCAAACAATCTATACGACTCTTGAATTATGCCTGTAATTCCTGCACCAACTCTTTTGATTCCTCAGAGTGTGGTTCTGGCTCTCTGAATCCCATCTGGTATAATGCGTTAATGTTAATACACGCCTGTTTTACATCCTCATTCCATCCATCGATACCCCACAGGAATGATTTATCTGTAAACGCTCGTGAAATAATAGAGACTTCCTCAGAGAATCTGTCAAATAATTCAGTCTTATTGGTCTGAAGAATCTCATCTAATTGTTCCTCCATCATGTCTTCTGAGATACTGCCTTGTTCATATTGATACAATACCTGTCTTCCATGAGGTCCAACAGAAGTGAGACGAGATAACTCTTCTTGAATT